>Ga0255132_1000031_pt1 | contig 54090 bp, 44 predicted proteins | sample Law_Law_RepA_8d_FD_188551 | JGI IMG/M metagenome (GOLD analysis project Ga0255132, IMG submission 188551) | Freshwater microbial communities from St. Lawrence River, New York, United States - Law_Law_RepA_8d | ecosystem: Environmental > Aquatic > Freshwater > River | place: USA: New York...
ATCAATGCCCTCAAAACACGGCTAGAGGAAGAACTTTCAAAAATCGACTGGAAACCAGACCACATCGTTATCAGTTTTCACGGAATCCCCAAACGCTACTGCAAACTGGGCGATCTCTACGCAAGGGATGTCAAACAAACAACTTCCGCTTTGGTTAAAGCAATGCAATGGCCTAGGCATTATTGGAACCAAACATTCCAGTCGATTTTCGGACGAGAAGTTTGGCTAAAACCTTACACCAATGAATACCTTGAGGAATTGGCACGCGAGGGCAAGAAAAATGTGGTGGTCTTGGCACCAGGCTTCACGGCCGATTGCCTCGAAACCATCGATGAAATCGGCCGTGAATTCCGTGAAGAATTTGAGCACGCAGGCGGGGAAAAACTGCATTTGGTTCCATGTTTAAATGATCACCCTGCATGGATCGACGCCATGGAGCAAATTATTCGCGAGGAAGGGGCTGGCTGGATTTAGTCAAACGATTGACCGATCTGGCCTCAACCACTTTATAAGAGCAACCTGCTTGCCTGCACCACTGTTGCAGAGGGGTTTCACCTTTTGGCTGGTTCAAAACTACCACCCGAAGGCGTGGCATCGACTTGGACATTCTTCCCTGCAGCCGCAATAACCCATTCAATTCTTGGTGGCTTAGCTGGTCTTCATCGGTGAGAACTTGCACTACTGCGGGATTTGTCAAGAAAACTGCCCGCAAAGCTGCTGCCAAATCGGTACTCCCCACCGGTGATAGTTGTGCCAACTCCACTTGGGTGATTTTATGTCGATCAGGAGTCCAAGTTGACCATCCTCCAGTAGCTCCCAATTCTCGGGCCTGCTGTGCAAATCCCCAAACACGCACCTTTGTACCCGGGTCCGTTTCGGACAATGCGCCAAGCAACTCACTTTTTGCTATTTCGAATTGTGAATGAATTCCCATGCTCAATGAGCAATCAATTAGCCAGGCAGACTGATCTGGCAACTGACTTGAATCAAACCATCCCCTCGTTCGGGTTGAGCCTAGGGTACTACCCAAAATATTTGCCCCCGGAGAGCCACTAAGGGGATTTTCGGCCCTTGGCGCAAAGCGCTCGGCAATTCCAATTGCTGACATTTGAATGGTAAATGGCACTAAATCTGCGGTTTCTTTGCTGGATGATTCTGCAACTAACCGATCTTTGTGGGCCCCCTCCCCTTTCGGCTCATCCCAAAAACAAACCAGCGGGTTCCCGCTTTTGTTTCCCACCTCACCTGTTTTTATCCGCCCACCTTCAAATAAAACCCAAATGATTGCCCCAACTCCCACTAAAAACCCATGCAAAACTGCTGAAATCGAAAACAGCTCCACCCAAGAATACTTTGGGCTAGTCTTTTTACTGGTCGAAACAAATGAAAATTCCATTCTCGAACCATTTTCAACTATTCTGGAAGCCTCAAGACCCTCCTACATATCACCCCTTAGCCACTGAAATCAACCCTATTGAACTTTCTTCTGAGCCCAAAGATTCAACAGTATATTTTGCGTTTCGGTCAGCAGACCTTTATGAATGTTGAAGACAGGTCACAGGCAATTTTTATTGGGAAGAAGCAGATGGAAGAATTTCAGGCCCTGACAGCGGTTGGCCAACCCGGAGAAACCGAAGCCTCCTTTTCAAGTAGGTTAAGCAGCTTCTGGACGGGAGTTTTGCGCAATAATCCCGAGCTTTTTGAAAAAATTTATGCCGAAACCACCGAATTTGAACAAGAAAAGGGCTGCCCAACTCGAAAATATGCCGTTGAGCCAGATGGGGTGACAACTCTGTTGGAAGTGGCAAAAAGCAATGAAATTGCTTTTTTGCCCCCGGATCCTGATGAAACTTACACCCGCCACGAGGCCGTGGCCCCTGAGTGGTGGCAGATCGAACACTAAGGCCTCAATCCGCCTATCCCCCAATTTGCCATATCGCATAACCTTCAGGTCCAAAGAATTGGCTCAAGGGGTTACGAATCATGCGCGTTTTTATCAGTGCTGGTGAACCCAGCGGCGACCTTCATGGTGCCAACCTGATTAAAGCCCTGCGCCAGAAAAACCAAAATCTGGAAATTATTGGATTTGGTGGCACAAAAATGCAGGAAGAGGGGGCATCCCTCCTGGCCCATTGCGACCAATTGGAAGTGATGGGTTTTAATCAGGTTTTGCTCCGTCTACCGCAATTCATTCGCTGGGTTGGCCAAGCAGCCAGAATGATGCGTCTGTCACGCCCTCAGGCGGTTGTGCTCATAGATTTTCCTGGCTTCAACTGGTGGATCGCCCAAAAAGCAAAAGATTTGGGTATCCCCGTAATGTTTTTTGTCCCGCCCCAAATTTGGGCTTGGGCCGGTTGGCGAATTAACAAGATGCGGCGGTTAGTAGACCGGGTACTTTGCAATTTTCCGTTTGAGGAAAAATGGTACCAAGAGCGTGGGGTAGATGCCCGCCTGGTGGGCCACCCTTATTTCGATGAACTAAACAAACGAAGTTTAAGCCCACAAAAGCTTGAACTTCTCCAAGGGCGTGGTGGAAGGAAAATCGCTATCCTGCCCGGTTCACGCCGTCAGGAACTGCAATCCAACGGACCCACTCTACTCGCGACTGCTCGCAACCTGCGGGCGAAATATCCAGATGTCCACTTTGAAGTGGCCTGTCTTCGCCCTGCCCATGCACAAACTATGTCGGAATTGGGTCGTGCCCTCCAACTGCCGCACGATTTCCCCATCCAATACCGGGTGGATTGCACGCCCGAAATCATTTCCAAAGCCTGGGCCTGCATGTCTGTTTCAGGATCGGTAAGCCTTGAATTGCTGCATCAGGCACTACCATCCCAAATCGTTTATCAATCCTCAGCCCATCTCATCAAGCTGGCAAGAATCATGATGAACTGCAAATACATCTCCTTGCCAAATCTATTGGCAGAAGAGGAAGTTTTCCCGGAAAGTTTTGATTATTTGGACCTAACCCAAACACTCACTAATCGCATGTCTGGCTGGCTAGATTCTCCAGACCAATTAGAAGGCTTACGCAACCGGTTGAAAATCCTGTGGTCAAACGTCTTCCACCCAGGAGCATGCGACCGGGCCGCCGATGAGGTCCTTCAGATGATCAACCAAAAACAGGTTCAGCGTGCCGGTTAAATTTCGAATTCCCTAAAACCTTATGCCGCTTCTAAACATCAAGTTGAACATGGAGATGTCCCCAAGGTTCCCGCTACTCCGCAGCAAATCGGTCCAAGTGTAATCCCACTCAAAGCGAACGCCATACTGCAGCAGGCAAGCTCCCCATGGCACTTCCCGGTCTGCGTGAATAGCGGTGTAGAACGAACCGATCACATCGTCCCGGTGGGGATAATCGGTCAGTTCTACTTTTCCAGAGCCCCAACGACCACCCAAGTCCCAACCTACTCTCAAATTGTCTGCGTCATCCGGTTGGTCCGCTGCACCCCAAAGATAAACCTCTCGCCCCAGGCCAAGGTTGACCGAAGTCAAATTCAAGCTGGCGATCCCCGTAGGAAGGTTCGTAATAGTGGGAAAGGGCCCACCATTCTGCTGAACCAAGGTCGGATTGTTGTTCCTTGGGTCAGGCATGTTGTGAAGGGTTGTGACTTTGTTCCGATTATTGCTATTGAAGTGGGTGTTTGAAATTCCCACATCCACTACCCATGCTTTGGTGGTTTCAGGGTTAAAAAAGAGGCTCCGCCCTCCCCCCTGAATTACCCAACCAGGGTTCAGGTTGTCGCCAAAAATGCTTCCCTTCAACGGGAAAGCCAAACCTACTTGCCAGTAACTTTCAAAGCCAATAGGGCCATCACATGTCGAAGGACCACAACAGCCTGCTTGCTGTGATTTGATCAACCATTCTGAGGCAGTGTGGCGCCCAACCTGAGCCGTATTGGCAGGCCCATCTACCAAATCGTCCCGAAACGGCGCAGGATTTGGAGTTGTATAAGGCAAACTAGGCAACTCTTGGCCTTGGCTGTAAAAGCCAAAAACCAAAGCCATTCCTAGCACACAAGCATGAAGCCTTGTTCCCTTCATGCCCACCCCCCTTTAAAAACCATTGGCTAAGCCCTTAAAATCATGGGTCTAACCATTAATACCCAGCATGCTGAATATTCTTCGGCTAACAATCCTTTTCAAAAGTAGGAAAAAACCGTTAATACCGGTTAGGTTGTCTTTTTGGTTATTATCCTGAGGCTCCGCACTCATCAATTCAATTCAGGCTTAAACTTGGAAACTAAATTCCCACCTTTACCCGAAGCACTCCAGGTTATTGAAAAGCCTTGGGAAGTAAGCGAATTTTTAGCATCGGGGGTTTTCCAAGCCTTCCCCGAATCACCCCAAGGTAAATGGCAACCCGGCCTCCGATTGGCAGTGGAGCTTCTTAACCTTGGATACCCCCTGCCATGGCTTGGATTTTTAGATGATGTGGCCCAGTGGGCCTCCAACTCGTCACCCCCAAGGCCCCATTCAACCCACTTGCACATCCCTGCAACCATAACCAAATTCATACGCCCTTATCGGGATCAGGTTATTGGCCGTCTTTTTTCCGACCCCGGCTGCCTGGCTTTAAAAAAATCTTTAAGTTCCCAGCCCGCAACTGAGCAAATTCGAAGCCTTGCATGGCTTTTAACTCAATGGCACGAAGCCAAAGTTTGGCAAGGTAAATTGATGGTTCCAGGGCAACTGGCATCATTGAAATCCCAAGGTGCAACAACTTTGGAATCAAAGGCCCTTTCTTTGGTAGGCAATATCACCCAAGAAAAAAATATTTCGTTAGAAAAAACTATCAAAAGCACAATTAGCCAATTTTCTAAAAATATCGATATATACAAAAAGCAATATGCTGAACCAATCAACTCAGGCCAGTCCACTCTTCAACTGGCGCAGATTACTGGGCTACGGCAAATCCAAAAGGCTAAAGAGGTCCTCTTCAATGCACCTCCATGGGATACGCCCATTCTAAATTCTGAGAACCACCAAACCGAAAGCCAAAAGCTAACCGACGATATTCTTCCAGTTGGTGGCTATAGCTCTATTTCGAATAGGGGCCGGTTTGAGAGCCTGCTTCCCTCCCAGCTAGCCTTTTGGGATGAAAAAATTGGTGACTCCGACTTATTCACTTACAAATTTGCACGAGATGAACTTTGGTATTATTCCCGTGATGAAAACACTATCCGCAAACCTGCGCTTGAATTGGCATTTGTTTTCTACCCCGGCATAACCAACGTAACCACATGGAATCCTGTCTATGGATTTCAAAACCTAACCATACTCACAGCCGCATTGCTCAAAGCAATAGAACACCTCGAAAATCAACAAGAATCCCATTCCTTTAAATTCCGCTGGATTTTCAACCAATCAACGACAAAAGAACATGGTTCAAATGGGCAAAAAAACACTAGCTTAGAAAATCTCCTGGCAGTTTGTTTGGGCATCCGCATCAAGCAAAAAATTCACACCATTGAAACCATGACGGAATCCAAAATCCGAAATGATCTCGAAACTCAACGCATTGGAAGTGATCTCCGAATCGTTGAATGCCATCCCTTTTGGGACCAGGCAATTCATTCCCAAATCGACAATCCGTGGATCCTCAAGGTAGTTCCCGACAATAGTCAGTTCCGGGTGCTTTTTCAAAACAACGAACTCACCCCAGATTACTCCCACAAAGACAAGAAAATGGCTTGGCTGGCTAACCTGCTTTCCTTCTGGACTCAGGCACCTTTGTCGACCATTCCGCCATATTCCGTCCAAAAACCATTTTCCCGGTAAGATGAACGTAAATGCCTCCCAGGGAGAAAGTGCGCCATGATCAAGTTGCTGGGTTATTGCCTGCTGGTGGCTTTCCAAGGCTCTAGTGGCGGTTCTGGGTTCCAGGGCAACAGTCAAATGGCCGTCAGTTCAAACGGCAAATTATTGGCCATTACTTGTACTGATTCTGGAACATTGGCCTCGATAAACCCCGCAACCATGACCCTTCGTTGGGAATCTTTGGTGGGAAGTAGACCAGAAAGCACGATCTTTATCGGTTCAGGCACAGACCTGGCAGTCACCGTTTATGACGAAGACATGGTTATGATTCTCGACGGTGAAACTGGAAAAATCAAAAACCGAATTCAGGTACCCGATGAGCCTTATGGAATCATTTCCAACGCGTCAGGAACACGGCTTTATGTCTCCCACGAATACCCTGGCAAAGTTAGCGAGATTGATCCCAAAGAAGCCAAAGTAATACGCGTGATGAACGCTGGGTCTCGCCCCCGCGGCATTGCCCTGCACCCCTCTGAAAAAACAATCTATGTTTCCGAATTCCTTACAGCCGCTATGCATGCGATTGATATTGAAAAGGGAGAGCTTTTCGATTCTTGGAAGGGGCAGCCTAGCGATAATTTGGCCAGACATTTGTCCATTCATCCAAAACGCCCTAAGGCATATGTACCCCACATCAGGTCACGAACCACCGTGATTGACGGTACAGGTTCAATTTTTCCACAACTAACAATTTACGATTTGGTACCGCCCTCCGAAGGAAAGCGGCGCAAATCGTTTGGAATGGACACATTCAACGGCGTCTATGTGGTCACCAATCCTTGGGAAACCGCACTCACCTCGGATGGCAGGAAACTATTTGCCCTTTATTCGGGTACCGATGATATGAATGTCTGCCAAATTGTGGACGACGACTACAAGGAAATTGAACGCTCTGGCAGGGCCATTGTCCGTGTTGGCAAAAACCCCAGGGCAGTCCGAGTTTCTAGGGACGATACATTTGTTTTTGTTCACGACAGTTCTGACTACGCCATCAGAAAACTCGATGCCAACACCATGGAACTGCTTGGAAAAGTCCAACTCCCCAAGCCAAACCGGTCTGAAGAATGGATCCGCGGCCGTTACCTTTGGAATAGTGCCGACTCCCCCATGAGTAGTCGCCGTTGGGTAGCATGCTCCTCATGCCACCCAGATGGCCAACCTGATGGTCGTATTTGGAATAATCCTGAAGGAAAAAGGAAAACCCCGCACTTAGGTGGCTTGGCTCATACCCACCCGTTACATGCGTCTGCCGATCGCGACGAGGTTCAGGATTTCGAATACACCATTCGCAGCAAACTGATGCTGGGACAGGGACTGCTACGGGAATCGATCAAACTGCGCCGAGGATTCAATAAAACCGAGCTCGAGGAAAAGACAGCCGGTCGGTCCCCCGATCTCGATGCATTGGCCATTTACACGAACTCTTTCGAATTCACCAGCCTTTCCCCATATGCGCTGGGCGAAGGCAAGCTAAATGATCAGGCCCTAAGGGGAAAAACCCTGTTTTCTGATTCCAAGGTTGGCTGCGCCACTTGTCACTCAGGCCCCTTTTATTCCGACAGTAACTTGGCCAAAATGACACTTCACGATGTGGGAACCGGCCATTCAGACACCTCCGAGCGCATGGGAAACAGTTACGACACCCCTACCCTTTTGGGGGTATACCGAACAGCTCCGTACCTTCACGATGGCGTTGCCCCAACTTTAAAAGATCTCCTCACGACCGCAAACAAAGGCGACAAACACGGCACCACCTCTCACCTGAACTCCGCCCAAATTGACGATTTGGTTGCTTTTTTGCAGGCTCTCCCCTTCGAAAAGCCTCCATCCAAAACAGAAAACACCGTGAAATACCTTGACTCCGGTGCACCCGCTCCAGCAAAAGCAAAATAGCGGGGCGTAACCGTGCATTTTTTCCTGAAGGATCCGAGATGAGTAATCCCCACCTATCACGCCACAAGTCCGCCATCGGCTTTGCCCAAAAAGCCGCGGCAAGCGCCATGGCGCTCTTCGATACCGATTTGCAGATCGAAATCAAGGAAGACCAAAGCCCGGTCACCATTGCTGACAAGCAAGCAGAAGCCATACTCCGTGACAACTTGTCGACGGCATTCCCCGGAGATGGATTCCTGGGTGAGGAATATGGTGACCAAAAGGGTACAACCGGCTACCGTTGGATTATTGACCCCATCGACGGGACTAAAAACTATATCAGAGGTATTCCCATTTGGGGCACCCTATTGGGGTTGGAATTTGAGGCTGATCTCATCGGCGGTATTGTAGTCGCCCCCGCCTTGGGCCAAACATGGCACGGCCTCAGGGGGGAAGGCGCTTACCGAAATGACAAACGCATCCATGTAACCGATGCGCCTACCCTGAAGCAAAGCCACCTTTTTTATTCCAGCCTAACTTGGATTCAAAAATCAGGTCGTACCAAGGGCTTTCTTGACCTTATCGACAATAGCGAACGCCAGCGTGGTTTTGGCGATTTCTATGGGTTCATGCTTGTGGCCCAGGGAGCAGGTGAGGCAATGATCGATCATGGCCTCCATGCTTGGGATGTTGCTGCCCTCAAGCCTATCCTTGATGAAGCAGGTGGTCTGCTTACTAATTGGGACGGAAATTTTTCCGTCGACCGTTCAGATGTCGTCGGTTCCAACCGCCTAATCCACCCACGCCTCCTCGAGTCACTTCGAGCATGACCAATTCTTTCGGCTCCATTAAACCACTAATTTGGCATGGCGATGCCCAAACGGGGTGGCTGGAGATGCTGGACCAAACCCAGCTTCCCACCACCCAGACTTCTGTTCATTGCCGGTCTACCGAAGGGGTCTATGACGCAATTAAAATGCTTCGCGTTCGCGGTGCGCCAGCGATTGGCGTTGCCGGTGCCTATGGTTTGGTTTTGGCGGCACAGCAAATCCAATCGCCAAACGCCGCTGATTTTCTCTCCGAATTAACCAAGCAGGCAAATTGGCTAAATTCAAGCCGGCCAACCGCAGTCAATTTATCTTGGGGCCTTGCCCGCCTCACACGGCTTGCTTCCTCAATGCCGATTTCGCTTTTACCATCAGACCGCAGAAATCAGCTCCTCGCCGAGGCTCACTCCATTGCTTTGGAAGATGCAGCGATGTGCCAGGCCATGGCCCAACACGGTTTGGCACAAATCCCACAAGACGCCGGCATCCTCACCCATTGCAATACAGGCATCTTGGCCACTGCAGGTGAAGGTACAGCATTGGCCGTGATTTACGCCGCCCACCGCGCGAAAAAAAATATTCAGGTATTTGCCGACGAAACCCGTCCTTTGCTTCAGGGCTCCCGTCTTACAGCATGGGAGCTCCAGCAGGCAGGCGTACCTGTAACTCTCCTTTGCGACAACATGGCAGCCATGGTAATGCGTCAGGGCAAAATTCAAGCGGTATTGGTAGGTGCGGATCGCATTGCAACCAATGGAGACACCGCCAACAAAATAGGCACTTACTCTGTGGCGGTTCTGGCCAAATTCCACAATGTGCCCTTCCACGTAGTTGCTCCAACCAGCAGTTTTGACTTGGGAATCAAAGACGGAACCCAAATCCCCATTGAGGAACGATCTCCCGAGGAAATCATTTGCGGATTCGGCAAAGCTACAGCCCCTCCCCATGTGAATGTTTACAACCCCGCCTTCGATGTAACCCCTGCGGAACTGATTAGTTCGATCATCACCGAGGCCGGAATTATCCAGCCGGTAACTTCGGAAAACATTCGAAAAACCTTGGGGGAAAGATGGAAGCCAGGGCTGTGAACCCTCTTTGTTTCCGGTAAAATGATTCGAGGTATTTGGGGATACCATCCGTTATCCCCCTACTTCTTACAAAACTCCTTTCCAAACTGCATTCTAGGAGTGCGACTCATGCGACGCGGAATATTCGCCACTTTGGCTGTTTTACTTGCCTCAGGCGGCCTTATGGCCCAAGAATGGGGCAATCTTAAGGGCAAGGTTGTCTTCGGGGGCGACGCTCTCAAGTCTGAAACCGTAAAAATTGACAAAGATCAGGATCATTGCCTTTCCAAGGGGGAAATCCCCTCTGAAAAGCTCGTGGTGGACCCGGCCTCCAAAGGTGTCCGCTGGGTTATGGTTTGGCTGGTCGATTCCAAAGATCCCAAAGCCGCCCTGCCTGTTCACCCTTCCCTTAAGGAAACCGCAGACAAGGAAGTGATGGTTGACCAACCTTGCTGCAAATTCGAGCCTCATGTTTTGGCCCTTCGTGAAGGCCAAACCTTGGTGGCAAAAAACAGCTCACCCATTCCTCACAATGTGAATTTGGTGAGCACCGGCAAAAATCCTTCCAAAAATGAGATCATTCCCCCTGGTCGCACCGTGAAGGTTGATGGCTGGGTTGCGGCTCCTTCCCCCACCTTGATCAAATGCGATATTCACCCTTGGATGATGGGCTATATTCGCGTTTTCAATCATCCCTACTTTGCGGTCACCAATGAAAAGGGGGAATTCGAGATTAAGAATGCCCCGGTTGGAAATTTCAATCTCGTCGTTTGGCAGGAAGAAGCGGGCTGGGTTACCGGCGACCGCAAAGGCACTCCTGTAACCATCAAGGCCGATGGCGGAACCCCGATTGAGATTCCACTTAAAGTAAAGTAATCTGCTTATTAACAATTCATTACTATTTAGATCCCCGCAATGACTTTGCGGGGATTTTTTATTCCTTTTCAAGGCAATATAAACTGCCTTTTTGCGTGCCAATCACAAGCCTGCCATTGGAAATGGCCGGTGAGGCAGAAATTCCGTCATCCAGTTCCAAAACGCCTAATTGTTTCCCTGTTGCCAAATCCAGACTATAGAGCCTGCCATCCAAGCTTCCGACATGAACCACTTGGTCCATGGTAACTACAGGAGATCCGTCCACTTTACCTTTTGTTAGAACAGACCAAATCTGTTTTCCGGTCTTGCGGTCAAAGGCATGAATGCGATTGTCCCGACATCCAACCACCACCAAATCTTTGGCAATTGACGCTGAAGAAAAAAATTCTTGCGGTCGGTTCTCCGCCTGAAATCGCCATGCGATTTCACTTTTCATCCAGTCCACCCTTAAAAACTCCCGATTCATGGTCCCTATAAACAACTGATCGCCGTCCACTGCCACCGTAGCACCAGTCTGCCCCCCCAAATCAACCTTCGATTCTTCTTTCCCGTTTTCAATGTTGATCACATGCAAGGTGCTGTCACACCCCGCAGCAAATGTTTTCCCGCCCGCAACTGCAGTCGATCCGTAATACGGCCCCTCAGTTCGAAACTCCCATAACGGCTTTCCAGTTTTATCCATGCAACGAATCGTCTCATCTTGCGCCCCAAAAAGTATTTTCCCCTCGGCTACGGTTGCTCCTCCTGAAATCTCACCCTTGGTCTCGTAGGTCCATTTCACTTTGCCGTTTTTGCCTTCAACAGCATAAAATTTTCCGTCAATGTCCCCTACATAAATGTCATCCCCATCCCAACAAACAGGGGCCTTAATAGGCCCGGTTTTTACCTTCCAAAATTCTTTTCCGTTCTCCAGGTCCACGCAACGAATGGATCCGTCCATCCCGCCAACAACAACCCTTCCTTCACGAACAGCGGCAGTACTTTCAACTGAATCAAGGCCCTCCACCTTCCAGCGAACCTTCAATTTTCCACCAATTTTGCTTTCGGACCGGCCTTTTTGAGCTAGATCACCTCGAAATACAGGCCATTCATCACCTGTGCATAATCCCACCAACATTGCAGACAAGCCAAAAACCAACGAAAACCCAATCACCCGAATGGACATCAGACTTCCTCCCGTTTTTCAAACTTTGGTCAGCAGAGTACGCAGGAAATCAATTTAGAAAGCGGCTTGATAAATCTCGATAAAATCTTTTTCGGATACCGGCCGTGGGTTGAACTTACCCGTCCATTGGTCAAAAGCTTCCTCGGCCAAAATCGGAAAAATACCCTCACTCACACCACAAGCCCTCAGCCGAGTTGGCAAGCCTGCGGATAAGGCAAACTTTTCTACCAAAGTTGCCAATTCGTCAGCCGGTCGAATGCCAGGCAACCCTGCCAAACGGGCCAGCTCGGTATAAGTGCCAACTGCCACAGCGCTGTTGAAACGTAACACGACAGGCATCATGATCGAGACCGCCAGACCATGCACAAGGCCATAATGTGCGGTGAGAGGGTTCGCGCTGGCATGGCAAGCACCAAGCATGGATTGTTCAATTGCCGCCCCTGCCAAATAAGCCCCCCACTGCATGGTTGCAACGGTGTTCAAGTTGGCCGAGTCTTGCATCATTCCGGCAAAGGAACTCGAAAGCAATCTCCAAGCTTCCCAAGAGTAGAGGCGCGAAAGCGGCGAGTGTTTCAGGGTGACACTAGATTCCAAAGCATGGGTGATGGCATCCAAACCACTTACTGCGGCCACTCTTCTTGGCTGGCTGGTTGCTAACTCTGGGTCAAGAATCACAGTGTGAAACAAAAGCTGGGGATCACCGCAGGCCATCTTCAAATGGCTCTGCCTTTCCTCAATAACCGCATACGATTGCGATTCTGAACCAGTGCCGGTTGTCGTTGGAATTCCAACCATGGGCAGTAGTTTACCCTTGGCTTTTCCATACCCCCGATAATCAACCATTTGACCGCCACTGAACGCCAAAAGGTTGGCAGCCTTGGCAGTATCCAGAGCACTCCCGCCACCCAAGGCAACAATCAGATTTGGTTTTTCTAGTACCAACCTGTCAGCAAGCCGCCTAACCACCAACGAATCCGGATTTTCCTGCACATCCGTCAAAAGAATCACACGAAAACCTGCAGATTCCAATAGCCTTTGGGTGTGAGCAGGATATCCATGCTCCATTAGGCCAGGGTCTGTGACTAGCCAAACAGTCCCCCTACCCAATTTAGCCGCTATTTCAGGCAAACCGGCTAAGCTTCCGGCCCCGGTATGTAACCTAGGGCTGGATCGGGGCTGGCGCTTCTCAATCAGGGCAAGTCCCTCAAACACCCGCATGCCGCTTGAGCGGTGCCTGGGCAAATGCACGTTGCTTGTAAAGGTGTGTGAAAAGATTTCCTTCGTGGGGTTGATCCCACATCAGGATATTGGTGCGCAGGGGACCAACATTCAACCTGTCAATATTCCTGCAGCTAAGAAGTTTCTCAATAAATCCAACATCCTCGGTGATGACCGAAGCAACCAGAGTTGGGCCAATCAATTCCAAAATTTCATCTTGATCGGCCTCTACCACGCTGGCGTAGGGAAAAAGAAATTCCTTATTCGCCAAGGGGTGCTGGTGCGAATCGCACAACACCACCGAAGGTTGCAACCAGGCGCATCGCCCCTCCTTATACAACCTTGGTGTCCCACGATGCTTTAAGACCAAGTCTTCAGCGCCGGGATTTGCCAACAATCCATCTATCATGCCCGAAATCCGGTCAGCAATATCTGGATTTGCGAAAGCGGACAACTCGGCATCGGGATTATCCCACGCCCTCGGTTTTATCCGTGCCATCTTTTCGGCCATGGCCTCAGCGATTTCGCGACCATGACGCGGCGTCCATACCCCAGATGCATTCACGCAGGCCCGGCCCCCGTTCGCACAAACGCTCTCGACAATCAAATCGATATAGTCCGGCCAATTGTCAGCAGCATCCTCTCCCAAAATTACTTTGCTATAACCAGGCCCGTGTAATTCCACCCGATGATCATTCTTGTAGGGATCTGTGGTAGTGCTATCGCCAAACAGCAGACTTCTGCCGGTTCCGCGCAAAATCTCACCGGCCCCACTATGGTCTGTGGGATACATGTTCAGGGCGCCACCCGGAATTCCTGCGGCCTTGAATGCCTGTAAAACCCTGTAAGGAGTCCACGGCTCTTCGCGACCAGGTTTCAAAACCAACGGCATTTTTAATGCGATTGAAGGCACCCAAAGGCTGTGGACCCCTGGTGAGTTACTCGGCAAAATCGCGCCCAAACTACTGGTTGTGGGGTAAAAACACATCATTCGACCGTCTTGGACCAAATGCCCCTGATCCAAAACTCTCAAATCCATGCCACGGGTCAAACCAGCTAAAATTTCATCAATATGTTCAAGAACATATTGCACTTTACCAGCATTCCGACGGCAAAAAACAATCGGGGCTCCCGTACTTCCCGACAGGTTTCGTAAATAGTCTTCAAAAGACTGGATTCCATCTCCAAGGGGCAGCTCAGCCGTCGCAAACAATTTGCCAGCCAACTTCACCTTCGCAAGCATTTCTGCCGCAGGAATTGCCTGAAGTTCCTTCCGCGCCGATTCCAATTTCGATAGGTCGCGGGCTATCATGCTGCCCGTGACTTGGCTCACCTCAGCAAGGGGATCCCCCGTCACATGATGCACCAGAGTCGTTTTTTCCAGGCTTTTATAAGGGTTCCCCTGACGAATCGCCGGAATATGAATCATTGGTCAATCCTTGCGCGATGGGCTGAATTAAATCGCCCGGCCGCTCCCGACCGGGCATCAATCAAATGCATTAATAGACGCCAACTACAGTAGTGGAAGCTAATTCGCTGAAAGGCCTAACTCCACTGACACCATCCCAAGGGTACTTTTCGAACGGCGCTTCGCGCTCGCCTTCATCTCGCTCAGCAAATCGCGGAACAAAGAATTCCCGGGTGAGGGTGGTCAACAACACCCTGCCAGTTTCCCCATAACCGACTTTCTTGGAATAATCCTTGGGCTCTACAACCTCGATCACAGCGCGTGGTTGAGGTGCGTAGTACGAAATTTTGAAACCATCTTCAGGGCCGATTGGCTTCGAACAAGCTAACCCCATCAGCGTGTTACCATAGGTGGGTGTCATATAAACCTCACCGTTATCTAACATTTCTTCATAGGCCTCGCGGGTGAATTGCGGGGTGAATTCGGTACCACCCGAAAAAATCCCAATGATACCCGCAGCCTTGATGCTTCGGAGCCCACCCGCAGGAACCTTTTTACCTAAGGACCTATACTTTTCTTCCAGCTTGCCGTTGCGAATTGCCTCATCAAGGGCTGAAAGAAGTTTCGGGGTTGTAAACATGCACTGGATGTTATGACCGCCAGCAAGAACACTCAAAGTTTGGTCAATGCAATGCTCTTTATATAGGTTTGCCTGCTCAAAATTCTTCATCTTGATCAGCTTCACCACCCAGCGTGGATCAAGATCAACACAAAAACTGATACCTCCCCGATGCTGGGCAAGGTGTTCAATCGCCAGCCGCAATCGCCTTGGCCCCGAGGGCCCAAGCATTACCCAATTAGCTCCCCTTGGAAAATATTGGTCGGGCAGCGTCTCTGACATCATCTCGTAGTCGATGCGGAAATCATCCATCACCATGCGGCTTTTCGGCAGTCCGGTGGTGCCACCAGTTTCAAAAACATAAGTGGGCCGCCCTTGGAATCCCTTGGGAACCCAACGGCTGATCGGTCCGCCACGCAGCCAATCATCTTCAAACGCACCGAACAGATGAAGGTCGTCAAACCCTTTCACATCTTTTAAAGGGTCAAACTTGTAAGACTTGGCCTTCTCCAGCCAAAAGGGTGTTCCTGTTTCGGCACTGAAGTGCCAGCGCACTATGTCGACAACATGTTTGTCGAGCTCTGCCTTGGCTTGATCAACTTTTTTGGCAAGTGCCACAGTTGGATCAAAAAACCTTGCAGGCGAAAAATAGTCAACCTTGTCGTAAACCTTTTGGCTGCTCAACTTCGATCTCCCAATTAATTCACCGGGCCCCTATGGCAAAAAGAGTGGTACCGTTGTGGATGTAGAGAACATTCCCTGCCACACACGGAGGAGCTTTCAAACCCTGCTCCATCTCTATTTTAGTTAGCTCTTTCTTCTCTTTCCCGTGCTGGAAGACAAAAAGATCTCCCGAATCTGTACCCATTAAAACTCGACCATCCACAACAAATGGACTGTTCCAAGTTCCATCTTTCAGATCATGTTCCCAATGTTTTTTGCCGGTTTTCGCATCAACGCAGTGCAGATAGCCGTCCAATTCGGCTGCGTATAGCAGGCCATCAGCCACTGCTACCGTGCTTAAGGATCGACCAAAAGCCACCTCACGCCCGTCTTCTGGTTTGGGATTTAAGGCCCCTCCAAGGTGCCACACCAAACCAGATTTTTCGTTTGCACCTTCCGGCAGAAACTTCTGGTCCACTGGGGTCAAATCCCTCACTCCGTCCGGCCCAGCAATTCCTGCTTTAACTGGATCGATGCACCACAAATGCCCCACACCGGGTCCGTCGTCTGGATTGTTACCCACACTCGCATACAAGAATCCTTCATGAAAAACAGGCGTCCCCATCACATAACTTTTATCCCCGCGACCGCCTGGCTTGAAGTTGGTGCCCTTGGGGTTGCAGTCAAATTTCCATAATTTCTTGCCTGTTTCTGGCTCGAACGCATAAAGCCAACCATCACCACCTGGAAAAACCACCTGCTTTTTTCCGTCCAGCTCAAAACCCACTGGGTTTGACCACTGGCCCTCCATGATATTTCCATCAGGGCTCGAATCTTTCCAAGCAACCTTTCCAGTGTTGCGGTTCACCGCGACAAAACTGGGAGCGCTTGGCTCAGGGACTTTATGTGTCTCCGGATCAACGCCATGTCCTGTCACCACAAAAACCATGTCTCCCATCACCAACGGGGAACCAATGGCTAAAAAGCATGGGAAAACCTTTAATTCGGAAACCAGGTCCAGTTTCCAAACTTCCTTGGCTTTACCTGTTTTTTCATCACCGGCAACATCTAGGCAAACCAACTCAGCCCGGTTTGAAATGTAATACAGCCGGTCTCCTACCACTGCTGGAGTGCTTGCAACTCCTTGCTTGGGCCAGTCATTTTTGTCAGGTTCAGGCAACTTTTCGTGAAGGTTCTGCCATAGAAACGCACCGTCTGAGGCCCTCAGACAGTAAAGCGCCCCCTTGTCTCCCGCTTGGGATGCATCTCGGGGGCGGTCATTATTGGTTCCAACATAAATCTTGCCGCCTGCCACAGCCACCCCACCATAGGTGGTTGTTCCCAACTCCGCACGCCAAAGAACATTCTTAGGGGCAGCCTTCTTGACACTCCACTCAGCAGGCAATCCCTTGGCTTGGGTGTTGACCATGTTCCGGTGGATTGTCCCACCAAGCATGGGCCAACTGTCAACGCCTTGGCTCTGTGCTTGCACCGCTGAAGCGCCCAACAGCAAAATCATCACTGTGGTAAATAGCGTAATTACCCTCAAAGTAGAACTCAGCATCACTTGGCTCCAACACAAAAGAGCCGGCAAGGGTTTTCCGTGATCATGAATAGCCGGCCATTAGTTGCAACAGGTGTAGCCCTAATTTTAGCCTTCATATCAACCACACCAAGCAACTTCTTTTCCTTGCCATGCGCAAATTGGTGCAATTTGCCAGCCTCGTTTCCAATCAAAATCCGGCCATCGACCCAATAGGTGCTCGACCAGGTGTCAGCACCCATGTCGTGATCCCAATATTTTTTGCCCGTACGAGCATCGATGCAATGCACCCAGCCATCATATTCCGAGGTGTAAAGCAAACCATCATGGACTGCCACAGTGCTCATGGTTCGGCCAAAATAATAGTTGCGCTCGTAATCGTCTTCTTTCGCCAAACCGCCATAATGCCAAACTAAAGCGGATCCGGCATTATCTGGTGCTTTCGGGTCAAAATTGTCGCCCTTCGGCGACAAATCCTTGGCGGCATTCTCTGGCGTTTTGGTGATGTCAATGCACCACAAATGGCCAACGCCCTTGTCATGCTCAGGGTCCTGTCCAACACCGATATATAGTTTATTTTCCCACACTACCGGGGTGCTCACGAAATCGTTCCGGGTGCCCTTGCCACCCAACTTGTATTCCGATTTCTTCGGATTGCAGTCAAACTTCCACAACAGTTCGCCGGTATTGGGGGCAAAAGAATAAATCCAGCCGTCCCCACCAGGAAAAATAATCATCGCTTTACCGTTTGGCTCGGCATACACAGGGTTTGACCACTGACCGTGCATCAAAAGCTTGCCTTCATCAACCAGCTTTTTGATATCCACATCGTTACCGCCCTTCTTCCGGGCTTCCACCAGGCTTGCGCTCGGCAAGTTGCTCGACCAAAGAACTTTGCCAGTATTCTTGTCCATCGCCAAAAAGCTGGGAGCACCGGGTTGGGGGATATTGATGTGCCCCTCGTCAACACCATTGCTGGTGATCACGAACAAGGTGTCACCCACAATCAAAGGCGAGCAAGTTGCCAAATTGTGCGGAAAGACATTCAATTGGCCAATCATGTCCACGCGCCAAAGAATGTCCGCATCCTTTGGGCCTGTCAGCTTCTCATCTTGAACGCCGTCATTCTTGCCATCGGTCATGCCTGCGGCATCGGCGCAAATAACCTCGCATCGGTTCGATATGTACCAAATCCGCTTACCTTCAACCACAGGCGAAGAGCAGATGCCCTCACGGGGCCAGTCATTCACGCGCCCTGCAGGCAATTTGTCATGAACCGATTGCCATATAAGCTCCCCGGTTGCCTGATCTAGGCACAACAAAATTCCCCGATCCCCAGCCAACTTGGGGTCACGGGGGAAGTCGTTGTTCGTGCCAATATAAATTTTTCCGCCCGAAACCACAGGTCCACCATAAGCCTTGCTACCAAGGGCGACGCTCCACACGAGGTTCTTTTCCTTGCCTTGTTCAACACTCCAAGTTGCTGGAAGACCTGCCTCTTGAAGATTCACGAGGTTGCGTTGAACCGTGCCACCAAAAAGCGGCCAATCACGATTCCCCAAAGACACCGCATCCTCACGGGCTTTTGTTGTTTGAAATAGAGTAAAAAGCGCACCGCCAACAATTGCCACGGTTCCGGCAAATGCTGCAAGGCGACGGATTCCATTCTTGCTAGCAGACATGGGCTATTCCCTTACCTTCCTGTGGGGACACAAGGCCCCCCTTGATGGATTTGAAAAGGTTATATCAAAAAGGACTCGTCAGGGTGTCTTGTTGGGGCTGATATTCACATTCTCAAAAAGTACCTCGCACCCAACCTTGCCTTCCAAAATGCCGGTGGCATTGGCATAAATTGCCGCCGATCCTTCACTATTCGGTACGGTATCCCTGAACTCTACGGTCCAAGCATCGGGTTCAATCGCTTCCCTTGGCCAAACCTTGCCACGCACCAGTAAGGCGGTTCCATCCATTTGGCTAGTCAGCTTCATCCGGTACCAAACACCTTGTTTCCAAGGAAAAGCGATGCTTTTGTCTACCCGTGGCAATGCATCCCAACTGACCAAACGCAACTGTTGGGTGTTTCCTGCAAGCATCAAAGTGTACCGGTTGGCGATCAACCCCATATCGGGAAGGTCGTCCCGCACCTTGGTCCCAAGAACATCCGATTCAATCGTGTAGTTCTTGGCATCCGGCAGGGTAATGTAAGCGTTAGCCCTCGAAACCAATGGGCTTGGGTTTACTGCCAGCTTCTTTAAAACCTTACGCCCCTCGTAGGGCACCATGGCATATTTCCCTGCGCAATTGATCCAACCTCCCGGAGTACGACCGTCCGGAATATTGGCAAAGTTGGGTTTGTATGGCAGGTTGGGCACTACCCTCACACGAGCCTCACAGCTCAACTTCCCAAATTTTGCCACCACGCGACCAAATTGGGCTGGTGGAGCGGGGGCAACCTTCAAAAGCCGAGATTCGCCAGCCCCTTCCAAAACTGCCGCCAGAGCCGGCGGCGGCACCGCTGGCGCAGCACTTGGCGCTGGAATCACCCCCTCGGGGGGACGCTGGCCAGCCAAAGACCACTCACCATCTTCTATGGTCCGAACAAAACGCCCGCCGGCATCAAATCCGCGAAGTTCGAGTTTTAAAGGTGTGCCAGGTTTGACAGCTACATCAGCCGGGAAAAGCGCTATTTGCGCCACTTCTCCAGCAGCCGGTTCCTTTTGTGCAGCCGCATCGGTTCCGGAATTTGAAGGATCCTTCGACCCGATGCAAAACAAATCGCTTCCAGTCATGAAATAAATGCGGCCATTAGAAATGGCCGGGCTGCCATTAATCTCAATTTCTTCCGTACCGTTTTTACTCCTGAAAAACTGGGTGTGAAGTTTTTCAATTCCGGTTTCGGTCGGTTTCAAAATATGAAACTTGCTATTAACCTCTGCCAAATAAAGCTTGCCATCGGCCAAAACAGGACTACCCTTTGTGTTTTTGCCGTAAAGATAGTCCCACTTCTGCTTGCCAGTTTTGGCATCCAGACAATAAAGCTGCCCGGTATCGCCACAAAGGTATAAGTTGTCGCCATCCAAAACAGGGCTGGCAAACTTCACCTTGATCCCGTCCACCTTCCAAATAAGTGCAGGCTTGCCGTCAACCACCTTGGAACCGTCCAGGCAAACCACACGGCCTTGAGTGTTTTCTCCGTCGTTTTCTTCACCTTGGCCTATATAGACCAAGTCCCCATTCAAAACCGGCGAGCAATTGATCGAACCCGGACCAATCAAATAACTCCACAATTTCTTCCCGGTGCGAACCTGAAATGCATGCACACCACCATCACCACCACCAGAAACCATAGTTCGCTGCCCATGGATCATTCCAACCACAGGGGTCGAATAGTAGGTGTCCTTAGGCTGCATCCCTGTGCTCGACCACCAAACGATCTCACCTGTTTTTTTCTTCATGGCCAAAAACCGGTTCCGGCCAATAGCCTGATCACCCCAAGAAGCGTTGAGAAAACCGATGATCACCAGATCCTCATCCACAATCGGACTGGTAACCCGGCCTCCATACCCACTTACCCGGCCAAATTCTTCAGTGAGGCTTTTTTGCCACACCACTTTCAAGTCTTTGTCAAAGCAGAACAAAAGCCCTTGAGTTCCATGGGCGTAAATGTTTCCCGTCTCCGGGTCGCCCACCAGATTGGTCCAACCCAATCGGACCGACACAATGTCCGTGTGAAACACATTGAACCGATGCTCCGCCACCAACTTCCCGGTGTTGGCATCGAAGCAAAGCACTCTCTCCTGCTCTGAAATACCCTCCCCGTCCCGGCCAATCATGTACAAACGGCCTTGCTGAACAATTGGAGTGGTCCGTCCTCCATAGGGTGCGCGCCAAACAAGATTATTGTCAGCCTTGGAAGGATCTGGAGACCACTTCGAAGGAAGATTCTTCTCTGTACTTACCCCCGTACCTAATGGACCACGCCAATTGGACCAGTCGCCGGCCAAAATGGGAAATGATGCAAGAAGGAGAAGCGCTGCAGCCAACGGGCTATGAATCCCTCGCACGGTTCTAATCCTCCTTAAATTCTATTCTGGGCCGGATTTGGCCATCTCTGAGGAACAGATAATGTAATCCAAATCATTTGCAGGGAACAGGGTTGTCTTGCCTAATTTTACCTAAGGCTATCGCTCCGCCAAAAAGTCTTCACGAAAATCTTTGCAAGAATAATCCAATTCAAATAAATCGAACAATTGATGAGAGTCTTTTCAAATTCAGTAAGTGGCTTCTACCAAACTGACAGGGCGCCAAGACGATATTGCTTTATATCTAGAGAATCACAGGCTTATCCAGCCCTAATTTATCATCCCAGTTGGAATTCTCAGCAGACAGCGCCAACTGCGCTCATTCATTCTTCCCGTTTAACTAGTCAACTCTGCCAAACCCGGCACGGCCCCCAACCCCGGAATTTCCCCAACCTATTCAATTTTTTTTCCCCAAACAACCTTTGTTCGCTCTTCTCCCTCACGGTGAACTTCGGTTGGATGGGCCTGTTGGAGAATCGATCGGCTATTCCACTCCATGGCGAGTCGACTTGTTCCGAATCGACACCTATCGCGAGGAGCAATACTATGCGTCGGATTTTGTTCGGTTTAATGCTGGTTGGAATTACTTCTGTGCTCACTGGCTGCCAAAGCACCAGTGGCAGTTCATCTGCAAGCGCCAGTGCAAACACAGGTTTTTGTGCCCGGCTCAAAAACATGTTCAGTCCCAGCCACAACAGCCAGCCGCCACTGGCAGCCGCACCGGTCTACCCGGCCCCCGTTTATGCTGCTGGCCCTGCATACACTGCACCTGTGGCTGCAGCAGGTTATGCACCTCCAATTTACTCTGCCCCTCAAACTTACGCAGCCCCGGCTCCCATGGCTATTTCCGGAGGGGCATGCCCTCCCGGTTGCATGCCTGCTTCCGCACCAGCCTGCCCTCCCGGTTGCATGCCTGCTCCGCAAGGTTGATCCAAATAGCCCAGGTCACTTTCTGGTTTTAACTAATAAGCAGGCCATACGGTATGGGACCCCCCATGACCGTTGGCCTGATTTGTTTTTTAGCTAATTCTCTTGCCCCTTGCTGCCCATGGGCAACCATTGGATGTCACATCCCAATGGAGATCTTGCCATGAACATAAAAAGCTTCGGCGCCGCACTGGCGGTATTCGCATGCACCATGGGGCTGGCGGGTTGCTGCTGCCATCAAAAATACTATTGCGGAAGCACGGTGAGCCCAGCTTTCTGCAAACCAAGGCATTACCAATCCTGCGGCTATTCCAGTATCTCCGTATCCTCACCAGCCAGCTCATGTGGCTGCGGAGGCCCATGATTTCCTTGCCATTTAAATTTGTAAGGGTTCCGAACCTCCACCAAGGCCCCGAAACACTTTCACCCCATCTAAAAACCAATCCCCGCCTTTTTTATTCAAAACGGCTTCCACTTCAACTATTTCCATCTCACCTCCGGCTCCCTCTAAGCGGAGAGTGAATCGGGCGTTGCGTGAACCCAATGTGTTTTGAGGCCCTACCTGAATCTGGCGCAAAACCACCCGTCTCACGCCATGACTTTTTTCCAAACCGCTTAATTTAGCCGAAATAGCGGCTCTATCCATACCCCCATGGGTTTTAAATCCCTCGGAAAAACCGTTGGTCATGCGCTGCCAATCCCGCTGATTGGCAGCCAATGCCATGTCGCTCAAGCGGGCTCGAACCTTTTCCGGATCGGTCACAATCAACCAACCACAAAATAAAACTAATCCAAGCAGCATCAAGGCTGACAAAAAAAAAGCCAGGGTGGCTTTTCCGGGGCGAGTTTTCCAATGAAGCCCTGAAAAAAATGCTAAAAAAAGCAAGACGACCAAAAGTTTCCAGGAGGGGTCCCCTATCAACTCCATGGTCGCCTCCTCTTACCCAGGATTTATGCCTAGCTTTCCTTAGCGCGCAGTGCGGTAATCGCTCCACACCTTCCCGGCATAAACCGCCGCATCACCCAATTGTTCCTCAATCCTCAACAACTGGTTGTATTTGCAAATGCGGTCCGTGCGGCTTGCTGACCCGGTTTTGATTTGGCCAGCGTTGGTGGCGACAGCGATGTCCGCAATCGTAGTGTCTTCAGTTTCACCGGAACGATGGCTGATGATACTGTTGAAACCGTGCAATCGGGCAAGCTCAATAGCTTCGAGTGTTTCAGTCAAAGTCCCGATTTGATTCACCTTGATCAAAATGCTGTTGCCAGCCTTTTTGGCAAACCCTTCCCGGAGGCGCTTGGTGTTAGTCACGAATAAATCATCACCCACCAATTGAACTTTTCCGCCAAGAGCCTTGGTGAGTTGGGTCCAACCCTCCCAATCATCTTCCGAAAGACCGTCCTCAATCGAACGAATGGGCCATTTCTCACACAGCTTTGACCACAGTTCAATCATGGCAGAACTGTCCACGATCCTCTCAGGTTCGCTCTTGAAGAAGCAGTAGCCTTTTTTGCCCTTCTTGTGCGCTTCCTCATGCAGTTCCGTTGATGCTGCATCCAAAGCAAATGCCACATCCTCCCCAAGTTTGTAACCAGCTTTTTCAACCGCTTTAGCTATGGTTTCCAACGCCACATCTGCGCTGGGCAGGTTCGGCGCAAAGCCACCCTCGTCACCCACTGAAGTGCTCAAGTGTTTGTCATGAAGCACATTCTTAAGGTGGTGAAAAACTTCTGCCCCCATCCTAAGAGCGTCGCTAAAACTGTGAGCCCCCACGGGCATGATCATGAATTCTTGAAAATCGATGGTGTTATCCGCATGCTTCCCACCATTGATGATATTCATCATGGGAACTGGTAATACCCGGGCATTCACCCCTCCCAAGTACCTATAAAGTGGCATCCCTATGCTGTCAGCAGCCGCATGGGCAGCCGCCAGTGATACTCCCAACAATGCGTTGGCGCCCAAGTTTCCTTTGTTGTGTGTTCCGTCCAGCTCTACCAAACGCTGGTCCAACGCGATCTGGTCCAGCGCATCCATACCTTCAATTTCAGCAGCAATGTTTTCGTTGATGTTTTGAACGGCTTTCAAAACCCCTTTACCCAAATACCTGGATTTGTCGCCATCTCGAAGCTCAACGGCCTCGTGGGCACCAGTGCTTGCCCCGCTGGGAACAGCGGCTTGTCCTACCGAGCCGTCCTCCAAGGTGATCACAACTTCAATGGTCGGATTACCGCGACTGTCCAAAATCTCGCGGGCGTGAATTACTTCAATCTGGCTCATGTTTTGATCATTCCCTTACTTAAGAAATTTAAAAACTCAATGAAATGCTAAAAGCCATTCCAGATTAGTCCCAACAATCCCAACAAAAGCTAATCATAGAGGTAGAACTTCAAGGCCGATCCAAAACCCTCTTAACTTCATTACGGTTCAAGGCTTTCGGCTTCAAGTCACCCCACCCAGCTTTCTTGACCCATGTCTAACTGGTATACTGAATAAGTTCTTTTAGAGGCAAAAACCATGTTTTCCACGTCTCGATCTGCTTGGTATTGGTCATTGATCATTATTCTTGGATTCTTGGGTCTAAATACCACCTCCTTTGGAAACCAAAACGCACCGGCATCAAAATCCCAAACAAAAAAAGACAATGCTTCCAAAACTGATTTAGAGGAAAAAGAAGCCCCAAAACAAACCCCAAATAACTATATTCGCCAAAATATTTTCAAAGGTAAAGTGGTGGAGGTGAATGACGAAAAACACTGTTTCGTCCTCGAAATCCCTTTGACTCCTAAAAACAAGGTAAAAGCAACTTTTATAGTGACCGAAGACGCCAAAATTCGCACGATGGTGGTTCCAACCATCTACGATGACCGCGGCAACCTTAAACGACCTAGTGCAAAAGAACTTAGCGAAATGAAAGGTAAGGAAAAAAACCTTCCCGGGTATCAGTCTGAATTCGCAAACTTAAAACGCGATCAAATCCTTACAGTCCATCAAGTCACCACCAAGGAAAAACTCTTGGCTGATCGTCAAAAACCACGACCAAAACCAGGAGAAAAACAAACTCCAGAAGAATTCATGACAAGCTACCTAGAGATAACTAATGAAGCGCCAAGGTAATAATCCCAATAAAAAAACAACTGATAAATTAGAAAACTTTGCCAATTTTCGGAAAATTTTACAAGGCAGCCAGACAGCCCATTTTCTCCATAAATCCAAAGCCTACCCACCCGAATCAAATCTCAATCAGTTTTCAACCAAGCAAGCATTTTTGACAGTTGGCCCCCCAATTGCATGGAAGAATTATTCAGCAATGGCTTGCCAAGGAAGGCAAAATTGCCGTTACTGATAAATCTTCGGAGTTGGGTTCATGGCAGCCGGCTTTTGGCGCAGCTCCCTGTTATTATTCACGATTCTTTTTTGCACCGGCGCAAAATATAGAACTACAAATTTTATTGTGGAATCACCCGACCCTGCAATTTCTGAGCAAATAGGCCAGTACGCCGAACATTGGCGAAAAGAAAAAGCCCTAGAGTGGCTTGGCCAGGAAATGCCAAACTGGCCTGAACCTTGTCCAATCACTGTGAAAATCACACTTGGAGGTTCAGGCGGAGCCACAAGCTTTGTTTTCGATCAGGGAAAAATTCTTGGAATAGATATGCAAATTGAGGGTAGCCTTGATCGACTCCTGGCCAGCGTCCTGCCTCACGAAATCACACACACTGTTTTTGCCCATAAATTCAAACGGCCGTTGCCCCGCTGGGCTGACGAAGGCGGCTGTGTGATAAGTGAAGACGACATCGAACGCCAACGACATGATCAAATGGTTCGCGAAATTCTAAATACTCCAAACCGCCGCATGCCACTACGACGACTGTTTTCACTAACAGAATACCCAAATGATGTAATGGTTCTTTATGCACAAGGGTATTCAGTCAGTGATTTCATGGTTGCTAAATCAAACCGTCAAACGTTTTTGGCTTTTATTAACACATCTTTGCAAACTGGATGGGATCAAGCGCTAAAAATACATTATGGCTACGCTTCCATAGAAGTCTTGGAGGAAGCCTGGCTTCAATCTCTTCGCCAAACAAAACAACCAGCCGGGCAACTAGCCAATCGGTCCCCAACAAGCAATGTCCTCACCCTTGGAATAAACCAAGGAATGAACAACCAAAATAACCAACTCCCTTCACAAGGCGGGATGACTACCGGAAATCTAGCAAATACTTCCCCGAAAAATCTACCAGCCACACTGACTGCAATCTCACCAAACGAACAACAAATTCCCAACCAACCAACCTCCAATATCCGCTTGGGTCAACCAAGATTTTCAAACGGCAAACAAGCCACTCCTTTCGCCATAAAAACAAACTAAATTAAAACCTATCAACCCAATGCAAACAATTTGCAATTCTGAAATTAGAAACAAGATAATAGATACCGAGTGATTGAGTCCTTTTTAAGGTCATCCACGCAGAGAAGGAGAATATTGGGTTTACTGAAAGGTATGTCCTTGCCAGTTACCAACAGCAGGCATCCAAAAACCAGTCCATGCATTGCGCGGCCCTCCTAGGAATAAGTCCAAGGTAGCAAGGAGGGAACAAAATAAAAATGAAAGGAATAAAAACGGACGAGCCCCGCTTCTTTTGGAAGCGGGGCTCGTGAACCCGGCGATAACCTACTCTCGCCCTTGAGGGACTACCATTGGCCCTGAATGCTTGACGGCCGTGTTCGGAATGGGAACGGGTATTACCATTCAGGCAAAGTCACCGGGAAATCTGGAGGTGTGTGCTGGCTTTGGGCCTTGCGAGGTATCTCTTGAATGATGCCTAAAATTGAGGCTCTGCGGAGGGCAGAGTCGATGCGTACAAACGTTAGGCTGTTAGTACCGGTAAGCTGAGACAATTACTTGCCTTACACGCCCGGCCTATCGACCTGGTGGTCTACCAGGAGCCTCTGTCTTACGACTGGAGATCTATTCTTGCAGAAGGTTTCACGCTTAGATGCTTTCAGCGTTTATCCTGGCCGCACTTAGCTACCCTGCCATGCCACTGGCGTGACAACAGGGACACCAGAGGTGCGTCCCTCCCAATCCTCTCGTACTAGGGAGAAAACTGCGCAAATCTCCTACGCCCACGACAGATAGGGACCGACCTGTCTCACGACGGTCTGAACCCAGCTCACGTACCGCTTTCATTGGCGAACAGCCAAACCCTTGGGAGCTTCTCCACCCCCAGGATGCGATGAGCCGACATCGAGGTGCCAAACCTCCTCGCCGCTATGGACGCTCAGAGGAGATAAGCCTGTTATCCCCGGAGTACCTTTTATCTGTTGAGCGACGGCCTTTCCATCCAGCACCGCCGGATCACTATGCCCTGCTTTCGCACCTGCTCGACGTATGCGTCTTGCAGTCAAGCACCCTTCTACCATTGCGCTCTTTGCCCGATTGCCGACCGGGCTGAGGGTACCTTGGGGCTCCTCCGTTACTCTTTGGGAGGAGACCGCCCCAGTCAAACTGCCCACTTAGCACTGTCCGCCGCCCAGATTCATGGGTCGGGGTTAGAATTCAAGCACGGCAAGGGTGGTGTTTCATCTTTTGGCTCCGCAAACGCCTGAACGTCTGCTTCAACACCTCCCACCTACGCTACGCATGCCGGGCCTAAACCCAATACTAAGCTGCAGTAAAGGTTCACGGGGTCTTTCCGTCTAATCGCGGGTATGTTGCATCTTCACAACAACTACAGTTTCACCGAGTCGCTCGTGGAGACAGTGATCCGGTCGTTACGCCATTCATGCAGGTCGGAACTTACCCGACAAGGAACTTCGCTACCTTAGGACCGTCATAGTTACGGCCGCCGTTTACTGGGGCTTCGGTTGCGAGCTTCACCTTACGGCTAACCCTCTTCCTTAACCTACCAGCACCGGGCAGGCGTCAGACTCTATACTTCCTCTTGCGAGTTCGCAGAGTCCTGTGTTTTTGATAAACAGTCGCCAGATCCCTTTCACTGCGGCCCCCTCGCGGGGGCGCCCCTTCTCCCGAAGTTACGGGGCTAATTTGCCGAGTTCCTTCACGAGCGTTCTCTCGCGCGCCTGAGAATCTTCATCTCACCCACCTGTGTCGGTTATCGGTACGGACATGACTTCAGTAACTGATTGGCTTTTCTCGGACCCAACTCAAAATGCTCCGGGAACCAGCTCCCTCACAAATCTCCTCAGGACGTCACAATCAGCATCAAACCCTACGTCACGGCGCAGGAATATCAACCTGCTCCCCATCGACTACGCCTCTCGGCCTCGTCTTAGGCTCCGGCTCACCCTGGGCGGAATGACCTTCCCCAGGAATCCTTGGGTTTTCGGCGAACGGGATTCTCACCCGTTTTAGCGTTACTCGTTCCGGCATTATCACTGGCGCCTCGTCCATGGGCCGTCGTCCGACCCACTTCAACCTGCCGCGCCACGCTCTCCTACCACAGATTACTCTGTCCACCGCTTCGGTGAATAACTTAGTCCCGTTCATTATCGGCGCGGAACTCCTCGACCAGTAAGCTATTACGCACTTTTTAAATGGTGGCTGCTTCTAAGCCAACATCCTGGCTGTCTCTGGAATTCCACTTCCTTTCGCACTTAGTTACTCTTAGGGACCTTAGCGGATGGTCTGGGCTGTTTCCCTCTCGACTACGAAGATTATCCCTCGCAGTCTAACTGCCATAGCTTGTACAACGGTATTCGGAGTTTGGTTGCGAGGGGTAGCCGGGTAGGCCCCCCAGCGCATTCAGTCGCTCTACCCCCGTTGCCAACTACTATGACGCTAACCCTAAAGTTATTTCGGAGAGAACGAGCTATCTCCACGTTTGATGATACTTTCAATCCTCCACACAGGTCATCCCCTAGTTTTTCAACACTAGTGAGTTCGGACCTCCATGAGGTGTTACCCCCACTTCATCCTGCCCATGCGTAGCTCACGTGGTTTCGCGTCTACCACTCCCGACTTAGTCGCCCTATTCAGACTCGGTTTCCCTTCGGCTCCGCCGCAAAACGGCTTAACCTGGCCGGTAATGGCAAGTCGCCGGATCATTATGCAAAAGGCACGCCGTCACACACTTAAGTGCTCCGACCGCTTGTAGGCATGTGGTTTCAGGGTCACTGTCCTCCCTTCAAAAGGATTCTTCCCACCTTTCGCTCGCGCTACTTGTTCGCTATCGGTCACTAAGGAGTATTTAGCCTTGCGGGATGGACCCCGCAGATTCAGTCCAGATTTCACGTGTCTGGACCTACTCAGGTGCCGGATTAGCCGCTCTCTCGGGTCGCATACGGGACTGTCACCCGCTATGGTCCACCTTTCCAAGTGGTTCTGCTCCGATCAAACCAACTTTGTCTCCGGTCCTACAACCCCGTATGGGCATGCCCATACGGTTTGGGCTCTTCCGCTGTCGCTCGCCGCTACTGACGGAATCGATGTCTCTTTCTTCTCCTACAGGTACTGAGATGTTTCAGTTCCCTGCGTTCGCCTCGCATGACTATGTATTTATCATGCGATCATTCGGGTATCCTAGGATCAAAGCTCTTTTAACAGCTCCCCCAGGCTTTTCGCAGTTTTACACGCCCTTCTTCGCCTCTTAGTGCCAAGGCATCCCCCACACGCCCTTTATAGCTTGTACGCATCGACCCCAACCTCCTCTCGGAAGCCAAAGCCAATCGCACTCACTTAACTCACCAACTCAATCGTCCCTCGACTCTTAAGCTGGCGGCATGAGTTATCGATCCTTGCTCTCTTCGCTCGCCTCAATTCTCAGGCATCACTCAATTTAAATAAAATGACCAAAACCTCACACATCCACCCAGCTAGCTCTCACTAGCTAAGCAAACGCACTAGGCTCAGTCACCTCGGTGATACCTCGCGCACACACCCAGTTGTCAAAGAACAAAGGTGACTAGTTTTCACCAGTCACCTCTTGCCGCTTGCGCGGGAGCTGAATTACTTTTGGCAAAGCCAAGTAATGCGGCTCTCGAACAAGTGAGAAATTAACCTAGCGGACTGATCAGTTTGAGCGCAAGGGCTTTTTCAAAAAATCTTTTTAGATTCTAAGCAAAACCTTCTTGCATCTAGCTCAGACCGACTTTCCCTTTCGTCTAGGTTTTGAAGCTTACCCCGAATCAAACCATTCTAACCAGCAGAAATCAAATGGAGATGAGGAGAATCGAACTCCTGACTTCCTGCTTGCAAAGCAGGCGCTCTACCAGCTGAGCTACATCCCCTTGGTCCCGTCAGTTCCTTATGGATACTATGGTAACGGTTGGCTGTCGTTACCAGAAATCTTACTATTTGGGCGTACTTGGATTCGAACCAAGGACCTCAGCTTTATCAGAGCTGCGCTCTAGCCAACTGAGCTATACGCCCTAACTTCCAAAAAATCATCGCCAATTACGGCTACTCAATTTCTTGGAAACAAGTTTTTTTCTTCTTGAGTCTTCAAAGTACCACCTGCATTGCCTGAGTCAACAAGAACTGGCGCACACTCTCGTCGGCAATCCACCTAAGTGACTATCCTCGGCAACATCCTGCCCCTATTTTACCCAGTATACCGAAGTGTTTGTTGTGGCCTTTCATTTAGCTGCTGAATCACCCCAAATGCCTTTGATCTTCTTTCCAACCTCCCCGCAACCGCGTAGCTTGGTGATAGCAGCGACCTTTCCCGGATGTCGCTGGCAGGGTTTTTTATTTGGTTTTTTTACTTTGAGAACCACCCTCCCCTGCCACATTCCCGGAATGATGAAAGCAAGTTGTTAGCCGAAGAGGCTGTGCCTGGACGGTACTAGGGCCTATTACCGTTTTTTTTCATTGGGATTTAGGCTGTCAATTCAGTTCAAAAGGCGAGCGTTGCTTGCCCCTTCACGAGGAATGGTTTGTTATGAGCGATCCCTACGCCCTGTGTTCGTGCGGAAGCGGCAAAAAGTTCCGTTTCTGCTGCCAGGGTATTGCTAGCACTTTAGAAAAGGCTTTTTCTCAAGCCAGAGCAGGCCAACTGGACTCTGCCCTTCGGACCATGGACCAGGCGGTTTCCGCTGAACCCAAGAATTTGGAGTTGCGTCTTCACAAGGCGAAGCTGCTAGACGCCCTGAAGAGGCGCCCGGAAGCAGAGACTGTGTTGGATGAGGCGATTTCAATCGACGGTGCTTTTGCTGCTGCCCACTTCCAACGAGCGTTGTGGCGTCGTCAGGAAGGTGAGATTCAGGGTGCTGCCATATTGGCCCGCAAAGCGGTTGATTTATATCCCTTGGATGCCAAAGAACAAATCGCCCAAGTTTTTGCCTTTCTAAGTCAGGTCGAAACTCAGCTGGGCCGTCCAATTGCAGCGCGAAATGCCCTGCGCATGGCCACTCGATTTGACCCGAATAATTCCCGTTATTTGGATGGTTTCGAGGCCCTTTACGGTGAAAAGTCGGGATCACCTTCTTTCATTCGTCGAGAATATTCATTGCTCAGCCCACCCCCCGGCAGCAAGCGCCGTGCGGCATGGGACAAGCTGGCCAAAGAGCACCGGTCTGGCCGTCTGAGCGACCTTGCCAAGATGTTTAACACCTTGGCAGAGCAAGACCCGCAAGACCCGGCCGCCGCTTTCAATGCAGCCCTGACTAGTGCTTGGCTTGGTGACAACACGAATGCCCTGAAGCATTTGGATCGTTTTTCGGGGCTTGAGACCGATTCGACCCGCAAGGAAACTGCACTTATTTTGTCAGAAGCCCTTCGGGCTGGACATGGTTCCGAACCGGGGGATCATGCGCTGCACGAGTTTTACTTTGTGGCCCGGAATCCGGCCCTCCTTGACAAGGTTTTCGCCAAACTCAATGAAGAAAAGCGTTTGCTGGTTCATCAGGCCGACGAAAACGAGCAAGGCCAGACGATGATTGAGGCTTACCTCCTTGCGAAAGCAGGCAGCCCCATCATCATTCCTGGCGAGGAACAAAATCAGGACCGCTTCGCTCGTGTTGTGGCTCACATGACCCTCAACATGCCCCTTGGCCGCGTGACCGGAGCGGACAAGGAGATTGTCGAAAACATTCGAAACGAATTTGCTGCGGCACTCGGCTGGAACGAAAAGGATAGTCCTGTTCGGGTAACAGGCTCACTTGGTGAGGCTGCTCATGAACCATTGATAGTGCCTATGGATCAGACTGTGACCGAAGAAGAAATGAAGGCCCGGCAGGCCGAAGAGGTGGCTAAGCACTTTGGTGAAACTTGGATCAATAAGCCACTCAAGAGCCTTGATGGCAAAACGCCTACAGAAGCTTCCAAGACTGCTGATGGAAAAATCCGAGTCGCAGCTTTGGTTCGGTTCCTTGAGGAGGTGTCGTTTATTCCGAAGCGGGTGGGCTATTCGTTCGACATTTTGCGCAAGGCATTGGACCTGCCTGTGAGCCCTGCCCCGGCCGCAGCAACCGCAACCGCCCCTGCGCAAGCCTGATAATTTTGTATGTTTGGCATCTGGGAGTTAACTGGGCCCGGCCTAAACGCCGGGTCCAGTTTCTTTTTGCCGACAAAAGAAGTTCACAAGCGTTTTGGCCCTCAGCCAATAAAACCACTGCGCTGAAAAAACCTGTCATGGCCACTACTTGCAAGTCAAAGGTTGAAGCCTCACAATCTCGAAGGAAGAAAATCAGCGGGGATATTACCATGCGACTTCACATTTGCGTTTTATCTTTGGTGCTTGCGGGCCCCTTAGCTTTTGCTTTTCCGCAGGGTTTTACTGTTCAAGGGGGAACCAAGGATGCGGCGGATGTAGTGGTGAAGTTGGCCGCTCCCAAGGATCTTCCAGCCTCGACCAATGCGGTGGAGCTTTCCAGCGGGGGAGTAAGCCCGGCGCAAATTGCGGGGCCTGGGCAAACCGACGACGCGACCGTTGCAAAGTATTTGGTTTTCGTCCTCCCCAGCTTGAAGGCTGGGCAAAAAATCACGGTCTCTCCAATCACTTTGAACCATGTGATGGCACCACCGGCCTTCCGTTTTGAAACCGCCAAGGACGGCACCCGCGAATTGAACTTGATTGAGGCGACCAAAAAGCGCCAGGTGCTGCACTATTTCAACCTCAAGCGCGACAGCGCTGACCACTATTACACCTTCAAGCCCTTCCACAATTTGTTTGACCCGGTGGACGGCACAACCATGCTCACCAACAGTTCAGCCAAGACTGCCAAGGATGGCCAGTATCCACACCACCGCGGGCTGTTTTTTGGATTCAACCGTATCAGCTACGCGGGAGAAGACGGGAAAAAAAAGACGGCCGACATTTGGCATGGAACGAACAATGTTTATTCGGAATATGATAAAACGCTTGGCACAGAGGCAGGCCAGGTGCTAGGCCGTGACCGGTCACAGATTGCTTGGCATGGGAGCGATGGCGCGACTTTCGCTGAGGAAACCCGCGAAATCACGGTCTATAACACCCCTGGTGGCACCCTTCTCGACTGGAGCACCGACCTGAGGAGCAAGGCTGGGGCCATTCGATTGGATGGAGACCCTCAGCATGCGGGGTTCCACTTTAGGGCCAACCAGGAAGTTGCCAATAACGGTAAAGAACAAACCTATTATCTGCGCCCTGATGGGAAAGGTAAAAACGGTGAGACACGTAATTGGGACGCCAAAAACAAGAACAAGCAAGCGATTAACCTGCCATGGAATGCGATGAGTTTTTTCACCGAAGGCAAGCGCTATACCTTACTTCGCGTGAATCACCCACAAAACCCGGGTGAGACCCGAGGTAGTGAACGCGAGTATGGCCGGTTTGGGGACTACTTTGAATATGATCTGACACCTGAAAAGCCACTCAGGCTGCAATATCGCGTCTGGGTTCAACCCGGCGAGATGACCATGGACCAGTGCCAGGCTATTGCCCAAGGATTTGTGATTTCTGGGCCGGGCAAAAATTGACTTCTGGGCCATGGGCTCGTTTTGCCCACTATGGCGACAACTATCAATTCGCCAAACCATTCAATCCAACAAGAGACAGGCAAGTTAATTCGCCTGCCTGTCAGGCATTTGGAGCGAAACCGCGGCGCATGGTGTTTTCGGTGATGGCGCGGGAGTTAAGGAATTGGGGGAGGTATTCTGGGCCGCCCGCTTTTGCTCCTATTCCCGAAAGTTTGAATCCGCCGAAGGGTTGGCGGTCAACCAATGCTCCTGTGATTTTGCGATTGATATAGAGGTTACCAACTTTGAATTCGCGCCGGGCGCGATCCAGGGTTGATGGGCTACGCGAGTAAATACCACCCGTCAGGGCAAATCTGGTGCTGTTAGCCAGATTAAAAGCCTGATCCAGCGAATTGTAAGGCAGGACTACCAGAACAGGGCCAAAGACCTCCTGCTGGGCTATTTCGCTAGTGGGATCGACCTGCGTGAGGATATGGGGGGCGACATAGCTGCCCTGAGTTGCAAGTGATGGATCGACTTGGCCGGCGTAGGCAATTTTTGCGCCAGCCTGAACTGCACGATCGACCATGGCATGGATGCGGTCGCGTGCCTCGTTGTCAATCACTGGTGAAACAACGCAGCCAGGATCTTCAGCAGGACCAATCTGGCGACTTTTGGCAACCTCGACTAAACGCTCAACAAAGGAATCTTGGAGGGACCGGGGAACCAGCACACGGCTACAAGCGGAACACTTCTGGCCGGCGTAAGCGAAGGCGCTTTCTGCCACCCCGCGAATGGCCTCATCGAGATCGGCATCGGAATCGATGAGTATGGCGTTTTTACCACCCATTTCAGCAAGGACCCGTTTGACATGGTCTTGGCCATCGGAAGCTTCTGCAGCTTGACGATGAATGGTGAGGCCGACTTTCACGCTTCCTGTGAAAGCAATAACAGCGACCTGCGGATGGCCAACCAAAACCGGGCCAATTTCTTCCCCAATGCCTGGCAGGTAGTGCAGAACATCAGTGGGAACGCCGGCCTGATGAAGTATCTCTACCAATATGGCACCTACCACAGGGGTCTGCTCGGCGGGCTTGAGGATAACCGGACAACCAGCGGCTAAGGCAGCAGTGGCCATGCCACAAGGAATAGCCAAGGGGAAGTTCCACGGGGGAATCACCGCAGCCACTCCCCTTGGCTCGTGGAGCACTTGGTTGTCTTCGCCTAGAACATCACGATGGCGGGGCCTTAGCCAGGCCTCTGCCTGGAGGGCATAGTAACGACAGAAATCCATTGCCTCGGCAACATCGGCATCCGCCTCGCGCCATGGTTTGCCGGCCTCTAGGCAGATCCACGCGGCGAGTTCGGCACGACGCTTACCCATAAGCTCTGCAGCTTTGCGAAGGATATTCGCCCGGTCAGTGACAGGCATTGCTGCCCACCGGGGCAAAGCCTGGGCGGCATCGGCAATTGCCCGAAGCGTTTCGACCTCGGAAGCGCAAGCGGCGTGACCAATTACCTCGGCATGGTTAGCCGGGTTGTTGCTGGAAATAGACCTGGCAGTGGTGACTCGATGACCGCCAATAAGCAAAGGGTATTTTTGTCCAAGCTTGGTGCGAACCAAAACCAAGGCATCTTCCATCTCCTTTCTGGCGGAGGGCGTGGAAAAATCGGCTAGCGGCTCAGGCTCTTGGGGAGGATCGAGAGGGCAAACCGAGCTGGGTTGGATCTTTTTTGGCAACTTATGATCGTCGGCGTGGGCAGAAGGATTCATGAACAGCACCTCTTCGGGAACCTGATCGGTCATGCTGGCGCGGAGGAAAGAGTCGTTGGCGGTGTTTTCAAGAAGCCTTCGAACGAGGTAGGCCATGCCAGGGAGCAGTTCGCCATAGGGCATATAAACGCGAACCCGTTGTTTCAACGATACAAAGGGATCCATGAGTGAATCACCCATGCCGTAGAGCACTTGAACCTCAAAAGCCCCTTGGGGAAGTTCCATGGTTTCGGCGAGTGCCAGGGCCCTAGCAAGGCTACGAAGATTGTGGCTTGCCAGCGCAGGGCGCAGGTATTTGCGATTAAGCAGGAGGAATTCAGTCAGGCTTTCGAAAGCGGCATCACTTTGCCACTTGGCGGACCAAACAGGAGTGCTCCAACCGTTTTGAGCGCAGACAATTGTCTCCGCATCCCAGTAGGCACCTTTGACGAGGCGAATGGTAACAGGCGCTCCGCGCCTTTGAGCCCAAGAGGCGAGCACTCGCAAGTCGTTTGCGGTGTCGCGCAGGTAGGCCTGTACGGCGATCCCCACATTGGCCCAGTCGCGAAACTCGGGCTCCATCAAAACAGTTTTGAAGATAGCCAGAGTGAGGTCCTTGAAACCACTTTGCTCCATGTCAAAATGGACGAAAGAGCCCTGGGCTATAGCCAGACGTAAAATGGGTCGCAGGCGATCGAGAATCCTGTCTGCGGAGCGGTTGAAGTCGAGGGGATCTGCCTGGCTGTAGAGAGACGAGAGCTTCACCGAGACATTGACCACCGGTATGGCGCTTTCGGAATCTGTGTCTGTGAGTGGATCAGGAAGCAGAGAGGGAGCCAGGCGGTTGAGGCCGAGCAGAAGCCGCATATATGCCTGCTGGCTTTCAAGAGCCTCGCCTTCGGTGAGTGTGGCTTCGCCCAGGATATCGACAGTGAAGGCCAATCGCCGTTTTCGAAGCGCCCTGACGGTATTCAAAGTTTCAGGCAGGTTACTGCCGGCGATGAAACGCCTGGCCATACGAGCGCTGGACCAGTGGGTAACTTTGGAAAAAATGGATCCCAGGGGGCCGCCAGTTGGGAGCATTTTCAAGCCCAATCTCATCCAGCAGGGTACTGCCTTGCCGGCTTGCTGAAAGTATTCTCTGAGGTGACGGGCAAGGTCGGCAGGTTGTTTGAGTGTTGGGAGCACATCGACAAATCGGAAAAGGTTGAGTTTGATAGCTTCATCGGCCATGCTCCAGCGCATTATCTGATCATCAAACCAAGCCGGGCTGAGGAGGATTGGGCCGGAACGATCGATTCTAGCCAGCAGGTCGCTGCCAATGCGGCGGGTGAGCACTTCCAAATGATTTGTAACCGCGGATGCCATGTGAAAATCCTTGGTTAAATTACATTTAAATTTGGTGCTGGTACCTTGCCGGGTGGAGAGATGGGCTTCCCCCTATAAAGTATAAGAAGAGAAATCCCGGCGGAACCGGCTTTTAGGCTGAAAAATCAAGTAGGAATGATCATGAAGATTGGCAAGTTTACCGTGCAAGCAACCCTGGGGACCGGGGCCCATAGTTCGATTTTGCAGATTCGAAGGGCCGAAGACAGCCGCACCTATGCTTTAAAAGTGGTGAATATTGACGAACCGGAGGACATAAAATTCCTCCGGCAGGCGGAACACGAATTTGAAGTTTTGCAGAAATTGTCCCACCCGAACATCATCAAGGCCCATTCGCTTGAAAAAGAAAAGGCTTGGATGTTTGGCAAGGTGACCAAGGCCCATCTTTTGATGGAGTTTGTCAACGGGAAAACGATGGACATCGTGCGGCTGACATTGCCGCAAAAAGTGCAAGCATTTCGATTAGTAAGCGAGGCGCTGGTTCATATGCACCGTCGGGAGGTGCTACATGGGGATCTTAAGCCCAACAATGTGATGGTGGGCAAAAAGGGCGTTTTAAAAGTGATCGACTTTGGTTTGGCCCATTTACGCGGCGAAGCGAAGGAGCGGATTACTGGAACTCCCGAATATATTGCCCCTGAAACCGTGAAGAGCAAAATTCTTTCGGAGCGGACGGACCTTTATAACTTTGGCGCGCTTATGTATCGATTATTAGCCAACAAGGCACTTTTGCCCCGCATTGACGATGGGGGCGAAGTGCTGGAGGAGAAGGTATGGGACAAGTATTACACCCCAATTCAGGAGATATTGCCGGGCCTGGACTGCGACCTTGTCAAGTTGGTGGGTGATTGCCTGCAAACTGACCCGAGGAAACGGCCGGAGCGTGCGAGCGATGCCCAGAATGTACTTTCGAAAGTAGAAGAAAAGCTAGTCCTTACTCCTGAAAAAGGCTTGGAAGGGCTTGAATGACCATGGCGGGCATGGCCTCCAGGGTGCAGGTAATGGCACGGTTTCTATCGCTTTGCGCTTTTGCCTTTTGGCAGGGTGGCTTTGTTTTTTACTCTGGCGTGGTGGTGCCTATTGGCAGTGATGAATTGGGTGACACCGTGCAAGGTTTCATAACCAGGCGTGTGACGCATGGCTTGAATCTTGGTGGAGTCTGCTGCCTTGGCCTGATGCTTTTGGACTGGTGCATGAACCTTCGGAACTGTCGTTTTTCCTTTGTTTTGTTGGGGTTGTGGGTTGTTATGGGGGTTGGTCAGGCAGTTTTGATTGCAGCGCATCCATGGATGGATCAATTATTGGATCCTGAAACCATTAGTATTTTAGACCGGAAGGCTTTTCGATTGAGGCACCAAATTTACCTGTGGACCAGCACCGTGATGTGGGCGACTTCTTTGGTTTGGGTGTGGTATTTGGCAAGCGGGACGACAGTTGGCCAAGAAAAAGAAATGCCTCGCACATGAACTCGAAGGTATCGCCCATACACCAGCGAAATCATGGCGAGGCAACGGTACTATGAGGTTGCCTGAAAGCCAAGGCAAGAAAAATTATGGAAAATTTTCACAAAAATTTCACAAAAATCGTGCTGTGAGCATTTTGAAGGTTTAGCCCGGGGGGAGAAGCGATGTCGGCCGATTGCGAACAACTGGAAGCGTGTTTCAGGGAAAAAGGCCCAATGGCCTCTCTGGAGATGCTGGAAAACCAGATGATAAATGCCGGAGATCATACGGGCTGGTTTTACACGCTTTTAATGAAGGCTCGTAATGAACTGGGCCTTGCCCCGACACCCACGGCATCGGCGGATGAGATTCCCAGCGGGCTTCACGAGCCTTATGAAGAGGCGATTCGGGCGGCTGGAAGGAAGGTAGGCTCGGCGGCTTTGGAGAAAGGCCAGCTGGAAGCAGCTTGGCAGATGTACAAGCTATTGGGAGAGCCTGAGCCGGTGCGGGCAGCGTTATTGGCCAAGCCGCTTGGTGACGATGACGACTGGGAGCTTCCTATAAGGCTGGCATTTTACGAAGGGCTAGCGCCTGAGATTGGTTTTGAATGGATCTTGCGGCGCTATGGCCTTTGCAACGCCATTACCACTCTTTCGCAAGAAACCCCGGGAAGTGCGGCAGTACGCCAGCACTGCCTGCGTGCGTTGGTGCGGGCTCTGCGGGAAGAGCTGATGCGGCGATTGAAGGCCGACTTGCGGCACCGCGCCGGATTACCGCAGTTGGAAAGGGATGAGGAGCTTGGGCCACCACCAGCGTTGGGTGCAATTTTGCAATTGCTGGATGAACACCCGGAGTTGACCGAAGAAGACAACTACCACATTGATCTATCACACTTGCAGTCGACGGTGCAGCTTTCCACTCAGCTTGGGGAGTGCGCCGAGCGGGGTCTGGCACGCGAATTGTGTGATTATGGAAGTCGCCTGAAGGGCCGCTTTGTGCCCAAGGGAGAGCCACCATTTGAGGATTTCTTTGGCGGTTGGGGCCGGTTTATTTCAGCTTTGGAAGGTGACAAAACCGAAGAGCAGCTAGCATTCTTCAGAGAGCAGGCAGTGCGTGCTGGCGAGGAAGGAAACCCGTACCCGGCGGAGGTATGGCTGGACTTGCTGCGAAAATTGGGACACGACCGGGAAGCGCTTGAAGCTGCAGGCATGTGCCAGTCTCCCGCAGCACTGCGCCCGGCCTGCCATGAGCACAAGGATTTTCGGTCCATGCGGGAAGCGGCCCGACGGCAAGAGGATCGGGTTCACTTTTTGGCTGCCCTATTGGAACAGCGCAATCTGGAACCGCGGGCGCGTTGAACCATGGGGGCACCCGCTGAAGCAGAAAATTCCCTGCCAATCGACTCGGTTTTACCCGAGATTGTGTCCTCTTTGCGCGCATGCCCGAACCTTGTGCTTCGAGCTCCCACGGGTGCCGGCAAGACCACACGGGTGCCGCTTGCGATCTGGCGTTCGGGCCTTTGTGGCGAAGGGTGGGTGGTGCTAGTGGAGCCGCGAAGACTGGCGGCCAGGGCCGCCTGCACCCACATGGCCAGGCAACTTTCGAGCCAGCCCGGGGACTTGATCGGGTACCAGGTGCGCCATGAAAAGCGATTGAGCAATGCGACCCGGGTTGTGGCGATGACCCCTGGCATTTTGCTTGGACGCTTGGTGGACGACCCGACACTTGAGGGAATTGGGGCCATCGTTCTGGATGAATTTCACGAACGCGGGATTGAGACGGACCTGATATTGGGCATGGTACGGACCATTCGTGAAACCTTGAGGCCGGATCTGAAGCTGGTGGTGATGTCGGCCACGCTGGATGTGAAGCCCCTTTCGGAGTATTTGGGGGACTGCCGGGTTGTGGATTCGCTTGGGCGGTTGTTTCCTGTGGTGCATTTGCATGCGGGTGTGGACCGGGATACCCCGCTTGGGACTGCCATGGCACGGGGAATCCGGCGGATGCTGGAGGAAACACCCGGCGATTTACTGGCGTTTTTGCCTGGCATGGGCGAAATCAGGGCCACGGAACGGGCGCTGGAACAAGTGGCGGCTGAATTTGGCGTGGACATACTGGCCCTGCACGGGGATTTGCCACTGGACGAACAGGACCGGGCCCTTCGAGGTGGAGGTCGGCGGCGTGTGGTTTTGGCGACCAATGTGGCGGAAAGCTCGGTAACGGTTGAGGGCGTGACCGGGGTTGTTGATTGCACAACGGCCCGGCAGTTGCGCCATGACCCGGCAGTAGGGTTGGACCGTCTGGAAATTCGCCCGATCAGCCAAGCATCTTTGACCCAGAGAGCCGGGCGGGCTGGACGGGTGGCGCCTGGAGTTTGCTTGCGGCTTTGTTCTGAGGCGGACGCACGGAACCGGCGGCCTGTGGACGAACCGGAAGTGCGGCGGGTGGATCTTGCTGGGCCCCTTCTGCGGCTTGCCAGCATTGGTGAGCTGGACAGCTTTGAATGGCTGGACGCCCCCAGCGCGGCCGCCCGTGCCATGGCCCTTGAACAATTGGAGGACATCGGCGCCCTGACGGGAGGCAAAATAAGCCGGCTTGGCCACCGGCTTTCAGGATTGCCCATGTCGCCCCGGCTGGGGATGCTTTTACTTGCAGGCAAGGATCTTGGTGTTCCGGGGTTAGCCGCTGCCACCGCAGCGGTTCTTGAAGAGGGAGATCCCCGACCAAGGCGGGGGGGAGCGTGCGGCCAGACACCAACACCTTCGCCCTCGGATTTGCTCGATATCCTGTTGGAACTGGAAGAGTTTGAGCGCGTGGGGCGAGCCACCACCATTGCGGCCAACCGAGCAAAATGGGTGCTGAGGGCGCGAGACCAAGCATCTCGGCTGATTGGGGCACTACCGGGCATGGAACCGGTTTGGGACAACGCTGAACCGCTAGGGAGGGCGCTGCTGGCGGCTTTTCCATCGCGTCTGGCCAGACGGCGTGAAACCAAATCGAACCGGGCCCTTCTGGCATCGGGCCGGGGAGCCAAGTTGGCCGACAGTTCAGCGGTGCGCGATGAGGAGCTTTTCATCGCCTTGGATTTGATGGATGCCCCCGGTGAAGCAACCATTCGGCTAGCCAGCGGAATTGACCGGTCTTGGTTAGCCCCGGAAGGTTTCCACTCTGAATTGGATATTCGTTTTGACGAAAAAACCAACCGGGTGGAAACTCGCAAAAGGCTGGGGTGGCATGGCTTGGCTTTGGAAGAAACCGACCATCCGACACCTCGGGATGAAACAACCGGTGAACTCTTGGCGGAGGCGGCTTGGCAACGCAGAGAAACGGTATTCCCAAAAGTAGACACTCCAGCGGGCCAGTTTTTGGCCCGCTGGCGATGGCTTGCCACAGAAGCTCCAGGCCTGATCCCGGCACTGGATGAAGCCTTGGAGCGTTTGGTACTCTCTGGGTTGTGCCATGGCTTACGCGGCCTTGGAGAATTAGCCCAGGCAGATTGGCTTGGTGCTTTTGCTGGCCGGCTGAGCCATCAACAGTCCAAGGATCTGGATACCCATGCTCCGGAGCGGATGGGTTTACCCAGCGGAAACAGCGTGGCACTGAGCTATGAACCCGGACGGCCACCCGTATTGGCAGCCCGGATTCAGGAGCTTTTTGGCTGGAAGGAAACGCCTCGAATCGCCCAGGGTAAAGTGCGACTGCTCCTGCACCTTTTGGCCCCCAATTACCGTCCCCAGCAAGTGACGGATGACCTGGCCAGCTTTTGGAACAACACCTACCAGCAGGTGCGGAAGGATCTGCGCGGTAGATATCCGAAACACCCTTGGCCAGAAGATCCATGGACCGCTGTTGCCCCGCAGCGGAGAAAATAGGCCCGGCCCACCTGGGACGAATCTCCACCGGCCCAACCATTGCCGGGCTTAATCAGCAACCGAGTTGTCAAAGAAACCAGCCGGCAAGTAGCCGGACCTGACAAGGGCCTGCCTTGGCCCCAACCAGCCCACCTGCTGGCTTTTTGCCTTAGTAGGTTCATTTTCACAGCTTGTACTGAGTTGTTGCGAGAGGTTTTTTTTGAACTTTTTTTTTCTTCAAATTATTTTACCGGTGAAAATTTGACAGTGTGGCTGCGAATTGGCAGTTTTGTTCACTTGCAGATCTACCTGAACAATGTAGTGCTTGGGAGTTAGCAATTTTTCACTGCGCTTGTGAAAGTGTGCCAATTTGCGCGTGCCATTTCAGGTATTTTTGTTGAACTGTCAGAGAAGCGTGGGCAGGGCTTGTTGAAGGGAGGCAGACCATTTTGGGCAGTGGCACAGATTGAGGCAAGTTTTTCAGAACCAGTTTTTGAAAGATCTTTTCGGCTGTGGCGCCGTTGAAACAAATGCTTGTGATTTGTGGATGATTTTGGAAAAACAGAGTGAAATCGTTAGGCCGCATTGAAGCTTTGATAATTGAACTGTCGAGGCTGCCGGACCTTTCGCAGGTATGCAGGACATCCCACAGTGCGACTCCAGACTGGAGCAGGTGGTTACAACGGATATCGTAAGGGGCAGCAGGGTTGAACCCAATGATTTTGCCAACAACAGGCCAAAAGGCATTGCGAGGATGAGCGTAATATTGGGATTTGGCCAGCGATGCACCACCTGGAATGGAACCGAGAATCAGCAGGAGAGAATTTGTGGCAGAAACTGGGGGAAAACTAAAAATGGAAGACATTTAGGCAATCCATTACTTGCAGGGCTAGCCCATTTCCATGGGTGCCAAGAACGGTTAGAGTGTCGATTCAGCCATTCAATGATTGTACCCGCTGGAGTTTCATCATGAATTTGCCAGTCTTTGTTAGTGGATGGTTACTGGCTTTGGGCCAGAATGGCAACAGTCGGCCCAATATCGTTTTCATTATGACCGATGACCATGCGGCGCATGCCATTTCTGCCTATGGCAGCAAGATCAACACGACCCCCCATATTGACCAATTGGCCAAGGAAGGCATGCGGCTCGACCGGTGCTTTGTGACAAACTCGATTTGCACACCTAGCCGAGCGGCCATTTTAACTGGGAAATATAGCCACAAAAACGGTGTACCCGTATTTAACCGTTTTGACGGATCGCAACAAACCGTGGCAAAGCTGCTTCAGTCGGCCGGATACCACACGGGGATGTTTGGCAAATGGCATTTAGGCAGCGACCCGACTGGGTTTGACCAGTGGAAGATTCTGCCTGGGCAGGGTAATTATCATGATCCGGTCTTTTACACGGCGACCAAGAAGAAAAAAGAAAGCGGTTACTGCACCGATTTGATCACCGATTTTTCGATTGATTTTTTGGAAAAACGGCCAGCGGACAAGCCTTTTTTCTTGATGTGCCACCACAAGGCACCCCACCGCGACTGGCAGCCAAGAGCAGACAAGAAGGCCAAGTGGGCCAACAAGACAGTGCCCCTGCCTGAAACATTTGACGATGATTACAGTAGCAGATCGGACGCTGCACGCGAGGCAACCATGCGGGTGGCTGACCACCTCACAGCCAACGATGTGAAGCTGAAACCGCCGGAAGGCTTGGTGGGACGTGACTTGAAAATCTGGAAATACCAGCGCTACATGCAGGATTATCTTGCTTGTGTAGAAAGCGTGGATGACAACATTGGGCGTTTGATGGAACATTTGGACAAAAAGGGCCTGAAAGAAAACACCTTGGTGATTTACACCTCCGACCAAGGCTTTTTTTTGGGTGACCATGGGTGGTACGACAAACGATTCATGTATGAGGAATCTTTACGGATGCCTTTCATTGCGCGGTGGCCCGGCAAGGTGAAGGCGGGTGCGGCCAGTGGCGACATGGTGCTGAATGTGGATTTTGCGCCAACCTTTTTGGCGGCTGCCGGGTTGCCTGTGCCTGAAGACATGCAGGGCAAAAACTCCCTTGGGGTATTGGGTGGCAAGGCGCCCGAGGATTGGCGAACGGAAATGTATTATCGGTATTACCACTATCCGCATGACCATCGGGTACAACCCCACCTTGGCATTCGCACCTTGACCCACAAGTTGATCCACTTCAACAAGATTGACCAGTGGGAACTGTATGACCTGACGACGGATCCCGGGGAAATGAAGAACCTGATCCATGAGCCCAACCAAGAGGCGAAATTTAAGGAGCTGAAGGGAAGGATGCTGAAGCTAAAAAAGGATTTGGGGGACGAGGATCAGTTTGCTGACAAACCGCCCGCCGCTGGAGTGGATGGAATGCCCAAGAACCGCTGAGAGTTGCCGCCGTTGATTTCACCCTAACGGCAGATGGGCTTTTATAAACAACCAGTAGGGAGAAGGGTTGGTTGAACCAAACCACCCTTCTCCTTCTTGTTTGGGTTACGAGCCTTTTTGTTTTTGGTTTGAAGCTGTCAGGGCCCGTTTTTGAAGTGGTATTCGGCGGTTTGCTTGACAATGAGGGACTTTGATATGGGGTCGTAGGTAACCCTCCCCTGCCCAACCGGTTCCCACGAATCTAGATCGCCTGTGCCCTTGACCATGTCGATCAAGCTTTGGACATTTTGGTTCATTTGCAACTGATTCAACCAAGGTGCGTTCCATGCTTGCTGCTGCATAGCGGCCAGCCCGGGCAATCCATAGTAAAAGGCTGCGGCGTTGTATTGGGCCGGGAGAGGCTGGAACTGGTAATTGTTGACGGCATAGACGAGATCGCCCACATAATGGACGCGGGTGACCATTGTGTTTTTCGCCACCTCCAGCGAGGTTATTTTGAGACCATCGTCTGAGACAATGTAAGCGGCTCCCAATTCGGACAAGACTTTGCGCAGCACGGTACGCGCTGCCAAACCGCGCGATTTGACCGGAACCTCGGTTTGCATGCCGACCCCTATGGTTTCGAGGGCCTGCTTGTCAATTTGAACATCGATTCCTGTTTGTTTTTCAACCCAGTCGAAAAATCCTTGCAGGTCGATGGCATCGATATTTGCAGTGAGCGGTTTGTTGAGGCCGGCGATGATCTTTTTTTGGGTGTTGGTGAAACGACCATCGGTTAGGCGACGCGCATTTTTTTCAGCGTAGTCGGGAGGCAGAGTCGAATCGCGGTCTGGGGCGGCGGCGTTTGCCTCGATGCGGAGCAGTTCTTGATCGCGGCCGGCAGCCGCATTAGCGCGAAAATCGGCGTTGCGAGCCAGCCCTTCGCGATTTTTGCCCATCATGTTCTGGGCAATCTCGACGGGTGAACCAGCGGGAGCGACCCGGTTGGACTGGGTTGGGAATTTTGAAACCGAAGGGGGTAGCCGTCTGGGTTGGCCCAAAGAATCGGGCAGGCTTGAGGGATTGGCTGGCAGTCGACCGATTGCGGAATTGAGGCGTTTCAGATGGGATAGTCGGCGATCCTCGGGCAGTGCCAATTCACTTTCAACTTCGCGTTTGGCGTTTTCGAGAGCGGGTTTTGCGGAATCTGGGTCGCGTCTTGCCAGCTGTACCGCATTTAAAACGATTCTGTCGACCCGGTCGATGGACACCAAGCGGCGCGCATTGGCATCTTGTAGAGGATTAGCGGTTGGCGATTGCGATAATAACAATGCCAGAATGGGGCCAGCAAAGGCTGCACAGTTCATGGCAAAAACCCCCATTGAAAGGCAAAGAGTGCTTCCCCAGCAGTTTGAAAGCAGAGAAATGTATCCGTAAAAGGAAACTGATGCCATTATGGGCGAACATTAGGGAGATTGGTAGGGGTGGAGTTGGCCGTTTGGCCTTGGCAATCAATTGCGCGGGAATTTATCAGGGTTGTCGGTAAAAATGGCATCGACCCCTGCCTTTAGGAAGTTACTCATCTCTGCCTCAACTGACGGGAATCTAGCAGCCTGTTGGCCTTCGCGGCAGGTCCAAATGGTGACCGACATACCCAGTTCGTGTGCGAGATTGATAATTTCTGGTTTGGCCAGGATCACCGCCTTGTTTGGTGCTACGCCGCTTGCAACCTTTTTGAGGTTTTTCAACCCCTCGGTGGTGTCGAACCCATCGGGCCTGCCAAAGAGGAACACCAACGGCAATTTGCATTGTTGTTCTTCTTTAAGTTTTCTCAGGCTCTCGAGGCTGAACGACTGAATGATGACGGGGGTTTTGGGATCGGCTTCTGGCTTGTCGAGGTTATTTTTTTGAAGCAGTTTCATTACCAGTTCGCCCATATCAAAACCAAGGGTGGCATAGTTATCGGGAGCTTTGGTTTCTGGAATGATGCCGGATTTGCCTTTAACGGTGTCAATCATTTCCTGGAATGTGGGGATACTAGTGCCGGCGAATTTTTGGTTGAACCACAATCCGGCATCGAGGGTTTTGATTTCAGCCAGGGTGAAATCGGACACGAGCCAGACTTTTCGGCCGCGCATTTGTTTGGACCGGTCGGGGAATTTCTGCTCTACATCCGTAGTGCGCTCGAGTGAGACATCGTGGAGGCAAATCAAAATGCCGTCTTTGGTGATTTGCAGATCGGGTTCGACATAATCGGCCCCTTGTTCGATAGCCAGTTTGTAGGCGGGGATGGTGTGCTCGGGGGCGTAGGCGGAAGCTCCCCTGTGGGCGATGAGGGTTGGCTTGGTGTAGGGTGCCAAAATTTTTGGTTTTTCAAATGCGGCGCAGTGGGAGGCCATGAAAACGCAGCCAAGCGACGCCAACAATATTTGCCATGCCATTATTATTTCCTCGCAAATTATTCAATAAGCAAAGATTTTAAATTAACGGAGACAAATGATAGTGGTGGGAAAATCTTGTGAAGATGGGATTAAGAAACAGATTGAGTTACCAAAGAACCGGTCAAGCGGAAGGCTTGTAGATGAGGTCGCGATCTGTTGGAAGGCAGGGACTTTGCCGCAAAGTCGCATCTTGCAGCAGGCCAAGCAAGTTGCGTTCAATTTTGGCTGAAATATCATTGATTGGCAGGTGGCCCAGATGGTTCTCCGCAAAAGGATTTTCCAATTCGACGCCTATGCGATCCAAAGACAGCAAAGGATAGGCGACTAGCATAGTCACTACTGGAACCAACCAGTCGCTCCCCAGTTTGTGCATGAGCGCGAAAGGCAGGGTGAACAAAAACAAGGCAATAAAACGCCTTATCTTGATGGAGTAGACCCTCGCCAAAGGGGTATGCAAAATGCGTTCACAGGCCCCCACATGATCGATGAGCTGAGCTCTCTCCTTGTCGATCTGAATGAATTGAAATTGGTTTAACTGGCCTTGGCTGGATGCCTGCTTGAGCATTTGTGCGAGTGTCAATGCAACAAAGCTTGGTGGGTGGGCGGACTTAAAAATCTGACTTGAAGCGTTGGGGCCCAGTAAGGCATTCACTTGGTCCGAGTTGGATTGGCCGCGAAGAAAACACCTTGCAACATGTGGAAAAGCGGCCACCCACTTGACAAAAACTTCACGCCAAGACGAGCCTTCCGGCCCATAGGCTATTGCACTAACCGCAAGGTTGCGGGATTGATTGACAATCCCTCCCCACAGTTTTCGGGCTTCCCACCATCGGTCGTAGCCGGCATTGGTTCGCAATATCAGCAAGAGGCCCAATGCAGCACCCGCAATTTCGTAGGGTGCTATTTCAATAGTGAGGCGGGTGCCAGTTTGTTCCTCAAACGCCCAATCAGCCAGAGAAATGAGGCCGCCAATTAGTGCGAATAACAGAACATTGCCAGCCACCAGTGGCACGACTGAGCCACTTAGAGCAAAGGCTTCTTTCCAGAATGGCTGGCGGGATTCGTATGGCATTATTTGAATTTTCGTTTTTCGGATTTTTAATCAAGCTGGGGATTGTCAAATAGGTGGCAATAAGTTGTCAAACGTCTTTAGCCCACCTTTGGGGTATTGTTTTTCGGCCACTGTGAGAAACTGGCCGGATAGACTATCGTAGGCAAAAACATCACCGGTTTCGATTTTGTAGACCCATCCATGCAAAAGGAGGTCGCCTTTTTTAAGCCTGGAAGCAACAGAGGGAAGTGTGCGAAGGTTTTCCAACTGGACGAGAACATTTTCCTCGACGGTGGCGGTGAGAAGCTTTTCCCCTTCGAGGTGTTGATAGTTTTCCTTCATGATCCGCTTGGTGGCCTCGGCATGGTGGAGCCAAGAGGATACGGATGGTAGAGAGGCCAAAGCCTCGGGATTGAGAAGGCCCTGCATTGCCCCGCAATGGGAATGGCCGCAGATGATAATTTCCTTAACCCCCAAGGCCGCGACCGCATATTCAATGGTTGCGACCTCGCCGCCTGCGGGCGCGCCGTGTGGGGGGATAATGTTGCCCGCATTACGGAGGATGAACAACTCGCCTGGATTTGAACGAGTGAGCAAGTTTGGATCGATGCGGGAATCGGAGCAGGTGATAAACAAGGTTTCGGGTTTTTGGCCGTGAGAGAGACTCTCGTACAAGCCTTGCAGGTTTCGAAAGTTTTCTTGCTGAAATTGATGAATGCCCTGTATAAGTTTTTGCATTAGTTTTTCTCCTTCAGTCATGGCAAAAGCTAAACGGTTCTATTTAACGGTTAGCGTTTTGGCAACTTTAGCTGCCGCACACTTCCTTAAGTATTCGAAAGTTTTGTAGCCCAATGGTTAGGGAAAGTCAATCGAACCTGAATTTTCCTTTAGCCAATGTGCGAGGTGACTAGGGCCTTGGAGTAAGCCAATTGGGCCAATTAGATATATACAAATACCCAAGGACATTTATAGATATACATTGCCTCCGCTCGGCCGATTACCAAGTTTGGGTATGGGACTGCTAAGCAATCTTGAGAGCTTAAATTTGTCAAAATCTGGACACTGCAGTTTTTTGATGGATTTCATTTTCGTAGATATTCCGCTTTTGCAGATTGCCGAGGATGATTTTTCATCAAAAGCCATAAGTGTCGTGATTGTGGGACAATCAGTTTGCCGAATTTCCCCCATACAGGGGGGTGTATCATGCGCTATTTCGCCATTTGCCTTGGATTTATTGCCACAGCCGTTGCCTGCCAAGCCGAGGTAGTAGTTTTGAGCAATTACTCACCTGAATCATCGGGAACGAGCATGGCATTGTCGACAGACACGCCTGCCAAAATTGGCTGGAACATTGCTGGTTTTTCAGGGCATTTGAGCCGGGTGAAGCTTCGCATTTTGAACAGCGGCCCCAACACGCTGAATGTGCTGACGCTTTCTTTTGGTCTTGATGCGAGCGCCTCGACTATCACCCGGAATTATTCTGCCAGGGGCGGTGACATAGGCTCAACCGGCTATAGCAATTGGGAATTTGATTTGGGTGACTTGTTTTCTGTCAATCAGGGCGGGGCTGGCAGCCTGTATTTCAAAGTTGCCGGCCAATCTGAAAACGCGGTAGCCAACTGGGTGACCACCAACAATTCGGTCGCGGAATTTTATGGTTGGTCTGGTGGAACCACGGAAAACCCAGCGAGTGGGCAATTCGAACTCTCGGCGGTGCCGGAACCGGGGACCTGGATTTTGATGTTTGTGGCGCAGGTGATGGTTGTAGGTGGGTGGTTGTGGCAAAAAAGGCAGGCTTTGGCCTAAACAGGGATGCTGGCCCATGGCCTGCTGGGCTGCTATGCTTTTGACAGGTGAGTAATACCCGGTCAACCGCAGAGCGTCATCATGATCCCTGAAGATTTGCTGCAATTGCTGCGCTGCCCGCTGGATACCTCGATTCCACTGGAATACCAGGCTGAATCGGCCGCCAAACTGCCTGCGCTGCGTTGTACCCGTTGCTCGCTACTTTACCCGGTTCGCGACGAAATCCCGTGCATGCTTCCCGAGGAAGCAGTGCTTCCGCCTGGGTGCCCTGACATAGACCACCTTCCTTGCCAAAAATCACGAAAACATAGCTGATCTAGGCTTCAACCTTGCGGGACGCGGATGTTTACCGTTGCCTGTTATGTACTGTTGGGATTACTAGCGAGTGCGCAGGGGCCCAAACAGCCCGAGGCACTCGCACCAACTCCTGATGAGCAAGACCGCAACCTTTTGGCCCAATTTCGCATTGGAACAGGCGGGCCTGAACTTCTTGGCCGCTTAAAAAACCAAGTAGGCGACCCCCAAGCCATGGCACGGGCCAGGGCCCTTATTCCGCTATTGGGAAATGAAGATTTTGAAATCCGGGAAAAGGCCAGCCGGAATTTGGCGGGACTTGGCAGCACTGTGCTTGAAGTATTGCGAGAAAACTCCAATCACCCGGATGCGGAGATAGCTCGCCGAGTGCGGGATGCCCGGGAAAGCATTGAAGAGACGCAATCTTCCCAAGTGATGGGGGCGATAATCCGGCAACTGACCCGCGAAAAAGTGCCCGGAACGGTTGAAGCCCTGATGCAACTTTCGGAGGCGCGGGGCGATCCGGAATGGATCAACTTGGTGGAACGACCTCTTGGAAGGCTTGCTAGCGAATCCATTGTGGCCCTTGAGAAGGCCGCCACTAGCGCCACCCCCCGAGTTCGATGGCTGGCAGGCAAAGCCCTTTGCCAAACGCCCGAGGGGAAAGCAATTGCCCGCAGACTCCTGAAGGACCCTGACCATTTGGTTCGTTGGCGGGTAGCACTAGCATTGGGGCGATCTGGTGACGAAAGCGCTTCTTTGCCTGTGTTAGTTCAGGAATTGCATTTGGCCAACCAGGTTGCCGGCTTTGAAATGGAAGACTGGCTGCACCAGGTTGCTGGTGAAAGCGGGCCAGCCCCGCTTCCGTGGCCTGGCACCGCCGGAGGGCGGGCCGAGCGGCAAAAAGCCTGGGAAGAATGGTTAGGCCGCCGCCCGATGGCCAAAACAATGCCTAACCGAACTCTGACGGTGCTTTTGGATGAGGGAATTGTGCGGATGCTGGATGGGCAGAACCAGCCGATTTGGGAATTGAAGAACATCGCCTTTCCGCTGGATGTTGAATACCTGCCTGGTGGTCGCATTCTTGTGGCAGAGCATGGGGCGAACCGGGTAACAATACGATCGAGCCGGAACGAGGTGATTTGGGAACGGACTATTGAGATGCCACTTGCCGCCCAGCGGACGGGGCGAGGGACGATTTTGATCACCACCGCCGAGCTGATTTTGGAGGTGGATGGGGCCGGAACAGAAGTGGCTCGATTTAACCCAGATGGCAGGCTTGGCAATGGTGGTACCAGCATCATGAAGGCCCAAATGCTACCTGGAGGGGAGCTGGGGCTTGTGACTCAACGGCGGGAACTTGGTGAAGACGCCAAGTTTGTGCGATTGGACAGCGACTGGCGGGAAGTGGGTCGCCTTGGGGTGCATGTGGGCACCAGCGGTGGACGGATTGACTGGCAAGCCAATGGCAATGTGCTGGTGCCGGAACTGGATAAGAACCGGGTTGTGGAGTATGATCCCGCCGGCAAGGAGCTTTGGATTGCTGATGCAGAGTTGCCAGTCTTTGCCATTCGAACCCCCAAGGGGACCACGCTGATGACCTCCCGTAGTGATGCCGGGGCCAAAGAGGTGGATAAAAAGGGCGCAACGATTTGGAACTATAAAGGTGAATCGCGCGTGACCCGAGCGATTAGGCTGCCTTAGTTGATTGCCTATGGCCATTGAATGGCTTGGCTCCACCCGCAATGTGTGTGTTTGTAAATTTTTCAAATGATGGAGCGGTAGAGGTACAAAGCTGCACTTTTGTGCAAGTATGTTTGGGGTTTTATGTAAATTCCGGAAAAATCTGCAAAAATTCGGCCATTTTTTCCTTGACACGGCTGCCAACAAAAGGCATTCGCCTGCCCATCTGAAGCGGGTGCCTGAGCCGCGGGGGCGGCAAAGGGAAAGCCTGTGAGGAGGGCGGTCGGCGAAGGATTCGCCGGTCGTGACAAAGGTAGGGGAAAAGCGATGGCAGGTTTTGAAAAAGTGCGGAAAGCCGCCATTTTCACTCAAGCCGACCAGCGTTTTGAACCGATCTGAATGGGGGGGATTTTCCGCCTAGGGAAATCCTGTTAAGCAGGGAAGCGACTTAGCAAGCCACAAGCTGAATAGAACTGGCGCAGCGCGCCGCTCATCGGACCCGTCATCTCCTTGAGATGGTGGGAAGGTAGAACGGCCGGAACGGGGACACCATGCCCTGTTTGCTAAGCCTTGATTTCAGTGAGTCCGCGGTCCAACCGCCGGCTTTGTGGCTGTTTCACGGGGGAACTGGAATCATGGCCACGAACGTAGAGATTGATGTGACCCGGATGTGGCAAGAGTACCGGGCCAATCCCACAGTAGAAATTCGCAACATTCTGATTGAAAAATACCTTCCCCTAGTAAAATACAATGCCGAGCGTATTTGGGCTCGCCTGCCTGACGGGGTGGAGCTGGACGACCTGATGAGCACGGGTGTTTTCGGGCTGATGGACGCGATTGACGCGTTTGACCTGGGCCGTGGGGTGAAGTTCGAGACTTATTGCGTACCCCGCATCCGTGGCGCCATGCTCGACGAACTTCGCACCATGGATTGGGTGCCCCGCCTGGTTCGTAGCAAAGCCAGCAAATTGGAAGTGGCACGCAAACAACTGGAGGCGGCTCTTGGGCGGCCCCCCTTCCCTGAGGAACTGGCTGAAAAGCTTGGTTTGCCTTTGGAAGAGTTCCACAAGATGGCGACCGAAGCCAACGCTGTGACGCAGGTCAGCCTGAACAAAAAATGGTATGAGACGGACAGCTACAAGGATGTGAGCGAGATCGATGTGCTGGAAGACCGTAAGGCAATCGATCCTACCCTGAAGATTCAAAACCGCGACCTGATGAAGCTTGTGACCAGGGGTTTGAACCGCAACGAGCGACTGATCATGATCTTGTATTATTACGAGGACATGACCATGAAAGAAATTGGTGCGACCCTGGACCTGAGCGAGTCACGCGTGAGCCAAATGCATTCGAGCATTGTGCAGCGTCTTCAGACTCAACTTTCCGAGCGTCGCAACGAATTCGACATTTGAGTCCATAAAAAGCGGCTCCCTTCCTTGAAGGGGGCCCCTAGAACAACCCGGGAAGCGGCGGGCGGGCTGGGAGAGGCCCGCCTTATGCTTTTGATGCGTGCAAAAATTGAATTTTGGAATCCAGTATGTAAATCCGGGTCTGGACGGGATGGGTTAGTTGCGTGGGGCCGGGCGAAGTGTTAAACCTATTATTCCCGCCATAGTTCGCATTTGCATCGACAAAACCGCGCACGATTGAACCCGAGGCCCAGTATGCTTTCTCGAACATTATCCCTTAACATCCTTTTCGTATTATTAATCTCAACGGGCTTATTGGTGGCTCAGCCGGATAGTTGGCAGGCCCACACGGCGCCCGTGCACCATTTATCTTTTTCTCCAGATGGCAAGACGCTGTTATCGGCAGGCTTTGACAACACGGCCAAGCTGTGGAGCTGGCCTGACGGTAAAGAAAAGAAAGTACTTAACGGGCACACTGGTCCGGTTTATTGCGCGACTTACTCGCCAGATGGCAAATTGATCGCCACCTGCTCGGTGGACAAGACCATTCGACTTTGGGACACTGCTGAGGGAAAGCTTGTTCGAGAAATCAA
>Ga0255132_1000033_pt1 | contig 51409 bp, 33 predicted proteins | sample Law_Law_RepA_8d_FD_188551 | JGI IMG/M metagenome (GOLD analysis project Ga0255132, IMG submission 188551) | Freshwater microbial communities from St. Lawrence River, New York, United States - Law_Law_RepA_8d | ecosystem: Environmental > Aquatic > Freshwater > River | place: USA: New York...
GGGTTGGATCAAACACAAGCATAGTTGGGTCATTGTAGGGAAAAACTGGCAAAAATCTGTGGCGGAAGTGGCAGGCTTGGCCCAGTGCGCTGGTGTGGAGGGAGGTGGTTCGCTAGGGTGGAGGTTCACCGGGTCGGCTGGACGGCCGTTGCCAGGGGCGTGGGGAAACCTGCGACCGCCTGGTGGAGGAAAGTCCGGGCTCCATAGGGCGAGGTGGTGGGTAACGCCCACCACCCGAAGGCTGAGGGGCTCGCTTGCGTGTCCGTTGGCTGAAGGGTCGGGAAAGTGCAACAGAAAACAAACCGCCTGGGGGGGGGACTCCCCGGGTAAGGGTGAAAAGGTGGGGCGGTTCGCCGCTTAATGTAAGAGCCCACCAGCAGCCGGGTAACCGGCTGGCTTGGCAAACCCCACCTGGAGCAAGACCAAGTAAGGGAGAAGGGTCGGCCCGGCCCGTCATACTCCCGGGTAGGTTGCTAGAGCGCGCGGGTAATCGCGCGCCCAGAGAAATGGTCGTCATCTGCGCGCAAGCGTGGAAACAGAACCCGGCTTATAGGCCGGCCTGGTGAATTCATTCCAGCTCGCTGATCATGGCGCTGTAGAACTGGCGAACCAGCGCGATGCGGGGTTGTGCGAGCTGTTGCGCGGTTTGGCTGTGGAAGCGTTCGGCCAGGCGTAGCAATTTTTTGGGAAGATGATCGAGGGCGTAGCGTTTGTCATCGAGTTCACGGCCAAGGGCTGCCGGGTCGCTTGGGTGATGGATCAGGCTGTTCATGCGGTCGGCGGTGGCAAAGCAGCGGGCAAGTCCTACAGCACCCAAGGCATCGAGGCGGTCGGCATCTTGCAGCAGAGCCGATTCGCGCAGGGTAGGTGTTTTACCAGCGGACCAAGCGTGCTCCTCGATGCAGGTGGCGACCATTTCGACCCAGGAGGGATCTGCCCCCACCGACAATAACAACTGGCGGGCGGCCATGGCGCAGTCTTCACCCGATTGGGCGGAGCGGGGATGGTTCTTGGGGTGGTTGACCAGCTCGTGGAGCAGGGCGGCGGCGCGCAGCAGGTCGCTATCAGCATTTTCAGCGCGTGCCAGGCGTTCGGCGAGTTTGGTGACTCTGGCCACATGGAGCCAATCGTGGCCGCTGCCTTTGTTCTGGCAGGCGGCGCTGGCAGCCTCTTCAAGATGCGTCCAAACCTGGGGGCTAAGGGATGGCATGACAGCATTCCGTGGAGAAAATGTTTCCTACCCATCCTAAAGGGGGCGGAACAGACGACCAGCCAGTAAACTAGCCTGATGAGCACCACTCCAACACCCTGGTTGATTACACCCGCAACTCTTGGCGAAGCCCAGACCCTTGCGCGGTTCAATTGTTTGCTGGCGTTTGAGACCGAAGATATTCATCTGGATGAAGCAACGGTGCTTGCGGGGGTGACGAATGGTTTTGGCAAGGGCCCTGAAGTGCGTTATTTGGTGGCCCGTGAAGCCCAGTCAGGCCCGCCCCTTGGGCAATTGATGCTTACGCGGGAATGGAGTGACTGGCGCGATGGTTGGGTGTGGTGGATTCAAAGCGTGTATGTGGACAAGAGCCACCGCAGGCGGGGAATCATGCGAGCCTTGTTTGGCAAAGTGATGGAGATGGCTGGCGACCCGTCTGAGGACGGTGGCGCCGTGTTGGTGCGACTGTATGTGGAAGAGCATAACCACAAGGCGCAGGCGTTCTATGGGCAGATTGGCATGGCCAACGAGGGGTACCAGGTGTGGGCGTGGAAACCACGGTGAATACGCTCCCGCCTGAAGCGCGCATGGTTGCCCGCGCCAGACTCTGGCTGGTGGTGGCGGCGGTGCTATGGAGTTTGTCGGGCGCTTTCACGCGGTTGATCACCTCGGACACGACCGTGTTGTTGGGATTTAGCGCCCATGAGCCAGCAATGTCTCCTTTGGCGATGGCATTTTGGCGCGTATTTTGGGGCGGACTTTTCATTTTGCCCTTTGTGCGGCCCGGTCAGATACAGGTGACCTGGCGCATGGTGCCGGTGGCGCTGATTTTCGCATTCATGAACGCCACCTTTGTGGCTTCGCTAGCATTGGGGTCTTCTGCAAGTGCGGTCTTGCTGCAGTACACCGCCCCTTTTTGGGTGGTGCTTGCTGGCTGGTTTTTATGGAAGGAAAAGCTGGACCGGGCAACTGTGGTGAGCCTGGCGCTGGCGATGTGTGGTGTGGCTTGCCTGGTGATTGAAGGGTGGGAGGATGGCCATTTGTTGGCGGTGGGTTTGGCGCTTGCGAGTGGTGTTGGTTTTGCTTTAGTGTTGATGGGTCTGGGTTGGCTGAAGGATTTGCCCAGTGCCCCTGTGACGGTGTTCAATTTTTTTGTCGGGGCGCTGGTGCTGTTGCCAGTGGTGATGGGGCAAGCATTTCCAACCGTGGCGCAACTGGTTGTGATGGCCCTTTTTGGCAGTGTGCAAATGGGGCTACCCTACCTTATTGCTGCCAGGGCGTTGCGGTATGTGCCGGCGCGGGAGGCTGGACTAATCACCCTTTTGGAGCCGTTATTGAACCCAATCTGGTCGCGCCTGCTGGCCCCGGAGAGCGAGCCGGTCACCGTTTGGATGATCTGCGGCGCGCTAGGGATTTTGGGGGCGCTTGTGGCCCGGTACTGGCTGGCTGGCCCCGGAAAACAACCACCTGAAGCACAGGACGGTTGATCAGGCGCGGGCAAAATTGGTGGCGGCCGCGACACCGTTGAGACTGTCGCTGATGAAAAGCGAATCGATCAGGCTCCAATCAGCATAGTCGTAGGTGGAGAGCCGGCCGGGGATACCCGGCCCCGACGCGGCGACAATGTCCAGTCGACCGTTGCGATCCGCATCGTTGACGGCAATGGCCACTCCCCCGGGAAAATTCACATTCCCTTGCTTAAGCAACCTCCCCGAAAGGTCCATGACAGCCACTTGGGAAGAGTTGCCCTGCCGGGCGACTCCGGCGACGATTTCCAGGGTTCCATCCAAGTCGAGGTCGGCTGAGGCCACGGTGAAGCCTGCAGAGACTATCTCGCTGGGAAACGCATAGAAACTATGCTTGGGTGTCGCGTAATCAGCCAGGTCGAAGACCACCAGGTGGCTGTTGATGGTGGAGGAGAGCACTGCGTAGCTAGTGCCGTCTGCAAGGGGTTGGGACAAAGCGATCCGCACACCACCCTTGTAGGCGGGACTGAAGGCGTAGAACGCGCCACGGGAAGCTCCGGTCACCGCATCAAAGACGCTCACGGCTGGTTCGGACCCGCTGCCGGCGCCGCACAGGATCACGGTGGTCCATTCATCCCCAACCCGCGTGGTGCCCCCCGACACGGAAACACCGCCGAGAAACTTTGGATCGAAGGCGTACAGGCTCATTGCGACCCGGCCGCTTGTAGCATCGACCACCAGCACATGTGGGGAACTGGTCCCCGCCACCGCGATGACCAGGCTATCTGGTGTTGCGTCTCCCGAACGGGTGAGGGTGTTCACATTCAAGGGGCCCTTGTACCCGGGAAACGGGGTGAATTCTTGCATTGAGCCATCTGAGGACCAGACAGCCACTAGGCCGTTTCCAAGACTGGCGACAGTGCTGCCGGCAGCCAGATTGAATGGTTCGGCCACCACCGGACCGGAGGCCGGCGGCACCTCCCGTTGCTCGGGCAACGGGCCGGTGGATAACCGAAAACCCGAGTCACTCGCCTCCCGGGCCGGGGAGGCCTCGGAGTACCCGGTGGAAGAGATGGAGGGCCCGCCGGCAAACCAAAAACCGCCCCGCAACCCGCGCGAGGTCCCGGCCACGCCGTCCAGATCATTCCACTGGTAGATGTTGCCGTTCTGGTCGAAGGTGCCGTAGTGGCTGGGGCTGGCGGTGAACGCTCCCACATCGGTCAGGTAGTTTTGTCCCGCCTGGTAGGTGGTCTCTTGGGTGATGGAAAACTTGATCTGCTGGTTCAGGTAGTTCACCTGATTGGCAATGGTGGGCAAATTGACGTCGTTGCCGGGAGCTGTGTCGCTCTGCGTGGCGTAAAGGTAATAGCCTGGGCCTCCAGCCTTCATGGGGTTGTAATAGGCCGCCTTGTACCACTCGTCCTGCAGCGGGATAAAAAAGTCGGGAGTTTTGCCGGTGTTTGGATTGATCTGGTTGCGGGCGACGGCGCTGTCTGTTTGTGCTCCCGCCAGGTTGTAGGCCCCATTTTCCGTGGTGGCTTGCCCTTGGGGGCCGCGTGGCTGCCCGTTGGACATCCAGTTTGCAAAGCGGGCGGCATCGTACCAGCTCACATAGGTGATAGGCCGGTCAGGCCCGGTGGCATGGACGCTCTGGACCCCTTGGGGATCCAGCACAGTGTAGGTGTAACTTCCAGGCTGGCCTTGGCGCTGGATACCTGCGATGTTTAGGTCGGTGGACATCTTATCGTTGAAAAGCTGATTAGGATCGTCCGCGGCCACTGCATTCAGGAAAACGGCATACTGACCGATGGTCACATCGTTGATGGCCATCTGGAAGCGGTAACCCACCGCGCCAAAGCCAGTAGCCGGATCGGACGGGTTACCTGCATCGCCGACGGTGACCAGGCTGATCTCCACCTGAGCCGGCGGCTCCGCAACCCCTGCCAGCCGGAAACCCACGTTGCTGTTGAAGGCGTCGTTGGTGGCGCCCAGGCTGTAGGTGGAAACCAGGTATGCGGCCAATGATGTCCATCCCCCGCCCCGCACCACGCAATTGGGGCCGGCAGCAACCGCCTGCTGAATTTCCCAGACGCTGCCGTTCTGGTCGAAGGTGCCGTAGGCGCTGGCACTGCCAGTGAAAGCGCCGACATTCGTGAGGTAATTCTGGGACAGGTCCAGATTCGGATCCTGCGTCACGCAGTAGTCGCCGGTGGCATCCAGGATGTAATTGGCCAGGTTGGAAACCGCCTGGTTGCCGCTGTTGGCGATCTGGTTACCCGGGGCCGTGTTGCTCCGGGTGGCGTAAGCGTGGTACCCCCCTTGGCCACCAGCCAGGTTGGGGTCATAATAGGCCGCCTTATACCATTCATCCTCGTTCGGCAGGAAGAAACGGGGTGCGGAGCCGGTGTTGGGATTGATGGTATTGCGAGGGGCCGAGTCACCCTGTGTGGCACCCTGCAGCTTGTAGGCACCGTTCTCCGTCAGTTGCTCCGGGGTCCCCTCGTCAGGTTGCCCGTTGGAGATCCAGTTGGCGAAACGGGCGGCGTTGAACCAGTTCACATTCGCTATCGGGCGGTCGGCCGGACTATCGGCACCAGGAGGCACCACGCTTCCAAAGGGCCCAGCGACAGTGTAGAAATAACTGCCCGCCTCGCCTGACCGCAGGAGTCCCCCGCTTTGGGCCACCCTTTCCATCGAGGCGTTGTAAAGCCTGTAATCGTCCGAAACATCCGCGACAGCATTGAGAAAGGCGCAGTATTGCCCGAGCGTCACTTCATATTTTCCGATCCTGTATTCCTGGGCCACGGCACCGTGTCCAGTGGCAGGATCGGGGGAATTGGCGGGATTGCCGATGGTGACCATGGCCAGGTCAATGGCAGGCGCCAGCCGCGACTCCAATTCAACCAGTGCGGGCGTGACAGCATGGCGTGACCGGTGATAGCGTTGGCTGCTACGGGAATCGGTACCCGCCAGAACCCCGCAAGGGCGGAAAAGGAAACGAAAGATGGCAGGAGTCATGGGAAGGGGCCTCGCTAGGTAGCCTCAAATATCCATTATTCCTTGACCGGAAAAAAGCTTCGCACATCAAACCAGAAGACAGAATCTGCGATCTTGGTGGAAAATTCTGCACAAGCGGCATGAAAACGAGCCCGGGCAATGGTTCAGCGAAAGGAAGTGAGATTGCGCTACAATGTGCTGATGAAAACACAACCTTTAATTCTGGTCACCGAAGGCTCCGACCCGACCCCCCTAGCCTGGCTGAAGGAGCGGGCCGTTGTGATCGAGGCCGCTCCCGATTCCCCCGAGTTCAATGCCGCCCTGCCAGAAGTGGAAGGCATGGTGGTGCGCACCTACACCAAGGTGAATGCTGCCCTGCTTTCGCGAGCCCCGAAGCTGAAGGTGGTTGGTCGGGGTGGGGTAGGCATTGAGAACATTGATGTGAAGGCCTGCCGGGCGCGGGGCGTGGAGGTTGTGTACACGCCGGATGCGAACACCTTGGCGGTGGGTGATTTTGTGATTGGTTATGCGCTGCAGTTGCTCAGGCCTTGGGCTTTTTTCAAGGATCGCGCCTACCAGCCCAAGGAGTTCAAGCGTATCCGCGACACCCAGCGTGGCGTGCAGTTGAACGAACTGACGATAGGCATTTTGGGCATGGGCCGGGTGGGCAGGCGGGTGGGAAAAATTGCCGCGAACGGTTTTGGCATGCGGGTGATCTATAACGATTTATTGGATGTGAAAGCCCACTTGGTTTTTGAAGCGGCAGCGGTGGATAAGGAGACACTTTTTCGGGAGGCCGACATTGTGTCGCTGCATGTGGACATGAAGGCTGGTAACGAGAATCTGGTAGGCTCGGCACTTTTATCGCTGATGAAACCGACGGCCATCTTGATCAATACCAGCAGGGGTGAGGCTTTAGATGATGTGGCCCTAGCTAAGGCGCTTCGTGAGAAGCGCATTGCGGGTGCGGCGATCGATGTTTTTGATCCTGAACCGCCGAAGTCGGACTATCCACTGTTGGGGCTGGAGAATGTGTTGCTCACGCCGCACATGGCGGCGCGCACGCACACAGCCATTGAGAACATGAGTTGGGTGGTGCGCGATGTGGTGGAGGTGTTGCACGGGCGGGCGGCCAAATGCCCGGCCCCGTGAGCGATTTCCGCATTTTGGGATTGGGTGCGATTTTAATTGAATGGCTAGAAAATGGCTGTCAGGAGTCTGCGGCGTGCTCGGGCAGCATTAGGCCCACGCATGCCGCAGCCAAAAGGGGGCCGCCGGTCCACAGCAGCGCGTGGCGCAGGTCGGGCACAGGTAGGAACACTAAAACTATTGTTGCCCCCGCGGCGGCGAGCCGGCCGATGTTGTAGCAGAAACCCGCCCCGGTGGTGCGCAGAAGCGTGGGGAACAATGGCGGCATGTACATGGTGAACAGTCCGAAGACCCCCTGGCAGATGCCCAAGGGCACAAACCACCAGAGCATTTCACCGGGTAAGCGGACCACGCTGTAGGTGAGGAAGAGTATGGCGCCATAAACGGCGCACAGCAGCAGGATAGCCCAGCGGTAACCCAGGAACTTTGCCAGAACTGCGGCCACGAAGTTACCGAGAATGCTAGAAAACATGAGCACGCTGAGGGCTTTGTTGGTCATTGTTTTGCCGGCGGTGCGGATCTCCTCGATGGAGGGGGGCAGATCAGCCTGTTGCATGGTCTCAATTTGCAAGCGTCCCACCTGCTGGGTGGACCAGAACATGAAGGCCCAGTGTCCGGACAGCGAAAACGAACAGACCAGCAGAGTTACCAGCGTGGTTCGCAGCAATTTGCCACGGAACAAATCGGCAATTCCGGGCCTGGCGGTTCCTTTGGCTTGTTCCCAAGCTTCGGGTTCTGGCACCTCCTTGCGGATCCACAAGACCAGTAGGGCGGGGATGACGCCCACGAGGAAGACGGTGCGGTTGGGGTAGGAGCTGAGGAGAAAGCCTGCAAGGTTAGCGAATAAAACGCCTATGTTCACGCCGGTTTGCAGGATGGCCGCCAGCCATGGTCGCCATTTGGCGGGCCATGTCTCGCTGAGAAGTGAGGCACCCACAGCCCATTCGCCACCGATGCCCAGTGCTGCCAGGAACCGGAAGATCATTAATTGCCACCAGGTTTGGGCGAAAAAGCTGAGGCCGGTGAACAGGGCATAGGTGAGGATGGTGAGTATGAGGGCGCGGGTGCGACCCAGGCGGTCCCCCACCAAGCCGAACAGTCCGCCGCCCAATGCCCAGCCGGCCAAGAATGCGGCTTGGATGTAGCTGGCCTTTTCCTTCACCGCCTGGTCGGTGTCGGTGAGCCCCATCAGCTCGGCCACGAAGGGCAGGGCAACGAGGGTGTAGAGGTGCATGTCGAGGCCGTCGAACATCCAGCCGAGCCATGCGGCCACGCCGCTCTTGACCTGGTGGCTGGTGATCTTGCCGTTTTTGTCGGTAACAGCTGGTTCAGGGGCGGACATGGCGGGTGCTCGGTCTAGGGGGTAATCACACGGGTGCGGGATGGGAATCCCAGCATTGTCAGGAGATGTGTGCTCCCTTGGTTTCGACATAGACCGCATAGAGGGACTGGCTGCCGGTCATGAAAAGGCGGTTGCGTTTGGCCCCGCCAAAGCAGACATTGCTGCAAATCTCGGGCAGACGGATCTGGCCGATGCGGGTGCCATCGGGTGCGAAGCAATGGACGCCATCATAGCCTTCACCGACCCAGCCGGCGGAGGCCCAAATGTTGCCATCGATATCGCAGCGGATGCCATCGGCGACGCCGGAAACATCTTTGCCGTCGAGCTTCATCTTCATGGAGTGGAACTCGCGTCCCTCGCCTAGCTTGATATCGTCGGCGATGTCGAAGACCAGAATGCTTTTCAGTTTGCCGGTGTCGGCCACATAGAGCTTGGTGTAGTCGTGTGAGAAGCAAAGACCATTGGGTTTGTCGAGTTGATCGGTAAGTTTGACGATCTTTTTAGAACGCTCGTCGATCCTGTAAACCGATTCTTTGATTTCGAGGCGGCCCTTGTTTCCCTCGTAGTTGCCAAGGGAGCCGTATCCGGGATCGGTGAACCAGATGTCGCCGGTCTTGGGGTGGACAATCACATCATTTGGGGCGTTGAAGCGTTTGCCCTCGAAACGGTCGGCTAGCACTGTGAGCGAGCCATCGTGTTCGTGGCGCACCACGCGGCGGTTGCCATGTTCGCAAGAGATGAGCCTACCTTGATAATCGAAGGTGTTTCCATTGGTGTTGCCCACTGGCTGGCGCATGACGCTGACATGGCCATCCTCGTCGGCATAGCGCAGGTGGCGATCATTGGGGATGTCGCTCCAGAGCAGATAGCGCCCTACGCTGCTCCAAGCCGGGCCCTCGGCCCAGAGGCAGCCGGTGTGCAGTCGCTGGATGGGGGTGTTGCCGATGAGGTATTTGGCGAAGCGGTCATCGAGTTTGACGATATCGGGGTCTGGGTAGCGGACGGGTGCTGCACCTGGGCCGAAGTCGCGTTTTTGGGCCAAGAGGGGTGAAGCCAAGGAAGCAAGCGCTGTGGTGGACAAAGAAGCGGCGAAGCCGCGGCGGGAGAGGCGCATGGCGGGTGCTCCGGATGGTGTTGTGCGGGAAACTGGATCAATCCGCGCGGTAGTCGCGTGGGAAAAGCCAACCAACGGCAATTAAACCGTGAACACCACTTGTAAACCCGGGAGGGTCCGGGTTCAAGGGGCTGATTGGGATAATGCTGCCAAACGGGCGAAAAACTAAAATTCGCCGGTGCCGCGCTTGCTCCACCAGGGGAGCTGGGAGCCCCCGTCGATGGAAAGAATGGTGCCGGTGATGCAGTCGCTACCATCCTCGCACAGGAAGACCACGCCGCGGGCCACTTCCTCTGGTTTCATCAGGCGGCCTTGGGGCAATTGCTTGCTGGCTTGGAGGAGGGTTTCCTCAGTGAAGAACTTGCGTTCGCCTGGGGTGTCGGTCCAGCCGGGGTAGATCATATTGACGCGAATTTGCTTGGGTCCCAACTCCATGGCGGCGGTTTTGCCCATCATGTCGAGGGCGGCCTTGGCCATGTTGTAGGCCATGCAACTGGGGGTGGCGATGTAGGCGTGGGGTGAGCTGACCAAGACAGCGGAGCCGGGCCTGTTGCGGGCGATGAGGTGGCGGGAGAAGCCGCGCAGGGCCCAGAAAGCGCCCCACATGGTGACATCGATAGTTTTTTGAAAGCCGTCGATGTTAGCTTCGGTGAACATCTCACGGTCGCTAAAAACTGCGCTGGTGACGAGAAAATCGAGGCCCCCCAGTTCCTTTTCAGTGCGTTCAATGGCAGCTTCGACGGCGAGTCGGTCGGTCACATCGCAAGAAATCTCGATAGCTTTGTGGCCCAAAGATTGCAGCTGGAGAGCGCCTGACCCCCCAAAACCCGGCCAACGCAGGTCGAGTAGGGCCACATCGGCCCCTTCGGCTGCCAGAGCACGGGCACTGGCCCACCCAATTCCACCCGCAGCCCCGGTGACCAATGCCTTTTTGCCCGCTAGACGCATGACTCGCTTTGCCTTTCCCGGAGGTGCCAGCAGAATGAGAAACAGGAGAACATAATCATCATGGTATCACCAACCGAAAACACGCCCACTCTGGCCCATCAACCGCCAGTTTTGGCAAAGCCCTGGGTGGTTCCGCGGTCTCTTTATGTTCATGTGCCTTTTTGCGCTAAACAGTGCGGCTATTGCGATTTTGCGATCGCGGTGGGCCGGGCTGATCGCATTGACACCTATCTCGATGCTGTGCGGGCGGAGTTGGCCCGTTTGGTTCCCGGGGGTGAAAATGAGCCTATGCCCATGGACACTTGGTTCGTGGGGGGTGGCACACCCTCGCTTTTAAGTGCTGAACAATTGCGTCGGTTGGGCAGGGAGCTTGCTGCCCGCACTCCGCTGGTGGCGGGTGGTGAGGCAAGTTTGGAGGCGAATCCTGAATCTTTTGACGACGAAAAAGCCAGAGCTCTTAGCGAAGCGGGTTTTAACCGGGTGAGTTTGGGAGTGCAGGCGTTTGAGCCGGGAACGCTTGCGGCACTGGAGCGACCGCATGATGCGAGTCTGGTGGCGCGAGCGGTGGCTGCAGGGCGAAGGGCAGGTCTTTCGGTGTCTTTGGACCTGATTTTTGGTGCGCCTGGGCAGACTGTGCGGTCGTGGCGTGAGGACCTGCAGCGAGCGATGGAGCTTGGCCCAGATCATCTGAGCCTGTATGGGCTGACCTACGAACGCGGCACGCCCCTTGAGAAAAAGGTAAGGGGTGGCTTGGTGCTTCCCCTGCCGGAGGAGTTGGAACGGGAGCTTTATGACATTGCGATGGCAACGCTTGAAGCGGGTGGTTACAAGCAGTATGAGATCTCTAATTTTGCCAAGCCGGGTTTTGAAAGCCGACACAATCGAGCCTATTGGGCTAATTTGGCGCATTTTGGTGTTGGCATGGGTGCGGCAGGTCTGGTTGCAGGTGAGAGAACACTGAACACGCGCGATTTGGACCGTTACCTGCGCCTGGCGCTGGCAGGGGAGGAAACCGCCTTCCAGCGCGAAAGGCTAGACCCGTTGGAGGTGGCAAAGGAAACCCTGATGATGAACCTGCGCCGGGTGGAGGGGATGGTGGCGAGCGAATTTCTTGACCGCACCGGTTTGAGCTTGGACAGCGTTTTTGGTGGTGGGGCCGACGCGTTGGTGGAGCAGGGGTTGCTGGCCCGTGACAACCAAGGCCTTAGGCTGACACGCGAGGGACGATTTGTGGCGGATGCCGTGATCGTGAAACTGCTGGCAGCCTCGCCTGCGACTGTAGAAGGGGCATACCCAGAGGGTGCGGCATGAGCCTACAGATTTCAGAGCGAACGCGTGCGATATTAGCTTTACGGCTGGTACCTGGTGTTGGCCCGAGGACGCTTGGAGCCCTTTTGGAGCATGTGGCGGACCCGTCCCGATTGATACAGGATGAATTTGGCGAGCTTGCTGATGTGCCAAATATCAGCAAGGCGCTCTTGGAAAAAATTAGTCAGGCTGCCAAATCTTCGGCTTTGGAAAAAGAGCTGGAACTTTTGGCGAAGCACCGGGTGATGCCTTTGGCAATGGGTGAGTCGGGTTACCCCGAGGCGATTACTGCCCTGGATGGAATGCCGCCGCTTTTGTATTTGGCGGGAGAGTACACGCCAGCCGACCACCGGGGGGTTGCGATAGTGGGTTCGAGGGAGCCGACGCCTTATGGGCGAAGGGTAGCCCAACGGCTGGCAACGGGTCTTGCCCGTGCCGGGCTGACCGTGGTGAGTGGCCTTGCCAGAGGTATTGATGGCGTTGCACATGAGGCGGCGTTGGAGGCAGGAGGCCGTACCTTGGCGGTGTTGGCCAACGGATTATCGGGAATTTACCCGCCGGAACATGCCGACTTGGCAACGCGTATTTGCGGGTCTGGTGGCCTGTTGAGCGAGCATCCGATGGGACAAAAGCCGCAGGCGGGTTTGTTTCCTTCACGCAACCGATTGATCAGCGGTTTGTCGCTGGCGGTTATTGTGGTGGAAGCGCAGGCCAAAAGTGGCACACTGCACACCGCCACGCATGCAGCCGAACAGGGAAGGCCGCTTTTGGCGGTGCCCGGGCCCATTGACAGCCCGTTATCGGAGGGTTGCCACAAGCTGCTGCGGGAGGGGGCGATGGTTTGTCGGGGTATCGACGATGTGCTGGAGGCAATTGGCCAGCAGCCCTTAGCCGAGGCTATTGCGATCAAAGCGGCCCCAAAGCGCAGGCGTGATGCGGTTGCCAGTCAGGCGGAGCCGAGTTTTATTAACCCGGTTGAGAGTTTGGCACCGGCACCCAGCCAACCGGCAGGCCTGACCGGGCCGGGGCTGGAGATCTGGAAATTGTTGGGTAACGGGCCCATGCACCTGGAGGTGTTGGCGGATCAGTTGTCGCTGAACCCGGGCGCTTTGGCGCAGGTGTTGTTTCCGCTGGAGCTGGGCAAGGTGGTGAGGCGGCTTCCAGGTGGGAAGTTGGAGCTTGGAGCGAAGGGTTGAGTGAGATACGGGCCAAAATTTCGGAAGTGCCTGAAGACATTTAAGCAAGAATTTCGCGAACCACTCGGGCTGGCTCCACGCCTGTCAGCTTTTCGCGCAGGCCGTTATCGGAATAAAACAGGTGCTCGTGATCGATACCGAGCAGGTGCAGGACGGTGGCGTGCCAATCGCGCACACTGACCTTGTTTTCCACGGCGTTCAGGCCCAGTTCGTCTGTGCTTCCCAGGGTGAAGCCGGGCTTCACGCCTCCCCCGGCCATCCAGTTGCAGAAGGCGTTTTTGTTGTGATCACGACCTGCTTTTTTCTCATCCTTGTCCGCGGGGAGTTGCGAGATGGGCAACCTGCCGAATTCGCCGCCCCACAGCACCAGGGTGCTGTCGAGCAGGCCGCGCTGTTTGAGGTCGCGTAGCAGTGCGGCGGTGGGTTTGTCGGTGCGATCACAGGCAGTTTTCAAGTCACCGGCAATGTTGTTATGGGTATCCCAGATGTGGGAATTGATATAGAGCTGGACAAACCGCACCCCGCGCTCGATGAGACGGCGGGCGATGAGGCAACGGCGGCCGTAGGAATCGGTTGGTTCTGTGCCTATCCCGTACATTTCCTGGATGCGGGTAGGTTCCTGTGAGATATCCAGCGCATCGGTAGCCGCAAGTTGCATGCGGGCGGCCAATTCGTAGCTGTTGATTCGGGCCGTGAGGGCCGGTTGGCGGGGATGGTCGAGCAGGTGGGAGGCATCGAGTTTGGCGCGCAGGTCACTTTCCAACAAGGCGATAGAAGGCAGGCGTTGGGTTTCGGGTTTCAGGTTCAGCACAGGAGAACCGGTGGACCGGAATCTGGTTCCCTGAAACTGTGGCGGCAGGAAGCCGGCTTGCCAGTTTTCAACGCCGTTGACAGGTAGGCCCTTGGGATCATCGAGCACGACATAGGCGGGAAGGTTTTGGTTCTCGCTACCCAAGCCATAAGTGACCCAGGCGCCCAGTGTGGGCCGGCCCGGTGTGAGCTTGCCCGACTGCATCATGTACACGGCCGGTTCGTGGGTGATGCTGGTGGTGTGCATGGAGCGGATGAAAGCGATGTCATCAACCATCCCTGCAAGGGCTGGCATTGCGTCGGAGATAGGCGCGCCGCATTGGCCGTGTTTTTTGAACCGGAAGGGGCTGCGCATGATGCTTCCGGCCGAGCCAATGAACTCGATTTCGCCGGCCAATTTGTCAGCGTAACTTTTTCCATGCAGCCTATCGAGTTCGGGTTTAGGATCAAAGAGATCCATTTGCGATGGGCCACCATTTTGGAAAAGATGGATGACCGCCTTTGCCTTTGCCTGAAAATGCGGCAAGCGGGGCATTAAATCGGTGTGGACCAATTCGGGCCCGGTATCAGCGCGAATCAGGGAGGCGAGGGCGGCACCAAAAATGCCACCTGAAATGGTTTGAAAAAGCTCGCGGCGATTGTTTGATGGCATTGGGTAGTGTGGTTTCGGGTTCATGTCTGTCTCAGTCCAGGTATAGAAAAGCTGCTGAGTTCATGATGGCATGACAATAGTTTGCAAGGGCTTTTACATTTCCATCTACATTGTCTGATAAATCTGCCGATGGCGGCTGATTGGCCCAAGCGATGGTGAGTTTGGCCAGGGTGTCTTTACCCAGTTGTGATTCCTGGGGGTTGGGAGGCCGGCCCATGCCCAATTGGTAAACCAATTCCACTTGGCTGGCGGTATTGTCACCTGCCTGCAGGCGAACCCTTTTGGCGAAGGAGAGCGCCAATTTTTCGACCATGGCATTGTTGAGGAGGTACAAGGCCTGGGGGGCAACGATGGATTCGCGACGCTCGATGCAATTGGGGTTCATCTGGGGGAAATCAAAATTTTCGGCATGGGTGGCGGGTTGCTTGCGAGCTTGGACCACATAGATCAGCCGGCGCCAGCCTTTGGGTGTTCCGTTGGGGGTTACCAAGCCATCGGGTCGCGCTTCCACCTTGTCAGCCGGGCCGCCCGCGGTCTCATCGAGTTTTCCAGCAGCATGCAAAAGAGTGTCATACAGGGCTTCGGCATCGAGCCTTGTCATTCGGGCCCGGGAGAAAAGGCTATTGGAGGGGTCGAGACGCTGCTGTCTCTCTGTGACTGTGGAAGACTGGCGGTAGGTGGTGCTGGTCATGATAAGGCGGTGCATTGCCTTGAGCGACCATGGTTTATTTGGCTGCATTGTTTGCGATTGGGGCTGACTGAATTGCATGGCAAGCCAGTCGAGCAGTTCTGGATGGCTTGGAGCGGAGCCGGTTTTTCCGAAGTTGGCCAGAGTTGGCACAATGCCGGTGCCAAAATGGAGTTTCCAAACTCGGTTCACCATCACCCGGGCTGTTAGGGGATGATTTGGCTGAATCACCCATTTGGCGAATGCCAGGCGTCTGCCGGTTTTATTGGCCCCGGGCCAGGGAGTGACAACTGGAAATGGGGTTTTGCCATCGGTTAACACAGATGGCACGCCTGGGCCCACCAGTGTGGTGGGCTGGAGGTAATCGCCCCGGCGATAGAGGTAGGTTGGTGAGGGCTCGCCCCGGTCCCACAAGGCTTGGATCTTTGGCTCGAGCGGGGTTTTTTTGGCTTCCCAGGCTGTGCGTTCGGCTGTGTTCACATGGGGCAACTGCCTGGGCGGGGCCACATCGACGCTTTCAGGGCCAATACCTGGGCGGATATCGGGTTTAAGCCAGTCGTATTCATCCAGAGCCCCTTTGAAAATGGCCAACAGGCGGTAGTAGTCACGCTGGGGAATGGGGTCGAATTTGTGAGTGTGACACCGGGCGCATTTAATTGTGAGGCCCAAAACCGCGGAGCCGAGCACATCCATCTGGTCAGCGATGACCTCGAGTCGATCGGGCCCAAAGCCGGTGATGTTGGCCCATGTGGCATCGGGGGTCATTCGCAAAAAACCAGTGGCCACTAAATTGTCATGGATTTCGGGAGTGATTGCGGGCGCTTTTTCGTAATCAACCAATTCATCGCCGGCCAGCTGCTCCAAAAGGAACCGGTCGTAGGGCTTGTCGGCGTTGAGGCTGCGAATGACATAGTCGCGGTAGCGCCAGGCATGGGGGCGGGGGAGGTCTTGCTCCCTCTTTCCCTCGGTATCGGCATAGCCCACCAAATCGAGCCAATAACGACCCCAACGCTCGCCATATCGAGGGGATTGCAAAAGCTTGTCGATCATTTTTTCGTGGGCATCGGGCGAAGTGTCGGTGAGATGCGCCTTGAGTTCTTCTGGAGTGGGTGGGAGGCCGGTCAGATCCATACTGGCCCGGCGCAACAAGGTGATTCGGTCCGCCTCAGGAGCCAAGCTCAGGCCTTTGGCTTCCAGTTTCTGCTGAATGAACGCATCAATGGGATTGCGGACCCGGGAGGCATTTTGAATGGTTGGTATCCGCACGGGTTGGACAGGTTGAAAGGACCAGAATTGGCGGTCTTTGTCGGTGACGAGCGTGTCGGGCGTGGTGGTGGCGACATCGGGTTGGATATCGCGGGTAGGGGCCCCTTGGGCGATCCACAGTTTTAATTTATCAAGATCGCTTTTATCTACTGGCTTCACGCAGGCATCGACCAGCTTGGCGGCAGGTGGCATTTTGCCCGACGCAATGTGCTGGATGACCAAACTGTCGTTTGGTTTGCCCGGCAGAACCACAGGGCCTGATTTGCCCCCTTTGAGCATTGCAAGTGGGGTGCGCAGGTCGAGGCCGGCTTCTTGCTTGTGCCTGCCATGGCAGGGCGCGCAATGGCGCAGCAGAATTGGGATCACATCGTGTTGCGTGAGTGCGGCTTCAGGGGCGTTTGTTGAAAGTTTGGCACCTTCCGAGATCCAGCGCCGCAGCAGGGCCTGTTCATCATTTGAAAGTTGATCCTTGCCGCCGGGTGGCATCTCGCCTTTGCGCACGCGCTCGAAGAGGGAACTTTTGTCAGGGTTGCCAGGGACAAGGACCGGCCCGCCTTCGCCGCCTTTTAGCAATCCGGAGATGGTGAGCAGGTCGAGATCGGCTTTACGGATTTTGTCGCTGTGGCAGCGGCCGCACTTGGCGGAAAGCAACGGTTGGATTTGCCGATCGAAATCGATCCCTTGATCGCCAACAGCCAGGCAAATGCCACCCCCCCTGAGCAGAATCACCAGGCAGATCAGAATTCGGATGCTGGGCATGGGCAACGGCTGGGGAAGGAGTTTGGGCGGGAGACTCCAGAGTAAACGGGTTGCCCTGCTGCCTCAAGGATTTACTTGGAGCCTGGCGGATTGAGGTTGGGTTGAGAAACACAGCCGCTCAGGGAGGAAGCGGTGACTTTTCACTTGCCAGAGTGGCCCTTTAGTAACCGGTTTTGGAAAAGCGGCTGGATATCGACAAGCCCATGCAATTCAAGAGAATCGCGGGGTAGGCAAGGAATTGCCAACACGCCTCTGATGGACCCTGGCCAGGTAGGGCAAACAGGCTAGCCCAAATCGGCCACATCGAGAGTGCCAGCGGCCAGTTGGTCGCGGAACATGGTCAGGGTTTTGCGCAAGCCTTGCTCCAGCGGGGTGGGCGGCAGCGGGCCATAGTGGGCTTGGAGGAGAGAATCGTCGAGGTTTGGGGCAATCTGGAGTTGGCTTTCGCCAACGGAAATCAGGTCTTTGGCGGTTGGCTCCACCGCGCAGAGGGCCCGGTGGAATTCCTGAATGTCTACAACTGCCCCGCGCAGGTTGTAGGCCTCGGGGCCCTTGTAGGGGCCGGTGAGGCATTGCACAAAGGCGCGGGCGATATCGCCGACGAACTGGAGATCTTGAATGCCGCCATAGGTGATTTTGTAGGGCCGGCCCAAGGCGACGCATTTCACAGCGCGGGTTGGCTCGCTGGTCATGCCGACATCGCGGCCGGGGCCGTAGACAGTCCATGGGCGGAGTGCGACGGTTTCGAGCATGTGTTCCTGAGAATAAACGCGGGCGTTGCCCTCGTTGCAGATTTTGAACCAGCCGTAGTGGGTGCCGGGGCGGAGTGGCACTTGGTCTGCCAGAGGGCCTGAAGGGTACATCGAAGGTGGGCCAAACACTGCCGCGCTGGAGGCCAGCACCACGCGGGGTCGGGGTTCGGGCAATTGGCGGGCGGCTTCCAGCACAGCCAGCGTGCCAAGCACATTCACGCGGGCCCCTTCCAGCGGTTTGGCCCGGCAAGTTGGCACCTGCAGGCCAGCCAGATGGATGATGCCGCCAATGCCGTGTTCTTTGCATGCAGCCAGAACGCGGTCACTATCGGCCACATCGCCCTGGGCAAAAGGCAGCGAGGTAATCTCTTGGGCTGAGAGCACCATTTCGAGCCGGCGCGGTGTGCTGGCCAAATCGAACAGTACCGGTTCGTGGCCGCGGTCGATCAGGTCGCGGGCGATCCACGCCCCCAGGAAGCCGTAGCCGCCGGTTACTAGAACTTTCATGGATCAGGCCTCAGCGGCTGGTGGGGTGGTGGGGTTTTCGGGAGCAGTTGCCACATCGTCTTCGGGCGGGGTGGTGTCGCGCTCGACGACCGCAATGCTGACCACTTGGTCTTCTGACTTCAGGTTGATCAGACGAACGCCCTTGGTGTTGCGACCACACTGGCGGATTTGGTCGGCATGGCTGCGGTTGAACATGCCACTTTTGGTGACCAGCACCACATCGACCGTATCGCGCACCGCAACCACTGCGATGACAGGGCCGTTGCGCCCTTCGGTCTTGATATCGCGGACACCCTTGCCGCCACGGCGTTGCAGGCGGTACCGCATGGCAGATGCGGGTACAGCTTCTTCGCCTTCAACCTCTTCAGATTCGGCCACGGGCGCGGGTGTCTCGTCGCCCTCTTCGGTTTCTGGTGGCAATTCGCCGGCTGCCGCATTGGCTCCGAATGGAGTGCGTTTGCCGTAGCCGTTTTGGCAGACGGTGAGCAACTGGCCGTTGGGGTCGGTCACCACTAGGCTGATGACCTCGTCGCTTGGCATGAGTTTGATGCCGCGCACCCCAGTGGAGTTTCGGCCCATATCGCGGGCGTCGGCCTCGCTGAAGCGGAGTGTCATGCCAGCCTTGGTGGCCAACATGACCTCGTCACCTTCCTTGACCAGAACCACCCCGATGAGGGCATCCTCGTCGCGCAGATTGACGGCGATGATGCCGTTGGCGCGGGGGCGGCTGTATTCTTCGAGAGGTGTCTTTTTGACCACGCCGTTTTTGGTGGCGATGATAAGGCTGTGGTCTTTTAGTTGAGCGAAATCGCGCACTGCGAACAGCGACTGGATCTTTTCGCCTTCGCGCAGGGAGAGCACATTGGCGATGGAACGGCCCTGTGCGGTGCGTGAGCCTTCAGGAATATCGTACACCTTCAGCCAATAGACTTGGCCGCGGTTGGTGAAGCAGAGCAGGTAGGCGTGGGTGCTGGCGGAGAAGAACTGCTCGATGAAGTCTTCCTCGCGGGTGGTGCCGCCGGAGACGCCCCGGCCACCGCGATTCTGGGCGCGGAAGGTATCGACCGCCATGCGTTTGATGTAACCCTGATGGCTGAGGGTGACAGCCATTTGCTGTTCCTCGATGAGGTCCTCGCGGTTGAGGCGGGCCTCTTCGCCGGTGATTTCGGTGCGCCGTTTGTCGCCGTGGCGGTCGCGGATGTTGGTCAGGTCTTCGCGCACCAGTGCGAGGATGTTTTTGTTGTCGGACAGGAGTGCCTCATAGCCGGTGATGTCGCCACGCAGCCCTTGGAACTCGCGCAAGATTTCGTCGCGTTCGAGAGCGGCCAATTGGCCCAGTTGCAGGCGCACGACCGCATCGGCCTGGCCTTCTGTCATGCGGTATTCGGGCAAGGCGCCTAACTCGCGCTGCAGGGCCTGGAAGCCGTCGTCGCCCAAGGCCCGGCCCAGCACGGCTGCCGAGACGGCCATGCTAGTCAGGCGGGCCTTCGCCTCTTGGCGGTTGGGGGAAGATCGGCAGATGGCGATCACCTCGTCGAGCGAGCTGATGGCGATGAGCTGGCCTTCGAGCACATGGCAGCGTTCTTTGGCTTTTCTGAGCAGGTACTGGGTGCGTCGGCTGATCACCTCGATTCGGTGCTTGAGGAAGCACTCGATGAGGTCTTTGATGGTTAACAGGCGGGGACGGCCGTCGATGAGAGCCAAGAGAATGATGGAGGCGGTGCGTTCCAGTGGGGAGAATTGGTATAGCTGATTGAGGATGAAATGGGGGTCGGCGTCGCGTTTGATATCGATCACCAGGCGAACCGGCTCCCCGGTGCGCTGACTGGATTCGTCGCGGATGGAAGAAATGCCTTTGACGCGCTCGTTTTTGACGAGTTCGCCGATGTTCTCTGCGAGTCGGTTGCGGGTTTGCTGGTAGGGGACCTCGGTGATGATGATCTGTTGTTGGCGTCCCTCTTGGTGCACATGGGCCCGAGCACGCAGGGTGACCCGCCCGCGTCCGGTGGAATAGCCTTCAAGGATTCCTTGTCGGCCGCATATGAGGCCGCCTGTGGGGAAATCGGGCCCTGGCAGGACCTCAAGGATGCGGAGAATGGAGGCATCGGGTTCATCGATAAGAAGAATGGCGGCATCACAAACCTCGCGGAGGTTGTGCGGTGGGATTTCGGTGGCCATGCCCACGGCGATGCCATCGGAGCCGTTAACCAGCAGGTTGGGGAAGCGGGAAGGCAGGACCAATGGTTCGCGGTATTTGCCATCGTAATTATCGATGAAATCAACCGTCTCGCTCTCGAGATCTTCCAGCATGAGAGCCGAGATGGGGGTGAGCCTGGCCTCGGTGTAACGCATGGCGGCTGGGGGAAGGCCGGCGATGGAGCCGAAGTTGCCTTGGCTGTGAATAAGCCGGTGGCGCATGTTCCAGTCTTGGGCCATGCGGACCAGGGTGGGGTAGATGACCGCCTCACCGTGCGGGTGGTAGCGCTTCATGGTCTCGCCGACGATACCGGCGCACTTACTGGTGGAGCTGGAGGGGCCCAGGTTGAGGTCGTTCATGGCCACGAGGATGCGGCGCTGGGAGGGCTTGAGGCCGTCGCGGGCATCGGGCAGGGCGCGGCTCACGATGACGCTCATGGCGTAGGTGAGGTAGCTGTCACGCAATTCGTCGGCGATGTCGAGGGGCTGGGGGACCAAGGCTTCTTCTGAGTCGCCGGTTGGTGGGGTGGACTTTGCCAAGGCTACTTTCCTCGCTGTCGGGCGGAACCGTGGACTAGGCCGCGGTTCGTGTGGGGCCGGAGGGGTGCCGCGCCTGGTTTGGCCGGCTTCCGGACCCCTATTTATGCCATTCGATTATTTTACGGAAAAATCCGGTTTTGGCCCGTATTTTTGCGGGTTATTTCCAAGCTTCTTTTTGTTGCGATTTACCCGGGAAAAACAGGGTTTTTTGGTAGGGGAAAACTGGGACTGTTCAGGCAGGGCCCGGCCCGGTTGCTGGCAGCCGGAAAATCCGCCGCGAATTACCTTCCAGCAGCTGCCCGGCCACCCTCACTGCTTCCTCCTCGGTCAGGGTGCCGGGGGCAACAAAATCATTAGCCAAGATGCGGCTTAAAAGGCCCCGGAACATGGAGCATTTGGGCAGGATGAATTCGAGTTTGTAGGCATCGGAGTAATAGCCGATCAGTTTCACTAAAGGCACCGCATTGAGGCGGTCGCGCAGGTCGCGCTCGATGATCGAGGGCACATTCGCATACCACCAATGCCCGTGGGCGATGACATTCGGGAATATCCAGGCGTGGCTGGCCAGTTCCTGATTTTGCGCCCCGTCCAGCACCGATACCGGGAACGTGACGGAGGGGAAGGCGTTGAAAAGGGCCGCATACTGCACCAGGCTTGTGCGTCTGTCGAACAGGTCCTGGCCTTGGAAAACACCGCCTGCATACACCTTTCGGTTGACGCCGATCATCAAATCAAAGGGCAAATGATGGTCGCGGCAATGTTCGGCCAGAATCCAAAAAATACCCTGTGCAAGCTCAGTGGAGCCTGGAGTGGGGTTTTGCAGGGCCCTGTCAATTGCGGCGTCTGAAACCGGGGTCGGGGTGAAGCCTGGAGGCAAGGAGATGGCGCAAGCGCGGGCACCCTTGGCCTTGAAGTGGACAAATAGCTTGTCGATAGCCTGACGGGTTTTGGCGGCATTGGTGGGGGCGATAGCCGTGGCCTTTTCCAGGCGGTCGCGCACGGCAGGGTCGTGCAGGTGGAAAACCAGGTCATCGGTTCGCAGGCAGGGGATGTAGCGGGTGGTGTCGAACCCCTCGAGGGGGTCATCGAAATCGTTGGTCAAAAAGACGCAGGCTAGGTTGGTCTTTTTCCAGACGGTTTGTTCCCAGTCTGGCCGCGAGAATACGGTCCGGGCCTCGTGCCAGAGTTGCTCGGCGTGGGTTTCATTGGGGTGGCCACCCTGGAAACCCAGAAAATCGCGACAAATGTGCGTGAACCAACTGTATTGGGCGGTGTTTTTGAGTTTTGGGAGGTGGGAGAGAATTTCGCGGCAACGGGCGGCGGGGTCATGGTCTTTGGCTAAGCAGTCTTTAGACATGCCGGTGGAATGGGCCAGCTCGGTGTAGTAGTGGTAACCCAAAATGTCGTCGAGCGTGCGGGAAACCGGGTCGGGCCCGGGCACATGGGAGTGGGAATCGACGAGCGGGATTTTGGCTAGCTCAGCATTGAGACGCTGAATCAGATTCAAATTATCGGCGGGCATGGGATGGGTTGTCCGTGAGGGTAGAGGGTTTGGTTGGCTTTGGGACAGAACCATTAATTTCATTTTTACCCAATTCATTTTATCGATTTAAAGAACGCTTTAAATGAGGGGAGAAAATGGGGCAGACACAGCAAGCCTCCGGGCTGGAAGTGAATTTTTTACACAGGGAGGCCGGGTGGAAAGAAGTTGGGGTTGGTTTTTCGCGTGTAAAAGTTTCAATGTGAAAAATTTACCGGTTCGCCACAGGCTTGGGAGAAATGGCCAAACGGTTTTAATAATGCCACAAGTCTTTATTTGTAATTAACTTATGTAAAAACCGGAACCTTTTTAGGCTTTTGGCATGCCAGGTGCACTCAATTTATCCGTTCCAGATGACCTTCCGGTGCTTCTTCCCCCGAGGAACCCGGAACTCCCCCCGAGTTGGGTCGATTGGAATAGATGAGGAACCAGATCCCCCCGGTTGTGGATCCTCGCTAAAAGGATGTAAGGTTTCACCCCCCGTGGACCATCATCCAGCAGGTTTTTGCCAGCCCTTCTCCCCCCGGGAAGGGCTGGTTTCTTTATGTGACCTGTTTTTTTGTAGGTTCAATTTTTACCGGCCAATTCACAACAACTGGTTTTCCCAGCCATTTGGGCTAATTCATAAAGAGCGGGGTCGCGCTTGTTTTCGACCCTTTTTGACAAGCGGGAAAGCGCCAGCAGGGGGATTTTCTATATGGTCGCAAAATGCCGCGCAGCGGGGGCGAATCCCCGGCGCTTTTTCTGGGGTATAGGGGCCGTGCTGGCTCTGGGGGTGATGATGACTGCCGCAACAAATGGTGCCCGTGCCGAAGGTAGGCCCATGACCCTTGACGATTTCTTCCAGCTCAAGCGGGCCAGCGATGTTCGCATCCACCCCGATGGTGGCAAGGTGGCTTATAGCTTGTCCACTCCCAATCTGGCTGACAACAAGTCTGCCACCACCATCTTCACCCAGACTGTGGCGGGCAAATCCGAACAGGTCACCACCTCGGGCAAGCGCGACCGCGGTGCTCGCTGGTCGCCTGATGGCAAGCTGATGGTGTTTGAGTCGGGTCGCTCGGGTTCCAACCAGCTTTGGCTGCTGGCAGGCAGCGGCGAGGCGCGCCAATTGACTGACATCGCCGCAGGCGTGGCCAATCCGGTTTGGTCACGCGATGGCAAAAAGATTGCTTTTGTCTCGAGTGTCTGGCCCGAGTACTCGTCGCTTCCGTTTGCTGAAAGCAACGCCAAAAACAAGAAACGCATGGACGACCAGGAGAAGAATCCGGTGAAGGCCAAAGTCTTCACCAAACTCTTCTACCGCCATTGGGACGAATATGTGGAAGATCGCAGGCAGCACCTTTTCATCATCGAATTGGAATCGGTGCTTGCGGGTGGGGCCATGCCCACACCGAAAGATCTCACTCCGGGAGACCGCGATGCTTACCCCACTTCCAGCACCTTTTCGGTGGGTGATGATTTCAGTTTTAGCCCTGATGGATCGCATGTGGTCTTCACGGCGGTTCCGAAGGAGGACGAGGCTTGGAACACCCGACACGAGCTGTGTCGGGTTCCGGTCACCGAAGGCTCAACCGACTGGCAGGGTCTAAAAACAGCGTCCACCGGGGCGGAGAACGCTCCCCTGTTCAGCCCTGATGGCAAGCTGTTGGCCTACCGGGCACAGCGCCGACCCGGCTACGAGGCTGACAAGTGGGAGCTGTGGGTTGCCCCTGCGAATGCTGATGGCACCTTGGCGGGCCAGCCCAAATGCCTGACTTTGGGCTTGGACCGTTCGGTCGATTCGATGGTCTGGAAAAACGACACAACGCTGCTGTTTTTGGCCGAGGAGGACGCCTCGGCTGCCCTTTTTGAAATCTCGGCCGGTAGCGAGCCCAAAAAGCTTTTGTCGGGCATGGGGCAGATGAACACCCTCAGTATCGACCGGGCGGGTAAAACACTGGCAGTGATGCATGCTCGCATGAACATGCCGCCGGCCCCAGCCCTGATTGACCTGAGTGCGACACCGTTGCAGCCCAAGCGTTTGGCCACCGGCAATGAGGAATTGTTAGGCAAACTGAATCTTCCCGCACCGGAAAGCCTGAGGGTGCCGGTGGAGGGTGCGATGATGCAAATGTGGCTGCTCAAGCCGCCGGGCTTTGACCCGGCTAAAAAGTGGCCCATGGTTTATCTAGTGCATGGTGGCCCGCAGGGGGCGTGGGAAGATGGTTGGAGCTGGCGCTGGAACCCCAGCATTTGGGCAGCTCGCGGCTATGTGGTGGCTTGCCCCAACCCGCGTGGCAGCACAGGTTTTGGCCAGAAATTTGTCGACGAGATTTCGGGTGATTGGGGCGGCAAATGTTATGCGGACCTGATGAGCGGCTTGGCGGTGGTGGAAAAGTTGCCTGGTGTGGACACCAGCCGCATGGCCTCGGCTGGAGCCAGTTTTGGCGGCTACATGATGAACTGGTTTCAGGGAAGCACCAAGAAATTCAAGACCCTCATCACGCACTGCGGGGTTTATAACTTTGACTCGATGTACGCGACCACAGAGGAGTTGTGGTTTGATGAGTGGGAGCATGGCGGTCCACCCTGGGGCAAGAACCGCGCCAGCTACGAGAAGCACTCACCCCATAGATTGGCGGCTAATTTCTCCACTCCCATGCTGATCATCCACAATGATTTGGACTTCCGGGTGCCAGTCAGTGAAGGGCACCAGCTTTTCACCACGCTGCAGCGGCTAAAAGTGCCCAGCAAGTTCATCAACTTTCCAGATGAGGGTCACTGGGTGGTTAAGCCAAAGAACAGCGAATATTGGCATAATGAGGTGTTTGGCTGGCTGGAAAAGTACACTCCTGCCGGCCCCCGCTAGTTGTCGGCTATGATGTTTGCAGGTGCCGGGTAAAGGTGGCCCCCAGTGGGACCACTTAAAACCGGTTTTTTTGGAGGGATGGTACCATGCTTCGCGCGCTAAAAGCCGCGGCGCCCGGCCCGCTTCTCGTCATGCTTGCCGCAGCCTTGGGCTTCGGTCTGATGGCAGGGTGTGGCGAGGGTTCGGCCGAGGGTCCGCCCGCTGATTTCAACGGATATGTGGTCCGTGTCAGTGGCATGACCTGAATGAGTTGTCCAACCAAGGTGCAGTCTGCACTGAAAAAGTTGGATTGGATCGATGTGGCAACTATGGGGGCCAGCCGGGTGACAACCCAGGTATGGTTCAAAACCAAGTCGGGCCAGAAATACGATGAAGATGCCCTGAAGGGTGCGATTACCAAAGCCGGTTCGAACTATGCTTTTGCCGGTTTGGTGAAGGCCCCTGCTGTTGCTGTTGATAAACCTGCTGACAAGCCTTCAGACCCTGCCAATGAGCAAAAACCCGTTTCGGGAAGCTGAGTGCTGTTTTTCAGCAAAAAACCACAACGGTTCACCTCGCAGGTCAAAACTGCGGGGTGTTTTTTTTGGGCAGGGATTTGCCCAACCTACCAGCATTAAAATGGATAAGATGCGGGCCATTTGCTGTTCGATATGATTCTGCCTAAGTTGCCATGCCAAGAAATGAGAATTTACTGTCCCTGAGGTTTGACAGCTTCTGCGGAATGAGCACGACGACGATAAATCTTTTGTGGCGCAGGATGTGCCTTGTTCTGACAATGACTCTCTCCATTGGACGGACAAACAACCCGGGAATGATCTACCACTCGGCATGGATGCTGGGAGACAATTATGAATCTGACCGCACTTTGGTTGAACGGTTTGCTGGCCATGGGCCAGTCTGGAACCCCCGAAATGTTGCCTGCTGTGAAGCCCATGGCTATTCCATCAGCCCCCAAGGCTGGTGTGGTAACACGGGTTGAGGCGCAAGATCCGCCCCTGGGCGGACCGCTTGGGCCGGGCAGTACCGATCGGCTTCCCCCCGTGACAGATGGCTTGGCAGAGAAGGAATTCGAGAACGAAGAGTCAGAGGAAGAGGTTCTGTTGCTGCGCAGACTGCTGAACCGCACTGCATTGGGCCAAGCGCTCAATGATAACGGTGTGGTCTTCCGTGGCTTCACCAACGGTAACTTCACTGCCTCGAGCAAGACGGGCAACAACCTGCCGATGGCTATGAACTATCTGGGTAACCAGTTTCAACTGGAACAAAACACCCTGATCATGGAAAAGGCGATCGACACCAGCAGTGACCAGTTCAACTGGGGCGCCAGAATCTACGCAATCCTGCCCGGTACCGATTACCGCTTCACCGCCATGAACAACCTTGCGGACAGCCAGGCCAGGATGAATGACGGGCTGCCCAACACCTATGGTGTTGATGCGCCTGAGTTCTTTGTGCAAGGTTATATGCCCGAGTTCAAAACCGATGTGAAGCTTGGTCGTTTCTTCACCATCATCTGTAACGAGTCGATTGACCCGACAGCCAACAGGCTGGTGTCAAGAGCGCTCACCTTCATGAACAACCCCTTCACCCATGTGGGCGCCTTGGCGACCACACATTTGAATGATAACTGGACAGCTTTCAACGGCATCACCGCCGGCAACGACGTGTTCTTCGGCCCCGCCAGCGCACCGATGTACTTGGGTGGCCTGCGCTGGGACAGTGACAGCAAAGACACAGCCTTTGCTTTCAACACCACGCTTGGTAGCGCCCAGTTCAACCAGAACCTGGCCACTGCCAACCTGTACGATGTGTTCGAGTTGTATGTGAGTCACAACATCACCGAGAAGTTGAACTACACCGGTGACTTCATGTACAGCCTGCAGAACAACATTGCGGGAACCTATGTTGAACGCGACGGTATCAGCCCCCGCGATTACAACGGCAACGCGACCTGGTATGGTTTTATCAACTACCTGACCTACACCTTTGACGATAAGCTGGCTGGCACAGCTCGCTTCGAAGTGTTCGATGACAACAAGGGTGTGCGCACAGGGTACCAAGGAGTCTACACCTCCTACACCGCTGGTGCTGTCTACAAGTTTACCGAGGGCCTGTGGTTGCGCCCTGAATTTCGCTACGACTACAACGGAACCTCGCAAGCCTTCCAGGGCAGCAACGGCCTGTTCACCGCAGCCGCCGACTTCATCCTGAGGTGGTGAGCATGATTGGCTGCTGATTTCAGCGAGACCCCGGGGGAGAGTTTCCCCCGGGGTTTTTTTCAGTTGGGGCTTTCCCTTGCCATGACACAAACAGCTTTCGCCTGCCTGCTGATTTGCCTTTCCTGCCAAGGTGGGGATTTGGCAGTTCCCGAGGTTGAAACCGGGGTGGACACTACGGAGGGTCTGGGACTTCTTGGCCGAATTCTGGCGCCTACGCCCTTGGGCGGGAATCTTGATCGCCACGGGATTTCAGTGCGCGGATTCACCAACGGCAACTTCACCGCTGCCAGCCACACGGGTGAAAACCTGCCCATGGGCATGAATTACCTGGGTAATCAGTTCCTTCTGGAGCAAAATACCCTCATTGTTGAGAAGCCGATTGATACGGGGTCTTCCGAGCGCCACTGGGGCTTCAGAACCTACTCCATACTTCCAGGATCTGATTACGCCTTTACAGTTTCCAACAACCTGATGGATAGCCAGCTATACGCTAACAATGGTCTACCCAACACGTATGGTGTCGATGTTCCCGAATTCTGGGCGCAAGTTTGGCTGCCGGAATTAAGGACTGATGTCAAAGTGGGCCGGTTTTTCACCATCTTTTGCAACGAGTCGATAGACCCCTGCGCCAACCGGGTTGTTTCCCGGGCCCTCACTTTCCTGAACAACCCATTCACCAACACCGGGATTGTCGCCACCACGCGTACGGGGGAAAACTGGACCCTCACTAATGGCATCACCTGTGGCAACGATGTCTTTTTTGGCCCCGCGTCTGGCCCGATGTATCTGGGCGGCGCGCGCTACGACAGCACCGACAAGCACACCAGCTTGGCATTTAACACAACGCTGGGAGACAACACCTTTGTTCCGGTTCGCGGTCCGGGCCGGGTATACGATGTTTTTGAATGGCTATTCAGCCGAGACCTGGTGGGTGTTTCAGACCGCCTGAATTACACACTCGACATCATGTACAGCATCCTGAATGACATCGATGGCGCCTACTACAAGCGGGACGGCTATTTTCCTCGCATGTACCGCGGCAACGCTTCTTGGTACGGATTTTTGAATTACTTCACTTACAATTTCACCGATGATTTATCAGGCACCTTCCGGTTTGAGGTGTTCGATGACCCATTCGGCGTGCGCACGGGTTTTGAGGGGGTGTACACCACCTACACCTTGGGCGCGGTTTGGAAAATGAGCGAGGGTTTGTGGCTGAGGCCAGAGTTGCGTCTGGACAACAACGAGCAATCGAAGGCCTATGCCTTCAAAAACAATCTCTTCACCGCCACTGCTGATTTTATTCTGCGTTGGTGAGTGTTGTTAACCTGACGGTTGCGCGGCTCATTTGCCCGCTGGGAGCCGTCCGGGTGTCCAAGGCGCGCCCAGCTTGTCGAGCAGGGTTTCCAACTCCTTGAGATCGGTTTCGGTGAGCTTGCGCAGGGCGGCTGAAAGGTCATCGACCTCTTTGCGGGCGATGGCAAACTGCTCGCGCTGTGTGCCGGTGGGTTTGGCAGTGAGCAGGTAGGTTCCATCGTCTGCCACGCCAACTCGCTCGGCGATGGACATGGGCACATTTTCATTGCGGGCGCTCAGGACCGAATCGCCGTTTAGCTTGCGGGCGATTTCGCGTTGGTTGGTGATCAGTTTGCGTACCCGTTCGCGACTTTCGGCGGGAGCTTCTGGCAACTGGTCAAGAATCACTTTCATTTGGTTGAGCTTGGTGGTGATTTCGCGACTGGTTCCCTGAACAGCAGCCAGATCGCGATGTAACTTGGTCATTTGCTTTTGGAATTCGACCAACAATTTCAAATCCGCGGGGGGCAAAGGCGAGGGCCCCACATACCTGAGCTGGAAATCGATAGGGCCTGCCAAGGGGGCGACAACCCCATTCACACGCTTGCTGATGGTGGCGGAATATTTGCCAGGCATTGCTGGGCTGCCACCTTGGCTGAAACCAAACGAATCGTCATCAGCTTCAACACTTCGCGGGCCTGATGGGACGGCTGAGGCCAAACGCATGTCCCAGGGAACCCGGTGCAAACCGGCAGAGGATGGTGCGCTGAATTGGCGCACAGTCTTCCCCTCTGCGTCGAGGATTGTGATCAGAATGCCAGGCTCCTCTTCTTCAGCCTCGGCCCGCAGTTGGTCTGGGGTGGGGTAATTGTTTGGATCTTTCTTCTGGGCATCCCTACGCTTTTGCTTGGCGGTGGGAAGGCTTTCCTTCAGGTGATAGGTGATCATGGGGCCGGCTGGTGGATTCTCGGCAGAGTAAAATGCCTCGCCCAGGAAAGCCTTGCCACCACCGCCAAATTGAGCAGTGGCCATGTGGGGGAATCCATCGCGGATGGGGTACATGGAGGCGGGTTTTTCGAGCGATTCGGCTGTCACGGTGCGCAGCGGGGAGTAATCGTCCAAAATGTAAAACCCGCGACCGAATGTGCCAACTACCAAGTCGTTCATCGGTTTTTGGATTGCCAAATCCTTCACGGCGATAGTGGGCAGTCCGCTTTTCAGGCGGTGCCATTTCTGTCCGCCTTCCAGGCTGAAGAAAAGGCCGAATTCGGTGCCGACAAACAGCAGCTTGGGTTGGAGATGATCTTCGGCGATAGCGTTGACGCTGCCCCGCGGGGGAAGGTCGCCAGCGATTTTGGTCCAGGTGCGGCCATTATCGCCGCTGCGCAGAACATAGGGCGCGAAGTCGGCATTTTTGTGGTTGTCAAAGGTGGCATAGACGGTGTTTTGGTCGTGCTGGGATGCCAGCAGACGGGTCACATAAGTACCTTCCGGAACGCCCGGGAAAAGGTCGGTCTTGCGCCAATTTTTGCCACCATCTTCGGTGATCTGGATCAGGCCATCATCGGTTCCGACATAAATCAGCCCTTCCTTTTTGGGAGATTCAGTCAGTGCTGTTATGTTGCCGAAAAACGAGGTCGAAACATGTTTGGACACGGCCTCGGGCGGCTGGATCTTGCCAAAAACAGGGAGCTTGTCGCGGTTGAGCTGCCGGGTGAGGTCGCCTGAGACGGCCTTCCAAGAGTCGCCGCGGTCGTCGCTGCGAAACAATTTGTTAGCGGCGAAGTAAATTCTGGTTCGCGCATGGGGGCTGATGATTAGAGGCGAGTCCCAGTTCCAACGCAGCGACGGCTCATTGGCCCCCGGCTGGGGCTGGATGGAGACACGCTGCATGGTGCGCCAATCGAATCGGACCAAGCCACCATATTGGTACTCGGCGTAAACGGTGTCTGGGTCTTCGGGATCGACCCGGCACTGGAAGCCATCGCCGCCCAGCAAGATGTGCCAGTCGGCGTTGGTGATGCCGTGGCGGCTTGGGGTTCGGGCTGGGCCGCCAAGGGTGCTATTGTCTTGGGTGCCACCATAAATCTTGTAAAACGGCGTGTTGGTTTGCTCGCAAGTCACATCATAAAACTGAGTCACCGGCAAGTTGGCGACAAACTGCCAGTTGGCAGCGCGGTCAAAACTTTGGTAGATGCCGCCATCGCATCCCACTAGGTAATAGTCTGGGTTGCTGGGGTCGATCCAGATCTCATGGTTGTCCACATGGGCCCAGCGTCCGCCCAGGGGCTTCAGGTTTTTGCCGCCGTCATCCGATACCTGAATCATCACACTCATCACATAGAGGCGGTCCTTGTTTTTCGGGTCGACCACCAGGTGGGAATAGTATTGGCCCTGTTGGTCGAAGCTGTTTTGCTTTTGCCAAGTCACGCCCCGGTCACGCGAGCGAAAAATACCCCCCTGACCTTCGGTCGATTCGACGATGGAATAAAGGGTGTCGGGGTCGGTAGGGGCGATTGCCAGGCCGATGCGGCCCATGTCGCTTGCTGGCAGGCCAGCGCGAATTTTGTTCCATGTTTTGCCGCCGTCGGCGCTCCGGTGAATGGCACTTTCGGGACCGCCATTCACTAGGGTGAAGACATGCCTGCGGCGCTGGTAGGAGGCCGCCACCAAAATTTCAGGATGATTAGAATCTTGAACGATGTCGGTGATGCCGGTGTCGTCGCTGATAGCGAGGATTTTGTTCCATGTTTTGCCGCCGTCGACGGTCTTGTAGAGGCCCCGGTCGCCACCCGGACCCCACAATGGGCCTTGCGCGGCGACATAGACGGTGTCTGAATCGCGCGGGTCGATCAGGATTTTGCCGATGTGTTCCGAGTTTTTCAGGCCCACATTAGCCCAAGTTTTGCCACCATCGATGGATTTATAAACACCGTCGCCATAGCCGACACTGCGCTGGCTGTTGTTCTCGCCGGTGCCAACCCAAACCACATTAGGATTTTTTGGATCAAGAACGACGCAACCGATGGAATAGGAACCTTCGTTATCGAAAACCGGTGTCCAGGTGACACCCGCGTTTTCGGTTTTCCAAACCCCGCCGCTAGCGACGGCGATATAAAATTTGGCCCTGTTTTCTGGGTGAACAGCGAAACCCACAATGCGGCCAGACATGAGCGCCGGCCCGACGGAGCGGAGCTTCAAGCCGGTGAGTGGGTTCGACTTGGGAGTAGTTTCGGGTGTTTGGAAAAGCGTCAGGGAAAGTGACAATAAGGCTATGGGAATGTTCATGGTGGCCGCCCATTTAGGATTGAGATATACGATTATGCTATATCTGCAAGAAAGGCTGTGATAGACGGTTTGAATGACTAAGCGGGCAAAGAGGGGCCGATTGTGCCGATTGTGCCGATTATGCCGGCGACGTGCCTGGCATGCAACAAAACCAGCCGGTCAAGTGCCCGGGGCCCGATTTTCACCGCGATTTAAAAGCCAGCGTTCGATAAGCCAGGCGAGGGTTTCCAGTCCGCGGTCATCACGGTCGCGGCCGGGGTTGTATTCGCTGACAGCCAAGCCCACCACCTTGTTTTTAGGGAGGGATTCCATCAGCCGCAGAACCTGCCAGCCATCGAGGCCCCAGGGGACCGGGCGTGCCATTGCTGGCATGAAGCCGGGGTCGAAGACATCGACATCCAAGTCGATGAGGATCCTCTCCCAGCCGGCGGTTATTTTCGCCAAGCGCGCCAGCGTGGCCGGCTCGTCGGCGAGCCAGGTTTCTGCGGATATTTCAGCAGTTAAAAAACGCTTTTTGTCGTCGGCGGGCAGGAGCAGGTCGCGGTTGCCCAAGTGTGCCAGTCGGGGTTCGCCATTCCATTCGATGTGGCGCACGAAGTTGCCGTGCGACAGTTCCTCCACGGTGTCGTGGAAGCGATGGATGTCGATGTGGGCATCGAGTTGGACGACACCTGCCTTGGGATCTTTGGCGATCTCATCGATAAGAGGCAGCACCGAAAGGTGGTTGCCACCCAGCCAGACAAGGTGCTCGTTGCGGGCGAAAGTTTTTTGGGCCAAGCGTTGGCCGCGTGAACGCCAGAGGGATTGCTCATTCGCGGTGTCGAAGGCCGCCTCCACCAGCCGGGTGTGTGGGCACCAGCAGAGGGCACGGGTGGGAACCGTTTCGCGCTGGAAGTCGGCCAACATTTCACGGGTGGCATCACCCAAGTTGCGGGCCCCCTCGCTAGTTCCGGGCGAGCCGAAGGAATCAAACGGGAAAATCACCACACGGTTGGCGGGAGGTTGGGGCTTTGGTCGGCCAGTGTGGGGGCTCATGGTGTTTCAGGCACTTTCGATGTAGAAAATGAACTATCCTTGCTGCATCCATTTTTGGATGCGGACGGTCTCCTCGGGCCATTTGGCGGAGGTGCGACGATCGAGGAAAGCATCGTAAATCAGGTCGGTGGTTTCCAGGAACGAACGGGTTTGTGCCAGGCGTTCCTCAATGCGCGGGCGTTCCTCGCTGGCCTCGGTTTCCGGAAGTTTCAGGCCGGAAATGGCAAGATTCTCAGCAGACCACGAGAACTCGTAAGGTTCGTCGTGCCGCGACACCATCAGGCCTAGTTTGCGGGGCAGTTTACCCGAGGCCAACGCGCGGCGAGCTTCGGGAAGGCGGGTGGGTGCATCGGCGGTGATGGTTTCCTTGCCGGTTTCGCCACGGGGGCATTCCAATGAAAGGGTGCGCACCAGTGTGATGGCCGCCTCGGAACCATCGGCCAAGGTGATTGAGTCGGTTTCCTGGTCCAGAGTGTGCCACAACCAGGTGAAAAACTCGTTCCCCAAAAAATCTTTACTGGATTCATCCGAACTCCACTGCAACCTGGCCGGTGTTTTGCCTGGCAAAAAGACTGTGGGTTCGGCATCGTCGATGGCGCGTGTGCGGCCACGGACCTCGCTCAGTTGGAAAGCCAGCCGCCCTGAGGTGAGGGGCTCGACCTGCCGTTCAAATGTCTGGTGAGCCAAGCTGGTCAGCTTGTCCAGCACCGCAGGGGAGGCACCCGAGACCAGTAATTCCCCAGAGAGGCCGTCCCACATGAGGGCCGACGATTTGCGTTTCAGGAACCTGCCATCTTTGGATTCCTGTTCCAGGCGGTCTTTAGCCCGGTCTCGGGCTTCCTTGCGCTGGCGGTTGCTGGGGCGGCCGGATGGATTGCCGGCAGCCAAGCCGACCAACTCCTCGGCGGTGTAGGCGCGCAACAGTTCGGGGGGCAGTTTGAGGGTGTCTATGCGCAAGGCCCACTGGAGGGCATCGACAATGACATTTTTTTCCAGTGAAAACTGTTTGTCCAAAATATGGTCACCGGCGATCCAACCCGCATCCACGCCATCTGCCGAGGCGATTCGTTGGCGGCCCATGCCGTAATCGGCGAGCTTTTCCAAATGATCTTCGCCAAAATTGCGAGGTGCACCCCCGTTCATTTTGAAGCGTTGGAAGCTGAGGCGTCCGCCAAAGAAGCTCATGCCCTGGTCCTGTTTTGGAAGGGGTGGTGGGTTTACCGCAAAGTTTGCCAGGTTTGCGGGCTGATTTTGCAATCTTGCCCGCACTAGCCAAACCGGAAGGCTATCAGACAGACAAACGAACTCCCAGCCAGTTTAGCTATTTCCCTTATATGGCCATATTTTGAGGTTCATTCAAGGGCCAACAATGTATGCCCAAAGCCCCCATGTCTCCCATTATTGGCAAGCATTTTATTTTTACGTGTCGCGCTAAATGCGCTGGTTCTCAAGTTGGGTTGGAGGATACAAGCACCTCGCATAGGGGGTTCTGGTTTGGGCTCAATAGCCTGAATCAGCCCGAATGAGTTTGGATGGAAATCCAGGGTTTTTTGGTTTGGGAGGGGTTTGCATGGAAGGTTTTGTGTTGGTTTGGGAAGGAAACACCCCTGAGGGTAAGCGCTGCAAAGGCGTGATGCGTTGTGAAGCAGCCCAAGACGAGTTGGAAGCCCGTCGGGAGCTGATTTGTTCTTTGGGAAATGGCCCTCGTCCTGTGCGGGTGCGAAAAATCAACTGCAAGCCGGTTGCTGATACCCAATCGAGCTGAATTTTCCGCAGAAAAGTGGCACCGGCCAAAAAATCATCCAAACGGTGGCTAGGCGCAAACGCCAGGCCACCGTTTTGTGTTTTAAGTGTGTGGTGGATTTCCCATTCGAGCATCAGCCCATCTGTCTTGTGCCCAACGAATCGTCAAAAACGGTTGAGTGGGGCCTTGAAAGGGCTGTGTGGGGGTGGGCCAAGACTGCGGGCCGTTGACCCCCACATCGGGGGGTGTTAATTTCCCCAAGTCTGTTCCTGTCGGGAATTTCTGGCTGATTGTTGTTTTTGGACCGTTGGCTACCGTCGTGGTAGTGGGCGGGAGACATGCCGGGACTGCGGATCGATCAGGAAAACGGTGCGGGAGCGCGAACCATGGCCACAGAAGAAACCGTTGGCACTGAGGGCACCGAGGCAGCCGCCTCCAAAGCCAAGGTCAAAAAGGCCAAGGCGGCCAAGGTCGAAAAGTCTGCCCCCAAGGGCAATAAAGGTATTTGGGGCTTGGACTTGGGGCAATGCGGCCTGAAGGCGATCCGCTTGGAAGAGCGCGATGGCAAGGTAGTTGCCACCCACTTCGATTACATCGAACATGCCAAAATCCTTAGTCAGCCCGATGCTGACAAGGATGCGCTCATTCGTGAGGCGCTTGAGACTTTCCTGAAGCGAAACAGCTGGAAGGGCGACCATCTGGCCATAGCTGTGCCTGGCAAGAGTGGCTTGGTGCGCTTTGTGAAGCTGCCGCCGGTTGAAGAAAAACGGATCAAAGACATTGTTGCCTTCGAGGCGCGCCAGCAGATTCCCTTCAGTTTGGAAGAGGTGGTTTGGGATTTCCAGAAGCTGGGGCAGGGCATGGTGATCGAGGGCATGGCCATCGACACCGAAATTGGCCTGTTCGCCATGAAGCGTGATGCCATTCAGCGCGAGTTGCAAAGCTACAAAGACGCCAACATGGAGATTCACACCATCCAGATGTCGCCCTTGGCGCTGGCGAACTACCTGATTTATGACCAACTCAAAAAAGACCCGCCCTCAGGCAAGCTTGAGGACGACGATGGCTCCGCCTCGAGCCCGCGTTGCATTGCCGCTTTGGATGTGGGGGCCGATGAATCAACGCTGGTGGTGACAAATGGTGGCAAAACCATCATGCAGCGGCCGGTGAATATTGGTGGTAACCATTTCACCCGCGCCCTGACCAAGGAGCTGAAGCTCACCTTCGCGAAGGCTGAGCACATCAAGCGGAACGCAGCCAAGGGTGTGGGCAAGGATGGTCCCGACCTGAAAACCATTCTTGGCGCCTTGAAGCCGGTTTATTCCGACTTTGTCAATGAGTTGCAACGCGCGCTCACCTATTTCAGTAACACCAATCGCAATGCTGAGATCACCCAACTGGTGGGTTTGGGCAACGCCTTCAAGCTGCCTGGCCTGCAAAAATACCTGCAGGAGAAGCTGCAGCTTGCGGTGAACCTGCCCACCGGATTCGAGCGTTTGGATTCGAGCGAAATCGATTCCCAAGCCACCTTCAAGGACAATATCCTCAGCTACGCTGTGGCTTATGGCTTGGCCCTTCAGGGCCTGAACAAGGGTTCGCTGAAAGTGAACCTGCTGCCCCCCGAAATTCGCTTTGAGCGCATGATTCGCGCCAAGAAGCCGATGGCGGCAGCGGCTGCGGCCCTACTGCTTTTGGGTCTGGGCGGTATGGCATGGCGCAACTATGTTGTGGCCAAGCCCTTTATTGACCCAAATGTGGGCAAGGAAGTCGAGGTTGCCAAAACCGCCAAGAAAACCGTGGATAGTGGCAAATCCAACTACGACAATGCGGTGAAGGCCACCGATGACGAGAAGCGCAAGGTGGAAAGCAGTGTTGCCGGCCAGCAGGAGCGCCTGAACTGGCTGGAGCTTTACACCTTCCTCAACGAGGCGCTTCCCCATGCAGACGGCAGCAACCTTTACAGTGCCGATGGTAAGCCCTACTTCGAGGGTTGGCGCGTGCCTTGGATGGAATGGGAAAAAGAAATTCAGGCAGCAGCCCCCGCCATTCAGGCCAAGCTGAAAAAAGACCGCGAACAATTGGCCACCGAGTGGTCGGCCCAATTCAAGGTGCAGCCGCAGCAACTGGTTTTGTTACCGCTGACGACCAATCCTTTGCCCGACCAAAAACTGGAAACCGTGCACGACCAATACACCCGTGCCAAGGCCGCCAAGCAGGACTTTTTCCGGCCGGTGCGCGGTAGCCAGGCTTATGACATGTATGCCAACCAGCGCGGTCTGGTTCGCGAATCTGCCAAAGGGAGCAGTCTTCCAGCCGGCATTGCCGATCTGCCCCAGGTGAATATTGAGGCGGTGAATTGCCGTTACACCGACAAACTCGATGCGTTTTGGACTGCGGTTAAAGCCGACCCGGCGTTTAAGAATAGCATGAACGACCGGGTCAAGCCGGTGGATCACCTGAAAACCGCGCCCGAAGGGGCCGGTTGGGTGGTGGAGTTGCGTGGCTACACTTTCCATTGGGATGCCCAAAACTTCCTGAACAAGACCCTGTTGGAAAATTTGGCCACGCATGGGATTCGGCCCAAAGTGGTTTCGGTCACGCCTGCCCAATTGGCCCAGGCGAAAGCTGCTCCTCCTGTGGCAGCAATGGTTGCCACACCCACACCTTCGCCTGTGGGCACTCCTGTCCCCATGCCCGACACGACAAAGCCCATGGTTGCAGGTCAGCCCATGGGTGAAGTGGCTGCTGCTGGCGCCGAAAGTGCTCCCGCCGGCCCTCCGCCCAATGCAGGTCCGGTGGTCAACCGGGTCAGCCATGTGATGTTGTTCAAGTATGAAATTCAAAACACTTCGGATCGCCAAAGTCTGTCGTTGGTAACTGCTAGCAACCTTGCGGCCCTCATGGGCGGTGGCGGTGGTGCGGGTGGTGCAGGTGGAGGCATGGCCGCCATGATGGGCAAGTCCATGATGATGGGTGGTGCCCCTAGCCCAGGAGGCGAAGGTGGCGGTGGTGAAGGCGGCGGCGGTGCTGCTGGAAGCAAGCGGGATGCTTGGGTTTCGATTGGTGGAACCGGAGCGGCTTCTTCTGGCACTGGTGCGGGTGGTTTGGGTGCTGGCGGCCCTGGCGGTGCCATGGGCGAAGGTGGCCCGGGTGGACCTGGTGGTGGTGGTCCCAAAGGCTTGGGCGGAAAAGCAGGTATGCCTGGCATGGGCGGTATGCCTGGCATGGGTGGCATGCCTGGTGGCCCGGCGGGTGCTGGCTCCAACGACCGCCGAACCGAGTTTGTGATATTCCTTGTCTGGCGCGAACCCACCCCTTCTGACAGCTTGCGCCACATGCTGGACGCGTCTGCTGAAGGCGGAGCGGCGGCAGCAGAGGCCGCCCCTAGTGGCGAGTCTGCCAAACTGTATTCTGAAAAGGCTGATCCGGCAGCGATCCGAATGGACAGGCCCCTTCCCCTTCAGCCCCGGAAGGCTGGTTTGCCAACAGCACAGGAACCGCCACCCCCGGTGGTGGAAAAAGCGCCTGAAGCTGCCCCCATGGGTGATCCTGCGGCGGGAGCCGACGTGGCGGTGCCCCCGATGGGTGTCACACCCATGCCCATGCCAGGAAGCCCAATGCCGGTGGGGGGAACCCAGCCAGTGGCTCCCATGCCAGGGGCTCCAGCTCCGGCAACAGCGCCATTAACTCCGGCTGCGCCCGCTGCCCCAGCAGGTGGCCCCGCTGACAAGCCTGCCGCCCCACGGCCCTAAGCAAAAACACACAACCACCTACCGGAGTTCTAAATCATGGCCGCAAAATTTGATGTGCAGGTGTTGAAGAAAAACCTATTTTGGATCCTGCTCGGGGTAGCCGCCCTTTTCGAGCTGATTCTTCTGGTTATTTTGCCACTCAGCGATCCAGGTGCTGAAAAGCGCAAGGATTATGAGGAAACGCTCAAAACCACCAAGGGATTGACCAGTGGCTGGAAGAACGAGAAGTTCTTGCCAGCATGGGATGTTCGCAAGACCGAGTACGAGAAAGAGAAGAATTCCACCTGGGCCAAGGCATGGAACCCTCAGGGCGGTGATTCGGCCAACACGATTTATTACAGCCCTCCCGGCATGAAGCAGTTGATTTACCCAACCGATGAGATCACTGGGCCCATTCGCACCGATTACAAGAACAAATATTACGCTGGCCAGTTCAAGAACTTTGAAGCTGAAATTCAAAATCCCGAATACCGCCTCTCCGCAAAAAATCCACAGGATTGGCGCATTTTGCAAGGGCCCACACCCATCTCTTTTGGGTCTGGTAGTGGCGGAAGTGCAGGTGGTGGTGGTGGTGGTGGTGGTGGTGGTGACGGCATGATGGGCATGGGCGGCAAGCCCGGCGGCGGCCCAGGTGGGGGCGGTGGCCTTGCAGGCGGACCCGGTGGCCCAGGAGGTGCTGGCGCAGCCGCACCAACCAGCGGCCCTGGCTTGCGTGGCCTGCTGGAGGAGGTTCCCTCCTTCACGCTAGATCCAAACCGCGAAGAAATTTGGATCTTGCAGGAAGATATTTCTATTCGTCGCGAGGTGGTGCGCCTGTTTCGCGAGACGGTTGCTGAAATTGGCAACATGCGGCGTGTCGATTCACCCTCCAACGAGCCCAAAGCTGTAGTGGTATCTAATGCTTATTGGAAGGTGAAGCTGGTTGCGGGTACCCAGGGCCGTATTGACCAATTGAGCACCATTGAAAATGTTCACGCGCAGCACCGGCCACAGGCGCTATATGACAAAGCCGCTGGCTGGACTACCCGGTTTGAAATTGCCCAGCCAACCCCCAGCGGTCAGGTGAACCGGGTCGAAATCAAACTGGAGGGCGATCCCGTGATGTACCAGCAGGTGCGTTCGTTCAAGGATTTCCCTCCCATGAATATTGGCACCATCGACCTGTCGAAGCCTTTTGCCATGGTGCAGTTGTTCGACCCGTCCAATTGCCCCATTCGGCGCCTTGAAAAAGTGGCCATGGGCCGCAAAGGGCAATCGCATCGCACTATGGAAGCCGAGTTGAAGGCCCGCAACACCCTGCCCGCTGAAAAGCCGGCAGAGGGTGAAGCTGATGCAGCGGCGGCCGGTGGTGGTGATGGCATGATGGGTGGAATGCCCGGCGGTGGCGACAAAATGGCCGGGATGATGATGGGCGGCGGCCCGGGTGGCCCGGGTGGTGGTGCACCTGTGGGTGATCTGACCCAAAACAACAAGATTGATCGGGCCCGCTACATAGTTTCAAACGAACTTTGTCGCCATCTACCTGTGGGCATCAATGTGGTGGTTGATCAAACTGAAGTCCCCACGGTGCTGACAGCTATTGCCAATTCCCGCATGCGCATGCAGATCACCCAAGTCGATTGGGTGCACAAGGCAGGCGTTGGCGGAGCTGATGGTCCAATGGGTGGCATGCCGGGCATGGGTGCCATGGGCGGTATGCCGGGCATGGGTGCTGCAAAACCAGGTGGAATGGGTGGCGGCCCTGGTGGCCCTTCCGGTTTTCCGGGTAGTGCTCCAGGTTTACCGGGAATGGGTGGCCCTCCAGGCAGTCCTGCGGGTATGCCGGGGGCTGGTGCGGGTGAAGGTGGCAGTTCGGCGATGGGTGCCGGCCCCAGTTCCCAACCAGCCCAGTTGGTGGATTTAGCTGTCTATGCCATCGCCTCGCTGTATGAGCGCTACCCGCCTAGGCCACCAAGTGCCGATGGTTCGGGTGGAGCAGCGCCAGCCGCTGCTGCGGCGCCCGCGGGTGGTATCTGACAATGCGGGGCGGCATTAGCTGCCCCAAAAAACACCTGCCTGATTGGTTACTCCAACAGGCTGGAGCGAACGGAACAGCAAGCGTGACGGTTGGGTGGAGGTGATTGCCATGAAGATGAACCTCAAGGGCTTCGATTTCAAGAATTTTTTCATCGAGCATGGTGAGAAAGTTGGCTTGGGTGTGGCCGGCGGTTTGGCGGGGCTATTGCTCCTGCTGACAATCATTGGTTTCATTTCGGCCGATTCGCCGGATGCCAAGAAAACCGAGATGGGCAAAGAGCACGCCCGGGTTAGCAGTGCTTTCAAATCGGCCGAGCCGGGTGACAGTGACAAGCCTCCGGTGCTCTCAGCCAAAATCGAATATGCCGAACTGAAGAAGATTCCAGGCGCTGCCTATTTGGGCGACCCGTACTTCACCGATGATGCTGTCGCTCCGCCCAAGCGGCAGATGCCGAGGGTTTTGCAGGTATCTGACGATGCCAATGGTGCGGTTGCCCTGCTGCCTGTGAAATCTTTGGTGGTTAGCTTGGACGAAAAGGCCAAAGACCGCGTGAAGATTCTAGTGCTGAAAGATTATAAGGGTGGCAACAGTATGGCTGCCGGGGGCAAAGGTGGCTTGGGCGGCATGCCTGGCGGCGGTATGGGCGGCATGCCTGGCGGGTTTGGCGGCATGCCTGGTGGTGGCCCTGGCGGAATGGGTGGCATGCCAGGTGGTGGTGGCCTTGGTGGTTTTAAGCCAGGTGGGGCTGCGGGCGCTGGTGGTGTGGCCGGGGCAGGCGGCGTTGGCGCTGGGGTTCCAGGGCCTGGCCAGCGATTGGGTGTATTTGGCGTGGTTCGTGGACAGAATTTGCGGAAAGAATCACCCCTTACGCGCTTAGGGGAAGACACCCGACAGGTCTATCAAGCCGACTGGGTGAGCGAAGAAGAATTTGAGACCGGTAAATACCAACCGGCCATGGATGTGAAGGCGGCCCGGGTTGCCATGCTGGTAGCCACCTTCCCCATGAGCGAACAGATCAAGGAATATTCCGAGAAACTTCGTTTACCTGAGGGAACTACAGACCCAACAGGAATACCCTATTTTCGCGGTGTGGAAGTTCAGCGGGCCGAGCGCAAAGACGACGGTACCTTCACAGAATTCAAAACGGTCGAGGCACGCAAGGAGTACGACAAGATCCGCAATCTGGCCTACAACCAGTTTGAGCCGGAAGACGATGCCTTGGTGGATATGATTCAGTTCCAAAACACCCTCTCAGGGGCGACGGTAACTCCATTATTCTGGAAGCGGCCAAAGGGAGTGTTTGACAACCTTTATCCCTCCATGGAAAAGAAATTGGCCCGGGTAACGCAACGCCTTGCCCAAGCTGAAACTAACAAGCTGCTTGCCGAGCAACGCAAGCGTCGTCGCAGCCTTCTTGACCGCAGCGAGGAAGATGTCACCGCCATGGGTGGATCCGGTGCTGGCGGTGGTGGTGCCCCCGGTATGGGTGGCCCCGGCATGGGCGGTGGCATGGGAATGGGCAAAGCTGGCATGGGCGGCGGTGGATTCCCAGGCAGTGCCCCAGGTGGTGCCCCTGGAATGGGTGGCCCCGGCATGGGCGGTGGCGGCATGGGAATGGGCAAAGCCGGCATGGGTGGCGGCATGGGCATGGGCATGGGCATGGGTGGCATGCCAGGCCAAGGCGGTGCCAGCTCGCTTGCTGACCTGCCACCTGCCGACGATGTGCTCGTGCGTGTGATGGACTACACCGTTGAAAGCGGCAAAACCTACAAATACCGCATGCGGGTTGTGCTGCAAAATCCAAACTACCTGAGACCAGATGTGGCTCTGGAAAGCTATGCCAAGGCTATTGAGTTTACGGGTGATGACACCTCGTGGCGCGAGCTCCCGCCCATCAATTCCCCTTCCGAGCATATTTATTATGTGGCCGCTCCGGTTGTGGCGGACAATAGTAATAACGCCTCCATGGAGGTGCACCAGTGGGTGGAGAAGGCCACCGTGGGGGGTACCGAGCCTGTGGAAGTAGGCCAGTGGGTGGTTATTCCCCGGTTGAAGGTACGCAAGGGCGACTATGTGGGCGGGCCACCCGTTCCGGTTAGTGGCGTGCCCACTTGGAGCCGAGCGGTGCATGGCCTGAGCTATTTGCACCAAAACAACTCCAAAGACCGTATCACGAACCGGCCCACCGTCAACCTGCCTCTGGGCCCAGGCGCGGGTAAGGACCTGTTGCTAGCCGAAGTGGAAGGGCCCTACTTCAGCCACGAGCGGGTTATCCGCAAGGGCGAGCAGGTTCGCACCGAAAAGATTGAAGAACCCAAACGGTCTGGTATCACCGGGGCAGGAGATGCGGAAAAGGCCCTTTCAGGCACCTGGACCGAACTGGCTTTTCTCACTCCCGAGGGCAAGCTGATTGTGCGCAATAGTGCCCAAGACGAAACCAGCGAGGCCCGCAAGGAATCGGGAAAACTGTACCAAGACCATCTGAAGGAAGTTTCCGCCAGCATTCGCAACTCAGGCGCAGCAGGCGCCCCAGGGGCTGGCAGTGGCATTCCAGGTGGCGCTGGTGGAGCAGGTGCCGGTGGTGGCGATGGCGATCGTTAGTGATTATGGCTGCTTTTGATCAAACATTATCGTAGCGTCAGCGTAACAAGTGAACAAACTCCATGTGGCGGGGCGGGGTTGACCCGCCCCGCCACATTCCTTTAACTGTAGATGCTTCTCTCCTGTTTTAGTACCTCTCTCCCACATATTTGGAGGAGGCTATCATGTCGCAAGATTCCCAAGGGGCTTTCCTGTCTGTCAATCCGCTGGATGAATTGGCCCGATTTTTCGCTGGACTGACCGAACATACCTTTTTGCAGGAATTTGGCCTCGGTGAAACACCGGTGGTGGATTATCTGTCGGGTCTGCTGGCGCGGTTTTTTAGCATGAAAGCCATCCAAAGACTGCATGTAAAAGATCGCTCAAACGATGGTGATGAGCTGCAGGCAGTCTTGGCTGTTGCCGACGAATTGCCCGAGGGTATCGCGCGGGGCGAGGTGTATCGCCATGCGGGTGACTTGGCACTTTATTGGACTGGACTGTTTCCCGAAGGGTTGCGACGCATGGGCCACCGCCGTGGTCGGGATGCGCTGCTCGATTACACGGTGGAGGGCAAGCGTAGCTACTTGATGGCAAGCCATCTGGAAAAAACGACCGAACCTGGACAAGCCGAGGTGCTGCGTCGGCTTGCGGATGATTTCGAGCTGTTCGCCCTGGGACTGAACAAGGTGCGCAGGGAATGGGAGCGGCTGCCAGCGGACCTTGGATGAGGCTAAACCATTGAACCGATTGATCCCATGTCTATTGACCGCATGCGCCCTGGTAGCCGGCTGCGCTGACTCCACCGACCCAGGTCGAGGCCAACGAACCCCCCGGGAGCAGACACCACCGCCGGCAGAGGAACCCAGTGATAGCCCACTGGTGCTGTGGGAATACCCTTCGCTGCCCTATTCCGCCCAGCACATGGAATATTTGCGCTTGCTCCAGTCGGAGTTGGGAGTGAGCACGGCGGTGATGGAACTGCCCGCTGGTAAAAAGGACGCCACCTTCCGCGCCGAGGTGAACAGGTACAACGAGCAAGCTCGCCAGCGCATCGAAACCCAACACGGCCAAGGGGTTTTGGGTCGCATCCGACAGAAGGCGATGGATAACTGGGAAGCGAAAGTAAAGACTGCGCGGGAAAAGGCGGCGGAACTTTCCAATCCACCGCCGGGCAAATGACACCACCACCACAGGGATAGCCCTAAAGGCAATTCGAGAGAAGATCCCATGGCAACGCTGTTTCAAATCCGCCATCCTCTCTCGATTTGTATGGCACTTTTGACCCTTCCCATCCTTTTATTCCCTAGCGGATGTGGGTCCCAAAAACTGGTTCCCCAACCAAATGCAACCGAACTGGCCGAAATGAAGTCACTGAGCAAAGCTGGCCTGGAGGCATTCAAGAAAGGCAATTTAGAGGAGGCGGACCAGCTATCTGGACAGGTGCTGGAAATGGCTGAAAGGCTACTCCCCGGCCAATCCAAGGAATTGGCCCTGATTCGACTAAATCGCGCGCTGGTTCTCCATTCCCGGCAACAATTTGAGGCCTCAGCTTCAGAGGCGGCCAAAGCTGCCCAGGCCCTGAAGGACCAGCCGGATGAATTCCGGGGATATGCCCAGGCTCTCGGACTATATGGTGGCAGCCTGGTCCGTCTTGGAAAAGTCGAGGAGTCGGTACCCGTGCTCCAGGAAGCGGTCAGGGGATATGAAAAATCGGGTGAACTTTTCACTGTCAGCGGCCTGAGTGTCGTGGCAGCTTTAGGATGTCAGCTCTATCTTTTGGACAAATACGATGAGGCCACCAAATATGTCACCCAGACCCGGGAAATTTGCGACAACCCGCACGCCAAGGTACCCATGACGAAACGCCTGGATGTTCTGGCCCGTTTCGGTGAGACAGCACTTGGGAAAAAGCAATGGGGGTTGGCGCTAGAGCAATACCAGTACGCGCTGGCGTTCGGCAAGAAGCACAATCTTGGTTTTTTCGAGTTGATAACCATTCAGGGTGGTATCGCCAAGGCGCGGGAAAACCTTCCCGCGCCCAAGTAAGGGGCCCTACCGTCAATCCACCGCGTCCGGGTCCTCCAGGTCGGTCATGCTCCGCTTGAGCGCCTCCACCTCGGAACGCAGACGGCGGATTTCCGCTTGCAAGGATCCGGAATCCGTCTTGGTGTTCAGGTGGCGCAGGGTCTTTTCCGCGGTCCGGCGCACCGCGTTGTCCGGATCATCGCTGACCGCAAGCTCCAAGCGGGCGAGGGCCGGGCGAGCCTTCTCGCCCAGGCCGTCCAGGGCCAAGGCGGCGCCGCGGCGGATCTGCGGTTTCTCGCCATCCAGCCGCGCCATCAGCATTTCCACGATTCGCTTGCGGTTCTCCGCTGAAACGGCCGGTTTGTCGGCCAGCGAACCCGAGGCGCGCATGGCGGCCAGTCGGGCGGACCTGGGTTTCCCCTGGGCGGTCCAGGCCAGCAGCGTGTCCACCGCGTCGTTTTGGCCTGACTCCGCCAGCGCTTCCAAGGCGGCGCTGCGCAAAACCTCACCATGTGATTCGCGGCCCAGGTATTTTGCAGCCAGCGCTGCAGCGGGTGCCCCACCCACACGGGCATAGGCCAGCAGGGCACCTGCCTCCACCGAGGCGGAAGGGTCACCCTGGTCAAGGATCTTTTTAAGTGTTGTTTTCACCTCCTCGTCACCCTTTTTGTGGCCAATGGCATCCACAGCGGCCCTGCGTACCTTGGCTTCCGGGTTGGTAACCGCCGCAAGCAGCCGTTTCAGAGTTGGGGAATCCTTTTGTCTACCCAAAGCCTGGGTTGCCTCAACGGCCAACCCGGGCACCTTTTCCCTGGCCACAATGGCGGCCAAGGCTTCCGATTGGTCGGTAAGCTTGCCCAGCGCGGCGATGGCGGTTGCCCGCCCATGCACACCACCCTTTTCAGCCAAGGTGATCCATTGTTTGGGCTCACGCTTTTCGGTCCATTTGGCTAGCAGCGTGAAGGCCGGGTCGATTTCCCAGGTTGCGGGGGCCTGGTCGAGCTTGATGCGAGTTGTCGCCTTGCGTTCAGCCAAGGGAATCAATTCCATTTGGCGTTGGCCATTTTCCAGCAAAAGCTCAACGGGCACACGCAGGTCGTAGGGCTCGTTCTTTTGGGTTTGTTCCAACTTGATTTCCAGAGTGCGGGTCTCGGCGTTGTAGGTCACATCCGCCTTTAGTTCGGGATGACCGCCACGCTCCAAAAACTCGGTGAAGAACCGTTCCAGATCCAAACCACTGGTTTCTTCAAGCACCCTGCGGAAGTCGGCGGTTTCGGCGCTTTTGAAACGGTAGCGCTCGGCCCAGGCGCGCACGCCTTTCCAAAAGACTTCATCACCCAGTTTGGAGCGCAGCATTTGCAGCATCCAGGCACCTTTCGGATAGGCGCGGTTGTCGAACATGTCGCGGGGGTCGCCATAGCGCCTGTCCACCACGGGTCGGCTGTCGCCTTCCATTGCGGCGCGCATCTTGCGCAATAGGTCATAGCGGGCCTTGTCTTGGCCTTCTTTGTGTTCCGACCAAATCACTTCCGAAAACGAGGCGAAACCCTCGTTCAGCCAAAGATGGGCCCAATCCCGGCAAGTGACCAGATCACCCCACCATTGGTGGGCTAATTCGTGCGCGATGAGGCCATCGGGGTCATAATCCAACAGGGCCCGCTCGTCGACTAAAACCCGGTCATTCAGGGTGGTGGCCGAGGTGTTCTCCATCCCGCCCGATGTAAACTGCTCCACTACCACCTGGGCGTATTTCTCCCACGGATAGCGGGTGCCGAACCGACGCTGGAAAACTTCCATCATCTCGCGGGTTCGGCCGAATGTTTTCGCCACATCTCCTTTGGCGCCCTTGGGCACATAGTAAAGCAGGGGGATGTCGCCAGCCTTTTCTTGGGTCACATCAAACTTGCCGGCCACCAAGGTGACCAGATAGCTCGGGTGCGGGTTTTCCTGCTTCCAATGAAAGGTGGTGGTGTTGTCAGCGTTATCCTGACGGGCCACCAGCCTGCCATTGGAAAGCACCTCGAACCCCTTTTCCACCGTGGCGACCAGCTCACTTGTCTGGCGTGCCACCGGGTGGTCAAGGCACGGAATCCAGTGCCGGTTGCCGTTCGACTCGCCTTGGCTCCACACCATCAGCGGGGTCTCGTTATCACCCGGGCCTGGGCCAAAGAAAAACAGACCATCTTTGGGGTTTTTTACGGTGTAGTCGACCATCAGGTTCCCGCGGGTGCCGGCCTTGAAGCCGCCTGCGGGGGTGAGAGTGAGTTTGCCTTTCTCGTGGCGAAAGGGCAGGGTGGTTGCCTGCATCGCCCCCTCGCCTTGCCATTGGCAGCCGGTCACCTGAAAGTTCACCGCATCGAGAGCGATGGTTTGCGCATCGCGCAGCACGGTTGCTGACAGTGTCGCCCGCGATTGAACCGCCTTGCCGGGCAGGTCAATCTTCAGGTTCAGCTTCAGGTGGCTGATGTCCACCGGCCTATCGGGCGCGGTTTTTAGCGACTGAGCGGCGGCAGGCGCGGCCAAGGCAATACCGGCAAACAATGCCGGCAACAGACGGCTAAATCGGGCAAGAAACATGGGTTTCTCCACTGGGAGTCTGGTCACGAGAGGATTGGGAAGCTTAGCTGTGGCTTTCTTCCCGGGGAGGTTCGGGCAGGAAAAAACTCAGCAACAGGCCAATGGCAAATACCACCGTGCCCACAATCCCCGCCGCAATGGTCACCTTCTCAAAGGTGTTCAGAGCGGCCAGATTTGGAGATAAGAGGCCCAAATTGGGGGCCAGAATATTGGTGGTGAGCAAAGCAGCCGAGGTGCCAAACATACGGCCGCCAATGTTGGTGGCGAAGCTGCCACCTGTGCCGCGCAAATGCATGGGGAACACCTTGGGAAGGTACTCGCCAAAATAGCTAAACTGCGCCACGGTGAAGACGCCAGCCAGGAAGACACCCCAAGCGAAATATTCAGGCTGCTGGAAATAAACCCAAAACCATACAAGGGGGATGGTGATCAACCCTGGCAATTGGAAAAGTTGCAGGATCCGCCTGCGGCTGACAATGTAGCCCAGTGCCAAAGCCAACAGGATTCGGCCACCCAAACCACCCAGTTCCTGTTGGAACTGCACGCGCTCGCGCTCGGGCTGAATCTTTTCCTTGTTGATTTTGCCCATGGCTTTCAAGTTGCCAAGCAAAGTCTTGTTCAGGTCTTTGGATTTGTCGCTGTCCTTTTCCAAGTCTGCCAGTTCTTTGGTGATAACGGCGTTTGCCTTGGTCAGTTTGCCCATTTCCTTGCGTGGTTCGTCCAGTCGCTCCACGGGCAAGCCGGGTACGCCTTGGGTGACGGTTGCCTGCAAGGTGCCGAAAGCTGCGGCATAGGCGCATGCCGATAATAAAGTCGCCACAATGGTGGTGCGCGCCAAGGCTGGGCTGAATAGTTCCTTGAAGCTGGGCCGGCCCAGGGTGCCCGCCAGCTTGCGCTGCTTCCAAACTTGCGATTCGGGCACAAAGGGCAGAAGCAAGGCGATGGGTATGGCAGGCAGCAGGCCGGTCATCAGGGTGTAGCGCCAAGGAGCATTGCTGATCTCACCGGGCAGGTCAGGCAATTTGCCTTGGGCTGCAAGCGAGGTGATTAGGGCACTCACCGCTGTTACCAGCAACCCGCCCACCGAGGCGAATGCTTGGGTCCAGCCGATGGCCAGTTCGCGGATGCGCTTGTCAGGGAACAATTCGGCCAGCCAGGTCACTGCTGCGACGAATTCAACGCATACACCCACAAAGGTTGTGCAGCGGAAAAAGATCAGCCACTCAAGGCTTGTGCTCAGGCCGGCTAAAACAGGAGAAAAAGAGTAAATAAAGATACTGGCAACCATGACCGTCTTGCGGCCGAAGCGGTCGATCAACATGCCGCCCAACAAACCGAAGAAACCGCCGCACAGGGCGGTCATCCACAAAACCCGCCCCACCCATGAGGTCACATCCGGGTGATTGGGGGGTACGCCCAGCAGTTCGCTCAGAGCTGGTGCCAACACCAGGGGCGTCATTAACAGTTCGTAGGTGTCGAACAGAAAACCAATGGCGGCCACGGCCAACACCAGCCATTGGGTGATTCCCAGTTTAGATGGGTTTTCCAGTGAACTGCCATGGGGAGGCTGGGAGCTATTCGACATGTCAGGGGTCCAAATCTTGCTTAAAAGTAAGGATAGTGGGTGGCCGGAAGGGTGAGGGTCGAACCGTACCGGCAAAACTCAAATCACGAATTCCTTTCTTTTTACACGCTGGGGCTTCCGCTTCCAAACGAGTTCCAAGCGGAGTGATTAGTCGGTACAGGCGAACCAAGCCGAAAATTCTTCCCCATTTGCCAATTCCGCATGAAGGTTCTGCCCGTTACGACCGATAAATCCGGTAAGAACCCGTCGGTACTTGGGCTGTATTCACCAAGGAAACCGGCTTGTCGGCGCGGAGGCTCTGGACCTATGTATCGATCCATCCGTTATTTATGGCTCGGAGCCCTGGTCGGAACGCTGGCATCGGGCCAGAACCCCGCAGGTGCCCAAAGTGGTGCCCCCGAGGGGGTTGGACCCACGCCAACTGCCAAAGAACGCCACCTCACCGTGGAATTGGAAGGCGGCAAGCAGGAACGCTGCAAGGTCCAGCACGCCTGGAAACTGGAAAACGGCTCGCGTTGTTTTCAAGTGGTGTCGGTCGGCAGTGGTGAAAGGCTGACCCTCATTCAGCAACCTGCCAGCCCCGATGGCCAACCGGGTGAAGTGCTTGTTTATGCTTGGGGCAAAAGTCTGGTTCCCCCCAAGGGTGTTCCGGTCCCCCCCGACAGTCTGAATGCGCCTTTAACCAAAACCATACAGGCTTCATCTACAGTAGCCGGCCTCGGCGCTGGTGCCTCGCGCATTCCTGCAGTTCCATCTTCCCCTAGGGACCTGGCCACAGACCCACTCACTCAGGCCCTAGAACCTGTGGGTGCCAAGGGTGAAGCTGAGGCGACAGGTGGCAAAGGTGGCTCCAAAGGTGTTGGAGCCGGCATGGGAGCTCAAGGAGCCGGTGTTGGCGCTCAGGGAGCAGGTAACGGCGGAAACAAAGGAGCTGGTGCAGGCGCTGGCGTTCAGGGAGCAGGTAACGGCGGAAACAAAGGAGCTGGTGCAGGCGCTGGTGCTCAGGGAGCAGGTAACGGCGGAAATAAAGGTGCCGGTGCAGGCGCTGGCGCTCAAGGGGCAGGCAACGGTGGAAATAAAGGTGCCGGTGCAGGTGTTGGTGCCCAAGGAGCAGGCAACGGTGGAAATAAAGGTGCCGGTGCTGGTGCCCAAGGGGCAGGTAACGGCGGAAATAAAGGCGCCGGTGCTGGTGTTGGTGCCCAAGGAGCGGGTGCTGGCGGTGGCGATGGCAACAACAAGGGCTGTGCCCACGGAACAAAAGGTGATTGCGGCGATTGCGCCAAGGAAAGGCGTGGCTTGTTGAACCGGGGTGGAACGCCAGGGGCCCAAGCTCCGGTTGATCCTTCACGAGGTGGCGGAAACGGTTGGAATGGTAAGGGCGGTGAAGGCAACGGCAACAAAGGCGCCAGCGCAGGAGACGGCACCAAGGGTGCAGGAGCAGGTAACAACAAAGGTGGTTTGGGATTTGGTCGCCAAGCTCCAACCATGGCCGACGCTGCACAAATCAATGCCAAAGCTCAGGTAGCCAGCGCGGCTACTCCGGCAAATCCAGTCAATTGGCGCGAGTCTTGGGGTGTACAAACCACTGGCACCAACGCAGCCGCTACCCAAAAACCAGCAGCTAAGCCTGGTGCATCCACCATTGATCAAGCCTTGGCCAATATGAAGCCTGCCCAAGGATCGGAACCAGCTCCTGAGTTAGTTCAGACCGGTCTCATGGGGAACAAGGGCGGTGCAGACGGTACCAAGGGAACCGGTGCCGGTGATGGGACCAAAGGCGCAGGCGCAGGCGGTAACAAAGGCGGCGGCGACGGCACCAAGGGCGCAGGCGCAGGAGTAGGCACACAAGGCGCAGGCGCAGGCGGTAACAAAGGTGGTGGCGACGGCACCAAGGGCGCAGGCGCAGGAGTAGGCACACAAGGCGCAGGCGCAGGCGGTAACAAAGGTGGTGGCGACGGCACCAAGGGCGCAGGCGCAGGAGTGGGCACACAAGGAGC
>Ga0255132_1000035_pt1 | contig 49587 bp, 36 predicted proteins | sample Law_Law_RepA_8d_FD_188551 | JGI IMG/M metagenome (GOLD analysis project Ga0255132, IMG submission 188551) | Freshwater microbial communities from St. Lawrence River, New York, United States - Law_Law_RepA_8d | ecosystem: Environmental > Aquatic > Freshwater > River | place: USA: New York...
CTGTGGAACCACGCCTGATTGGATTAGGGAAATTGGTAAAGCGGTGGAGGGGATCGCCCCACGAAAGCTTGGCAAGCCTGAGGCGAGAACCGCGTTTTGCGGCACAGAAACGATGGTATTACGGCCGGAAAACCCGTTTGTGAATATTGGTGAGCGCAACAACATATCTGGTTCGCGCAAATTTGCCCGTTTAGTGCGGGAAGGTAAATTTGAGGAATCGGTGCAAATCGCTCGGGACCAAGTTGAAAACGGCGCCAACATTCTCGACATCAACATGGATGATGGGCTTATAGACGGTGTGCAGGCGATGACGCGATTTGTCAACCTGTCGGCAGCGGAGCCGGCGGTCGCGAAGGCACCGATGATGATTGACAGTTCCAGGTTTGAAATCTTGCTAGCGGGCCTGAAGTGCAACCAAGGGAAGGGGATTGTAAATTCTATATCCCTGAAGGAGGGAGAAGAATCGTTTTTGAAGCAGGCGCGTGAGATCAGGAATCTTGGCGCGGCTGTTGTGGTAATGGCTTTTGATGAACAAGGCCAGGCAGTTACTGCCTCGGAAAAGGTGCGAATATCCTCCCGGGCTTACACGCTGCTAACCGAGCAAGTCGGCTTTCCCGCTTCCGATATCATTTTTGACACTAACATTTTAACCGTGGCAACCGGAATGCGTGAGCATGACAACTATGCTGTGGAATTTTTTGAGGCGGTAAGGCAACTGAAGAAGCTTTACCCACACTCGCGCACTTCGGGTGGTGTGAGCAATGTTTCATTCTCTTTCCGGGGCCCGGAGTTCGAGCAGGTGCGGGAAGCGATGAACTCGGCGTTTCTGTACCACGCAATTGGAGCCGGGCTGGACATGGGCATTGTGAATGCCGGCCAGCTTCAGGTTTATGAAAACATTGAACCTGAGTTGCGCGAACGGGTTGAAGATGTGCTATTGAACCGGCGTGAGGACGCCACAGACCGGCTTGTTGAGCTAGCGAAAACTCTGGGCAGGAAAGATAAGGCGACCGATAACCGCTTGGCTTGGCGAGAAACCGGCGTGAAGGAACGACTGACCCATGCGCTGATTCATGGGATCGAGGAGTTCATAGACAGTGACACCGAAGAGGCCCGAGCGCTGCTTGGCAGGCCGCTTTATGTGATTGAAGGCCCGTTAATGGACGGCATGCGTGTGGTAGGCGACCTGTTTGGGACAGGCAAGATGTTTTTGCCCCAAGTTGTACGGTCGGCGCGGGTGATGAAGAAGGCGGTTGGTTATTTAACCCCCTTCATGGAGGCTGAACGCAAGCAAGCCGGACAGAGGAAGGCCCGCGGCAGGGTGTTGATTGCGACTGTGAAAGGTGATGTGCACGACATTGGCAAGAACATTGTGGCGGTGGTTTTGGCGTGCAATGATTTTGAAGTGATAGACATGGGTGTGATGATCCCCTGCGAGAAAATACTGGCTGAGGCCAAGGCGAAGGATGTGGACATGATTGGGCTTTCGGGCCTGATCACGCCATCGCTTGACGAGATGGTGCAAGTGGCGCGGGAGATGAAGCGGCAGAATTTCACTGTTCCGCTGTTGATAGGTGGTGCGACCACCTCAGCACGGCACACCGCGGTGAAAATCGCACCATCTTATTCTGGTCCTGTGGTTCATGTGACCGATGCCAGCCGGTCGGTAGGGGTGGTGGAAGCGTTGCTAAATGCCACCAAGAAGGAACAGTTCCTTCTTGATGTTAAAACATCGCAAGAAAGAGACCGGCACAATCATCTGCAGCGACTGGATCGCACTCTGGTGGAACTGAAGGTTGCACGCAATAGGGCTTTCCAAATTGACTGGAAGCAAGAACCCCCGCGAGGTGCGCCGGCATTTTTGGGCGTGCGGGTGATTGAAGACCTGCCTATTGAAACCTTAGTGCCCTTCATTGACTGGACGCCTTTTTTTATGGCATGGGAGATGAGTGGAAAGTATCCGGCCATTTTGGATGATGCGATCGTTGGCAAGGAGGCCCGCAGGCTGCATCAAGATGCCTTGGACATGCTGAATCAGATTATTAGCGAAAAAGCATTGCGGGCCCGTGGAGTTTACGGGTTTTTCCCGGCGTCTTCGGCGGGTGATGACATTGTTCTTTACACCGATGCGACGCGGTCTACGGAATTGGCACGCTTCCACATGCTGCGGGAACAATGGGAGCGGAAAGCGGAGGCATGCACAGCGGTTTTCCGCAGTCTGGCGGACTATGTGGCTCCTTTAGAATCTGGTTTGGCTGACCACATTGGAGCCTTTGCCGTTACCGCTGGTGAAGGTGCTGACAAGCTGGATGCGCATTTCCGTTCGAAGCTGGATGATTACCAGGGGATCATGGCGAAGGCGATTGCTGACCGTTTGGCGGAAGCGTTTGCCGAATACCTGCACATGATCGCGCGCACGGAGTGGTACGCAGCGGATGCTGGAATAATGTCTAAGGAGGATTTGATTCGGGAGAAGTATGAAGGCATCCGGCCTGCGGCGGGGTACCCCACATGCCCAGACCATACCGAAAAAGCGACCCTTTGGAAATTGTTGGACGCTGAAAAGAACACGGAGATGACACTCACCGAGAGTTTCTCCATGATTCCCGCAGCCTCGGTGAGCGGTTTGTACTTTGGGCACCCGAAAGCGAAATATTTCGCCATCGACCTTTTGACCCGCGACCAGATTCAGGATTACGCGAAACGCAAGGGAATTGCCCAAGCGGAAGCGGAGAAGTGGCTTCAGTCTTATTTGGGTTACGATCCGGGATAATTAATTAACTTTGCCAACAACAATCACTGGTGGGGCTGGAGTGCGATGACGGTCGACTTGGAAACAGCCTGGCAAACAATCGCCTCGCATTTACCTTGCTCGCGGATTGAGCTTGGGCCGGTTTTGAGCAACCAACTGGGAATGGTGTTGGGCGAGGATGTGGTGGCAGACTTGGATATGCCACCGTTTATCCGGGCAATGATGGATGGATTTGCCGTTTGCGAAAATCAGGCGGACCCACTGGGGGCCTTGAAGGTTACGGGTTTGGCCGAAGCTGGGTCGACACCGGGCGGCAAACTGATGCCCGGAGAAGCGTGGCACATAGCCACCGGCGCTGCTGTGCCTGACAACACCACATATGTACTGCCCAAGGAGCTTGCTCGGGTTGAGGAAGTGGCGGGTGGAACACAAATTGTTTTACCGCTTGTCTCCACAAACAAGGGGAAGAACCTGTTTGGGGTGGGAGAAGAATTCAGCACTGGAACCGTGCTTTTGAAGGCAGGCAGCATTTTGGGGCCGGCGGAATATGGGGTTTTGGCCCAGGCAGGGCGAACGGCGGTGCGGATGCATTCTTCGCCACGGGTAGCGATAGTCAGCACGGGTAACGAGTTGGTTGACCCGAATATGAAGCCGGGACCGGGGAAGATTCGTAACAGCAATGGGCCGATGTTGATGGCCCAGGTGGCGCGGGCAGGGGGCGTGCCGCGATTTTTAGGTATCGCACCTGATTGCCCTACCGCTTTGGAAAGTCTGGTGCGAGAAGGTTTGGGGCATCAGGTGCTTATTTTGAGCGGCGGGGTGTCAGTAGGGCCGAAAGACTTGGTTCGACCGGCGCTGGAAAAACTGGGTGTGGAAACATTCATCCACGGAATCCAGATGAAACCGGGTAAACCGCTACTATTTGGAGTACATTCATCTGGATTAGTGGTTTTTGGACTGCCTGGTAATCCGGTGAGTTCGTATGTGACTTTTGAATTGTTGGTGCGACCGGCGCTGGAGCGATTGCGGGGCGTGCAGGATGCCATTCCTACCCAGGCGGTGAAAGCGAAATTGACTAACGCTTGGCGGGTGAAAACTGATAGGCCGCTGCGGCAGCCGGCGAGGCTGAAGCTGACAAGTGAAGGGATGACTGTGGAAGTGGGCGGTTGGAAAGGATCTCCTGATTTATTGTCTCTGCTTGGCACCAACGGTTTCGCGTGCGCTGAACCGGGCGAACATTGTTTTGCTAGCGGCGACGTCATTCAAGTCGTGCCTGTTGGATGAAAATCAACCTTTCTGAAAAAAGTGAAGCTTCCATTTTAGGCAGGCGGCTGTTGGCTTTAGCAGCTTTATCGAGCGTGCTGCAGTACCTTAGCTTCTTTCCAGCAAACCTTGGATTTTTGGGTTGGATTGCGCTGGTGCCGTTTTTGGTTTTAGCCAAGGTGGCGGTTGAGCGCAGGGCTGGGTGGTTGGTGTGGGGCGTTTGCTTTTGCCAGTTTCTTGCGAGCTTGCGCTGGATGATGGTGGCAGATGAACGGATGATCGCCACTTGGATATTGCTAGCCTGGTGGTGCTCGCTATTTCCCTGGTTTGCTTGGCGTCTATTACGATTGCTCGATGCAAGGACCGGTTTACCCTTAACATTCACGGTTGGGTTGGTTTGGCTGCCGCTGGAGCATGCGCGGGCCTATTTGCTCACTGGTTTTCCTTGGTATTACCTTGCTCATACCCAGCATGATGTGTTGCCCCTGTTGCAGACGGCTGATTTCGCGGGGACCCAGTATCTTTCGTTATTGGTCGCAGTTTGCAATGGTTGGCTAGCTGATCTTTTGTGTTGTTGGGGGGCGCAATCTGCCACCAAGGTATCCATCAATCATCCGGTCCGGCGAAGCGTATTGGCAGTGTGTGGGGTGGTTTTCTTGGGATTGTCTTGTTTTGGTTGGGGGTATGGGGTTTGGCGGCTAAATCAGGTGGCAAAATCCCTGAGCCGGGGACCACTGGTTGTGGCGATGCAGGCAAGCCATCCACAATCGGCGAGGAACGATGCAGCCTATTTTGACGCTATCTGGGAAGATTACAAAATCCTTTTGAGCAGAGCGAAACGGTTTGAGCCGGACCTGATCATCTGGCCTGAAACAAGCTTTCCTTTTGAGTTACCGGTCAGCTTTGGCACCGAGGGTCCACTTTTGGGCCAGAAAAGAAATCCTGAGGCGGCTGAGAATACGCAAGTGGACCGGGAATTTTCAGGGCCTGCTCAATTGTTGGGGAGCGGTGTGGTGGTGATTAAAGATGGCAAGCCTCACAAGCGGCACAACGCCTCGCTGCTACAGGATTTCAAGCGGGGTATTGTGCGGCGGTATGACAAAATCCACCGGGTGCCTTTTGGAGAGTATCTGCCCCTGAAGGGAATCATTCCAGGAATGGATTTGTTGTCGCCTTACGAATTTGATTACAGCATCTCGGCTGGGGAAGGTTTTCCCCGCTTTCCGCTTATAGGGAAGGATGGCAGGGAATACACCTTCTCGACCCTGATTTGCTTCGAAGATAGTGATTTTTCACTGGCACGGTTGGCTGCAGGGGCAGATGGGAAGGAGCCGCCGGACTTTTTGGTGAACCAGTCTAATGATGGGTGGTTCAAGGGGACCGAGGAACATGAACAGCATTTGGCAGTGGCACGATTCAGATCGGTAGAGACTAGAAAGAGTTTGATTCGATCGGTGAATATGGGGGTGAGTGCATTGGTTGATCCGGCGGGCAGGGTATTAGAGCCGACTACAGTTGAAGGAATTGTGGATGGATACCGTGTGGGCATGGAATCAGAACCGCTGGCAGCAGGGCGGTGGAAAGAATTCAAGGCAAAACCGATTTTGCTAGGTGCAGAGATTCCGCTGAGCAGCATGAACGCTCCTTATGTGCAATGGGGAGACTGGCTAGCGTGGAGTTTTGATTTGGCGTTAGTACTTTTTCTAGGCATAAGCCTTTGGCGAAAGCGGTTTGGGAAAACGCCTTCGGGCAAGGCGGAGCCAAGCGCCATGATTTTTGGACAGCCACGATTTGATGGAAGCGCCTCATGAATGCCAATAATGATTATAATAGGATCTGTATTGGGTGTGGAGAATGGGGCTTTCGTGATCTGCCCATGGAGCAGCATTTTAAAATTGCGCGGTCTTTTGGATTTCAATTCCTTGAATTTGGCATAGGGGGTGGGCGGGTTGGCCGGCTTTCGGAAGCGCCTGATGCAGAAGACGTAGGCGAATTTATCCGGCTGGGAGAAGAATACAAGATTGCGACACCATTTTGCTGCCTGGAAAATGATTTCACCCTTACCGATAGGTTGGGGCACAGGGCGATGGTAGAAAAGGTTTTAAAGCAGATGGCGATTGCGAAGGCATGCTTGGCAAGCCATGTACGGTTATTTGCCGGTTTCACACCACTGAGTGCTATGACGGAACCCCTCTGGAAGCAGTTGCTGGACGCTTTGTTTGAATGCCAAAGCATGGCTAGCAAGCTGGGGCTGCAAATAGCCATCGAGACCCATGGGGCGATTGAGCATAGTGCTGATGGGTCTGCGGTTCATTCCCCCACTGTGACTACCGACCGGATAGCTTTGGAACGGCTGTTGCGGGAAATGCCCAAAGAGATTGGGATTAATTATGATCCCGGGAATATCAAGGCGGCAGAGGGTGTATCAAGCCGCTTGCATTTGGATCTTTTGAACAGCCGGATCAATTATTGCCATCTGAAGGATTGGCACCGGCAGGGGGAAGGGTGGGTGGCGTGTGGAGTGGGTGATGATGACCTTCACTACGGCAAGCTACTGAGAGATATGTGTTTTGATGGGGTTTACCTGATTGAATATGAACCGCTTCACGATACTGAAGACGGAATTCGGCGGAGTTTGGCAAGCCTTGAGAACAGCGGATTATCAATAGAATTTGGCCGAGCATGAAAATAACAATTTGCAGCACCTAATGAATGCGCCCCTAGCTGCTCCAGATAAGTAGCCCCGGGAAGGTATGGCGGGTTGTTTGGCCCATTTTTGGAATTATGTGTGAACATTTCAGAAAATTTACACCCCCGGGACATGTATTCTTAAAAACACCCCGGGCTTCGATCCGCCCCTGAGGCGGACACAAAGCGGAAACGGTTAGGCAATATTTGGCAAGATTGGCTAGGCGGGCCCCACTACTTGGTGAAGTTTGCATGAGGGTTGATAATAGTGGAACTTATTGACCCAGATGCTTTTTGAAATAAGCGATCAGGGCTTGGTCGGCTGAATTAGCATCTTTGCCTTTGAAGCCGTGGCCGGCACCTTGCAGTGTGAGCAATTGGGCCTCGACACCGCTGGCTTTGAGGCGGTCGATCATCCAGACTGCTTGTTCGTGAGCAACATATTTGTCTTCGGTGCCGTGAATGCAGAGGGTGGGGGCAGCGTTTGGGGTGACCCAGTTAAGCGGGCTGGAGCGGATATGGGCGGGGAGGGCAGTTTGTAGATTGCCTCCCAAGAAAAGGGGCAGTACTTCTGCTGCATCTACACTTTTGCCGTAGGACTTGGTGAAGTCGCTAGGGCCATAGACATTGACCACACACTTGACATGACTGGAAACATTGGGGTTGCCGCCATCGCCTTCGAATTCGGCGACTCCTGGCGTGACGCCTAGAAACTGAGCAAGATGGCCGCCGGCGGAGCCGCCGGTGACGCCAATGCGGTCTGGGTCGATACCATATTTTGCAGCGTTGGCCCGAACCCAGCGGACGGCTGCCTTGGTGTCATGTACCGCAGCCGGGAATTGGTATTTAGGAGCGAGCCGATAGGAAACTGTGACGGCTGCAAAGCCATCGCGGGCCAGATTTTGAATGAGGCCATCGTAGCCATCGCGTTTGCCGGCGCGGAAGCCGCCGCCGTGGATGCAGACAACACAGGGCAGGGGGCCTTTGGCATTTTTGGGCCTGGCCATATTGAGCTGGAGGTGTTGGCCATCGGGGTTGGAATATTCGATGTTTTTCTCAAAAACAATTTCGGCTGGAGGGGTATCTTGCTCCGCTGGGTTTGCCAAGGCTTGTGATGCGACACCAAAACCGGCAAGCAGGAACACCATAAAGCCGTAACGGGAGAAGGAAAACATGGAATGACTCCAACCAAAGGCATGACGCGTGGAACAAACAGGAGAATAATCGAAAACAATAGTAGGTGCTGATTATTTTACAGGGGGTGCCTTATTGATTTCGACCTCGCAGAAGGTGAGAGCGGCGATGCCGCTTGTGCCGCGCAGCAGATTATCTTGATTCCATTGCATTTCCTTCAGGTAGGAGATGGTTTTGGCAGCGGGTGGAGTTTTGAAGTTGAGTGTTACCGCATTGCCTGAGACTGTGGCGGTGACTTCTTTTTGGGGTTTGCCATCGCAGTAGAACTGGGTGAGCAGGGAGTCTTGCCAAACCACGGGTTGATCGAACTGCATGGTGATGGAGTTTTGGGCTGGGGAGTTGTAGAAAACCCGCTGGAGGTTGGGAGGGGAGATGGAGGCCTGGGGTTTTGAGCCGTGGAGGTCTCTCTCGATGAGGGGCTGGATGAGGCGGGCAAATTCTGCCCAACCGATGAGGGGGAAATGGCAACCGCCGGGCGGCTTGATACCCACGGTTGACATGATGGAGAGGTTGGAAAACTGCAGGGGGAGTTGGCGCTGGACTTCGCGCAGCTTGTCGCCTTGGCCATTGCCCATGCTGCAGGCGTTGGGCCAGATCTGAAACAGATAATAGTGCTGGATATTTGGCATATCCTCTTTCCAGGCAGCAGCGAGTTTGAGGAAATAGGATTGGTAGGTTTCCCAGCCGTAACCGAGGGTGGGGCCATCGGCACCTTGATCACTTTCACCCTGGTGCCAAAGAACGGCGCGGATACCGTGGGTGAGGCGGGCCTGTTGCACGCGCCAGAGAGCCCGCCCATAAATGGTGCTTAGGTTGGCATTTTTGTCGTCGCTTGGTTGGTGTTCGTCGATCCGGGTGCCGCCCACGGCGCCGTTGATGATGCAGACGGGTATTTTTTGGCTGGTAACCAGACGGTTGGCGAGGACCATTCCCCACCAACCGAGTTCGGCTTTTTCGCCTTGCTCGGCTTTCCAAACTGGTTTGCACCATAGGTTGGGGCGTTGGGTGCCATTGGCTTTAGCTTTTGTGAATTGATCATGAACCCAAGTGGTGGCGTCTTCGCGGCCAGATTTGCCACCATAACTTCTGATCCAATCGTTGGTATCTGGCGGTGATTTTTCGTTGGTATCGGTTGCCAGGGCGTTAGATTGGCCTTGGATGAGGTAGGCGTCGCCACAGACTAGGTCGTCGACCGTGCTTAAGATTTTACCACCGGTTGGGGTTTGTATGCCAAATTCGACCCGGTATTTGATTAGCCCCGGTTTCAGTTTGACGGTGAAATTGTAGGCACGGTTGGGAGGAACTTTTTGGGTTTGCGAGTTAAAGGGCAAATCGTTGGCAAAGAGTTTGAGATAGACCTCATCGGCTGGTTGATCGAGACGACCGTTATAAAACAGAGTGCCCTGATTTTTATCATCACGGGGGAAAAACTGGCCCTGCTCGGGTTTTTCATCGGGTTCTGGTGAGCGCATTAGCCAAGGATCGGAAGCGGGCTGGGTCACTTGGATGGTGCCTGATCGCGTGGATTCTGCGCCGCCATTACTGACAGTTAAAGAGATGGTGAGCGGGCCGCTATTTTGGGATCTTTTGAGGATGAGCCGACCGGGGGCAACCTGCTGGATGACGGCCATGCCTGTTGCCTTCCATTGAAACTGCAAAGTATCGGCTGATTTGGCGCGCAAGGCTTGCAGGTTGTGGATATTGGGGGCCAATTCGATGGTGTCGCGACCATTCCAAAGTGGTGGAAGTTTGAGAGAAAAATGGGGTTCGGGAATTGCTTCGAGAATTTTTACAGGGATTTCGGCGGTTTTTACCCCGTCGGGATAGACGGCTTTGCAACGGATGGTTGCGGACTGATCACCCACCAAACGACCAGGGGCAAAAGCCAAGGAAAGGCGGTCGACCGAGGCTATTTCCTCTTTGCCATCGCGCTGAATTGACCAGTAAATTTTTCGGGCACCGGGGGCGGTTGCCCGCAGGGTGGCATTTTTGCCCTCGGAAATTTCGAGCTTTGTGGGAAAGACTGCAAACTGGTTGCCTGACTGGACAATGGGCCCAACCAAAGATTGATTTGCCTTTTGGTTCTCAAATTGGAGGCGGATCCATTCAGGTGAACGGACCTGATTGGAGATGCGGACCTCGTCGATGTCGCCTACAAAGTCGTAATTGTTGTACCAGCCCCCCATGAATAGCCGTGCGGGAGTCTTGATGGCCAGTGGGGCGGACTGAGTGATGGATTGGCCGTCGAGAAGCCCGTTGACATAAACACGAGATTCCCCCTTTTGGTAGGTGTGGGCCACATGGATCCATTGATTCATGGCCAGCGGGGTTTTGTTGCCAACATCTGCCCCTGAGAAGTAGCACTCCATTTTCACGGAAGGGGGACTGCGAAAGCGCATGACCACTTTGCCTTGGCCCTGCTCATTGCCCCAAGCCATGACTTGGTTGTTGATTTTTTCGGCCCTGAACCAGGCCTCGGTGGTGTGGGGGTTTGAGCCGGTTGGAAGTGTGGTGATTTTTTCGCCTGCCACGATACCTTTTTGGCCTGGGAAATGTCTTGCCTGGCCAACCATGCCAGCTGCCTGAGTGGTTCCTGTGTCGACACAGCCCATGGCCCCCACCTCATCTTGGTTTGTTTGGCCCATGTGCCAAACACCCAGGTAGCCGTTTTCAGCATTGAAAACCCTTTTGCCATCGGACTCGCTAGTGGCAGCGGGATTGCCCCAATGGATTTTGATTTCCTGTGTGGTGTTGCCTTCGATTTTGGGAATTCGCACCCAGATGGCTGCATGGGCATTTTCAGGGTCCCATTGTTCGATTTGGTAAGCGAGGGGTATGCCACTGAACGTGGAGAAGCGGATATCGGCCCCTTGGTTATTTGCCTGTTGGAAATCAAAAAAATCTTTGTGGAGACGAATTAGCACCGGAAAGTTATGAACCGAAGCGCCTTGGGGCAAATTGGCGCCATCGGGATTGGTGAGGATGAACAGGGATCCAGAGTGTTTCCAGGATTGGTAACCAGCCTGGTTCTCAGAAGCCATGGGGAAGACCAGAAAATTCAAAACCAAGATTAGTTTTGCCATGCTGAAAAGCCCCCTTGGTTTGAACCCATTTTAGAACGGACATTTAGCCTAAAAAATAACAGCCTGCACGAAGGCAATAGATTATCATGGTGCAAGGTGAGGCGCCCTTAAATGGAACTCTACTAGCTTTTAAAAATCAAGCTAATGCTTTTGGCCGCATGGTTGAGAAGATTCAAACTGTTTTGTGGAGATGAGCCCATGAAAGTGCAAGCAAACGGTCTGACATTGCCTTGGTTTTTGGCGGCACTTTTATTAGCGGGATGGCCCACTTTGGGGAATTGCCAAAAGCTGGTGCAAGGTGAGATGGCTGGGTATCTGCTGGTTCCCCATGAGAAGGTTGCGGATACTTTTAACGGGGGATTTTCGCTTTATGCGGCAGCATGGCCCCTCTTGAAGGAATACCCGGGGCAGCGATTTCAAACGGGGTTGTTTGGCACTTGGATGTTTCCTCAGTTTGATGGGAAAGATCCGGCTAATTTTTACACCGATATTGAGGGCGGATTGGGTTGGTGGCGCGACACGCGGTTTGCCACGGAGACGCCCAAGTTCATCATGGGTGGTGTGGCGCTCAACTTTAGTGAATGGGCCAACGGACCGGGGGCAGGTCAGGGGAGGAATTGGAATCAGCCGAAGGGCAAATATGGTGTGGCACAACTGAGCCCCTGGGTCCTTTGGCCGCCGGATGGGTTGAATATCAAGCAGGGGACTTGTGGCGAACTGGTTGGTTACGGGTATTTGCCTTTGCCGCTCACCCCGGCCAAAAAAACAACTGCCGGTAAAAATGTTCCCACGGGGGAGCATAGTTGGACGCTGTTTATGAACACGGGCAACTTCAAGGGCCCGGTGGCTTTTTTCACTCCCTATTTTTGGTCGCGGGCCACAGTGGACAAACCGGAACTGGCGGGTATGTTTCTGGATTCGCGACCCGCGAAACCGAACAAGGCTGTGCAGATGGAAACGCAATATGTTCCCAGCATGCAGGTGACCGATTCGAAGGGTGAAACCTGGGCCCGAGTGGCCCCCACCTCTTTCCCACGCAATGCCAATGGAGACTCTGCTGTGTTGCACCGGATCACTGCTTATAACAAAAAAGCTCTTTGGGACGGTGTGAAGCAATGGCTGGAAGGGGGAGAAGCTGTTAGCGGCAAAATTGATCCAACACAATCGAGCGTGCACCCATTCACGGGAAAGGGAGGTGCAACATGGAAAATTTACAAGCCTGATGACAAGAAGGAGCAAAAGACACCGCTCGCATGGGCATCGTTTGCCAAGCCTGTAGCCTTGGAGGACAACACCTTTGGCTATCGGTGGAATAAAGAGATGGTGAGCCAGACCGACTCGAAAGATGGCCCATTGGTGACACTGCCTGAATATTTTCATTTGGTGAAAGCCAAAGACAAAAAGCCGGAATGGGTGGTGGTGCAAGCCAAAGATGTGCCGGCTGAAACAGGCCTTACCGAGGTGAAATTCAGCAGGCCACAAGAAGCCAAACCCGAAGCGTATGTCACCCCCACCGAGGCTGAAAGCTCTTGGAAGAAGCCTGGCCCTGTTGCAGGGCCATTCAAGGCTTATCCGGGAGATGGCAGCGAGTTGACTTATTATTGGTACCGTTTTGCGGACCAGCCTGCTATTCTGAACGCAGACTTAACCGATCAGGAACGGGAAGCCTTGCAGGCCAGAGTGGAAAAGCTACATCGAACCTGGAAAAAAGACCGTGAATATCTGCCTCCCCCAACGATTGGAAAACTTGCGGATATTGACCCTGCGCTGATTTTAACCCCACCGCAGGGTTTTGAAGCAGGGTATGTACCGATTGTGACTAGGCAGGGGGTTAAGGTTGGCACTTAAGGGATGGTGTGTGAGGGGGGATTTTTGTATGGGGGTTGGTAGTTGGTTTTTTTTGAGAGAGATGGGGTAGGATTTCTGTGAAGGGCATGGGGTTCTGCTCGGGGGCCCGTGACGCTGTCAGGGTTTGGGTGATATTTTTAGTGGTCCTTCCGACAATTTTGTGGGTGCTGGCCGGATGAATTATGCTTTTCCCATGGAGGAATCCGATGGGAAGCAACAACGAGCTCTATCAGCAGATACTGGGTTTATCCTTGCCTTGGAAAGTGGTGGATGTGCGGCTTGAGGTGGAAGGCCAGGCCGTCCATATCTCCCTCGATCATGATTCTGAGAGTCGGTTCAACTGCTCGAAGTGTGAACGGGAATACGGTTGCTACGATCATGCCCTCGGAAGAACTTGGCGGCATCTGAATACCTGCCAATTTCAGACACTGGTCCATGCCAGTGTTCCCAGGGTCCGTTGCTAGGAGCATGGTGTCATTTAAGTCCAGATTCCTTGGGCTGAACCCCACGGACCTTTCACCATTCTTATGGAACGGTTTGTCATCGATGTGCTTCTGGCTTGCCAAACGGTCAAGGGGGCCTGCCAGTTGTTGAACATCTCTTGGGATCAGGCCTGGCATGTGATGGACCGGGCGGTCAAGCGGGGCACCCTGCGGAAGGAAGCGATTCCTTCCCGGCTCCTGGGGGTGGATGAGAAAGCGTTTCGCAAGGGCCACCGCTACCTGACCATTGTCAATGACATCGAGCGCGGAACCGTGGAATTCATTTCGGAAAATCGCGAAAAAGCTAGTTTGGCAGAGTTTTACAAGTCCCGCACACCGGAGCAATTACGAGCCATCGAGGCAATCGCGATGGATATGTGGGTGCCCTATGTCCAGGCCATCCTTGAATGGTTGCCACTGGGCAAGGATAAAATCGTCTTCGACAAGTTCCATGTCATGAAGAAGATGAACGAGGGGGTGGACAAGGTCCGCAAGGAGGAGCACCGGGCGTTGATGGCCTTGGGAAGCAAAACCCTGAGCAAAACAAAATACCTTTGGCTGTATGGGGAGGAAAACATCCCGGAACACCGCCAGGAGAAGTTCACAGCCCTGAAGGAGAGCACGCTGAAAACCGCCAGGGTATGGTCCATCAAGGAAACGCTTCGGGGGCTATGGAGCTACAAAAGCGTTGCCTGGGCCAAACGTTTTTATGCCTCATGGAAGAAATGGGTGGACCGGTGCCAATTGGAACCAATCAAACGGGTCTGTGCCATGATCCATCAACGGCTGGAGAATGTTCTGACCTACTGCAAGCACCCGATCACCAACGGGGTGGCCGAGTGCCTGAACAGTAAGATCATGTCCATCAAGAGAAGAGCGGAAGGCTTCAGGAATGTCGAGAATTTCAAAACCGCCATTTACTTCCATTGAGGCGATTTAAACCTCTATCCATGAAATTTCTTGATGGACCAACTATTTTCCAGAAGGCGAACTCTGATTGCTAAATTGGTGCAAAACAGGGAATGGCCAAAAAAAACAACTCATATTTGTTCGTTTTATTTCCACTAAGCGTAAGCATTTATTGTCTAAAAGGTTTTTGGGTGCTTCAGGAGAAATACAGTTTTGAAAATATTTATTTGCCTTTCAGCTTTTGCCTGTTCGGCGATTATCGCCTTACCGCCTGCGCCTGCATATGAATTCAATCAGCATTTTTTAAAATGCGCCAAGGAATGCAATGCGTGCTCAGTGCATTGCAACCAGCGTTTCAAGCATAGCCTAGAACAGGCTGCTTCTTGGAAGAGTTAGTATGCAAAGGTAGGAGGCCTTTATACCAAGTGCGCTGAAATATGCAAAGCTTGTTCGGCCCTATGCGCACGGGAATGGGCCCATTTAGCATGGCTCATTGAATGTTGCGAGAACTACTGTGAAGTTTGCGAGAAGTAATGCAGGCAAATGCTAGGTGACAAAACAATAGACGCCTTCGCCAAAGAATGCAGGCAAATGGCCATAAAAACCACCAAGGCCAGGTGGCTACAGGGTTGTTTTTTGCCATAAAGATCGGCGCCAGAAAATGTATTTTTTTCAGCGTTGAAGTGAAGGTTTCATATTGCGTTGAATATTACCTCTTGCCAGCCTCAATTTTCTAGAATTAGATGGAAACATTTATTTGGCAATAGGAATATTAGGACTGTCCTAAAACAGGCATCTGGTTGAATTTGCAAACTATGCCATGCCAGTGAAGCCCTTGAGTCGAAAGCCCTCTTGGAGCAAAAAGTTAAGCGGATAGCATTAGTTGCCCATCTATTTTAAGCCCTGGACTAATGGTTTTTATTGCCACGAAATCACCAGGCAAACCGTAGGCGCTATTTGCATGCTGATTGACTTTTCTGCAAAGTTATCTTTATGATTTTATATTTACTTCATTTGCGTAGTGTTAATGGTCTTAAAACGCCAGTTTTTTATGCCGCACCTCTCAAAGCGGTAACCGGTTTTGGTCCATTACCGAAATCAGGCAGTAACGCTCAGTGAAGACTGGCCGGGCCTTCGGTTTTACTTCACACCAGCCCCCAAGCAGGGGTAGATTGGACGAGCCTATGCTTTCCACCTTTCCAGCAATGATTCGTAAGCCGATCGCATGGTCTGGCTTGTCCAACCGCACCTCTTCCGTTAATGAATTCGGAGAGGATATTCCCCTTCGCGATGAACTGTACAACTTGGAACAGTTGGAAAAGCACGCTCGCGATATTGCCGCCACGGACCAGTTGGCGACGTGTAAAAAAGGGGAAAAACTCCTGCCTAGGCTTGGTGAAAACGAGAGTTTGCTGCTTGAAACTTATGACTTAATCGCCACAGCCGCAGCGAATAATCGGCGAATCGCGCCCGCCGCTGAATGGTTGCTGGACAATTTTTACCTGATTGAAAGTAATATTCGCTCCGTAAAGCGACTGTTGCCAAAATCTTATAGCACCGGACTGCCCCGTTTGGCTAACGGTCCTTCGGCCAATTACCCGAGAATCTATGCCATTGCTCTGGAATTAATCGCCCATACCGATGGTCGGGTGGACGCGGATAGCCTCAACGCGTTTGTCCATGCCTACCAAGCTGTTACACCGCTGCAACTGGGGGAGCTATGGGCCCTGCCCCTAATGCTTAGATTGGCAATTATCGAGAACCTGCGCCGTATCGCCATCCGCATGGCAAGAAGTCGCTGCCACCGGGACCAGGCGAATGATTGGGCCCAAACCATGAACGAGGCGATCGAAAAATCGCCCACGGAACTGATCATCTCCCTGGCGGAAATGGCACGGGCCAATCCGCCTATGTCAGGCGCCTTCCTAAGCGATTTCACCAGGCAACTGCATGGTAACAATTCGAACCTTGTCTTTGTCAACAGTTGGCTGGAGCACCGGATTTCGGACCAAGGTTTGACCCTGGAGCAACTCATCCTTGCCGAAGGGCAGGACCAAGCCGCCCACCAAGTTTCGGTCGGCAACAGCATCAACAGCCTTAGGATGCTGGATATCTATGATTGGCGGGAATTCGTCTCGACCCACAGTCTGGTAGAGCAGACCCTCGCCGAAGACCCGACCGGTATTTATATGCTGATGGATTTCGCGACTCGAAATCGTTACCGCCGGGCGGTTGAAGCCATCGCTAAGCGGTCAACTTGCTCGGAATATGATGTCGCCCACCGGGCCATTCAACTGGCCAAGGTCGAGCAATCCAACCACGGGAACACGCGGTCTGCCCATGTTGGCTACTTTCTGGTGGACAGAGGCAGATTGGCCCTCGAGGGCCTTGTCAGGATGCAGGTCACTCCCCGTGTCTTGCTCGACAAAATTCGGCGACTGTACCCCCTGTGCCTTTATTTTTTCCTGGCCCTTGCGTTAACCATCTTATTAACAACGGTCTTCGGAAAATGGAGCGGATTGCGGGAAGAGCCCCTGCTTCTTCATCTTGCCCTTGTTGTCCCGATCTTCCTGGGCGCCAGCCAACTTGCGTTGGCGTTGACCAATTGGCTTTCCTCCAAGCTTATCTGCCCACAACCCTTGTCGCGGATGGACTATCGGAAGGGCATCACAGCGGATAACCACACAATTGTGGTGGTACCCACAATGCTTTCCAGCCTCCCTGTGGTGGAACAACTGATTGAGGGGCTTGAAATCCGTTATCTGGCCAACCGGGAAGACCACCTTCATTTTGCCCTCCTGACCGACTTTTCTGACGCCGACCAGAAGGAAATGCCCACTGATTCCGCACTACTCAAGCAAGCGAGTGACGGCATAGCTCTTTTGAACAAAAAATATCCGGTTGCCGGCAGGTCCATTTTTTTTCTGATGCACCGGGAGCGGTCTTGGAACGCGGTCGACGGGATCTGGATGGGGCATGAAAGGAAACGCGGAAAACTGGCGGACCTGAACGCCGTCCTGCGCGGCAAAGCCAACCGTTTCAAGCACATCGTGGGGGACCCCAGGTCCCTGGATGGCGTGCGCTATGTGATCACCCTCGACACCGACACCCAGTTGCCCCGCAATGCGGCGCGGGAAATGATCGAGGCGATGGCACACCCGCTGAACCGGCCCTGCCTGGACGGAACTGGCTCACGGGTGAAGGACGGCTACGCCATTATGCAACCTCGGGTGGAGCCCAACCTGCCCACCAGCCTCCGTTCCTGGTTTTCCAAACTGCATAGCGGGGATCTGGGCATCGACCCTTACACCCTGATTGTTTCGGATGTCTACCAAGACTTGTTCGGGGAGGGTTCCTTCATTGGAAAGGGAATCTACGATATCGATTTTTTCGAACGGTTATGCGGGTATTTCCCGGAAAACACCATTTTGAGCCATGACTTGCTGGAAGGTTGCCATGGGCGATGCGCATTGATCAGCGATGTTATCCTTTACGAGGATTACCCATCCAGTTACGCCATCGATGTGAGTCGGCGCCACCGGTGGATCCGTGGTGATTGGCAAATCCTGGGCTGGCTATTCCCGAGGGTTCGCGGGAGTGATGGCGGGTGGGTCAAGAACCCCGTTTCTGATACCTCCCAGTGGAAGATATTCGACAACCTTCGTCGGAGTTTGGTAGCCCCATCCCTTCTTGCCCTCCTGACCATTGCCTGGCTGGCGGGTTCGCCATCGCTGGTACTCGCCTCCACCCTTTTTGTCGCGGCGATATTTGTGGTTCCGGCCACGCTGGGCATGCTTACGGACCTGGCCCTGAAACCGAAGGGTGCATCCTGGCTTTATCATTGGGGAAATTCACTGGCGTTGATGGCCCGGCACCACATTGCACAAAGCCTGATTTGGCTTATATTTCTGCCCCATGAAGCAATCCTCAGCCTGGATGCGATCGGGCGGACTCTTTTCCGCATGTACTGGACGAAGAAAAAGCTCCTGGAATGGACTACCTCGTGCGAGGTCAACCGAAACTCCCGGTCGGATTTGGCCGGATTCACCAAGATGATGTGGCCCGCCCCGGTCGTCTCCTCGCTCCTCCTGGCTGATTTGTGGCTCTATCGGCCAGCGGTTTTTTGGACCGCGGCCCCGTTGCTTTGGATATGGTTTTTCTCCCCGGCCATCGCCTGGTGCCTCAGTCTTCTGCTGTCTGTTCCGAAAGTGAAACTGGTCGATAGCCAGAAGGTGTTCCTGCGGAAGGTAGCCCGCAAAACCTGGCGATTTTTCGAAAGCTTTGTGACTGCCGAGGATAATTGGCTGCCCCCGGACAATGTCCAAACCGACAGTGGGCAAAAAATCGCCTCGCGTACAAGCCCTACCAACATTGCCATGGCGCTTGCCTCCGATCTTTCCGCTCATGATTTCGGCTATTGTTCCACCACGACGCTTTTGAAAAAAACCTGCAACACCTTCGAAACCATGGCAAAGCTGGAAAAGCACCGGGGCCATTTTTTCAACTGGTACGACACCCGCTCGCTGGCACCCCTCAAGCCCCTTTATGTCTCGACGGTGGATAGCGGGAACCTAGCGGCCCATTTGCTGATCCTAGCTAGTGGATTTCGCGAGATGACGCATGCTCCCATCGCTTCGCCCAACCTTTTATCCGGCTTGCGAGACACTCTTTCCATTTTGCTAGACGAAGCCAAGGCTGCCGCGGGTTCCCGGAATGGGACAGCCTCCATGGAAACGGACGGAAACACGCTCCGCAAGCTCCAAAGCACCCTCGAGGATATCGCCATGACGCGGGGGTCAGTAACCGCCCTTCATCGGTCCTTGACCAAGTGGCATGCGGAGGCGATAGGCCACTCCCAAAAATTACACCAAGAGGGGGAGGTTCGATGGTGGTCCTCGGCCTGGGAACGGATTTGCCTAGATCATTTGACCGATTTGAACGAAATGGCACCCTGGATTTCGATTCCCGCCCTGCCAGAGGGATGGCAGAAGGAGCTAGCTGCTGAAACCTGCAAGCCCTTAACGGCCCTGCTGAATGACCTGGCAAAATTACACACTGTCCCCACCCTGTCCGAGCTTGTCCCTAGTTGTGAAATTCTGGTCTCAACAATTGATTCTCTCCTCCATGGAAGCAAGACCTCCCAGAACCTAACCTGCCACCTTCCTGCCATGCTCGAAACTTGGCTCAAGGAAGCACGAGGCATGGTGTCAGAATCATCCACCCGGGCTCTCAGCCGGGTCGCCAAGCTGGAAAGCCTGGCCCTTCAATGTGAAGAATTCGCCTCGATGGATTTCACATTCTTGGAAAACAAGACCCGGGACCTTTTCGCCATCGGGTACAACCTCACCGACAACCGGCAGGATGCAAGCTGCTACGATCTGCTGGCTTCAGAGGCTCGGCTGGCCACCTTCATCCTTATCGCCCAGGGTCAGGTTAGCCAGGAACATTGGTTTTCGCTGGGCAGACTGCTCACCAGCACTGGAGGTGGGCCCGCCCTATTAAGCTGGAGCGGATCCATGTTCGAGTATTTGATGCCCCGCCTGGTCATGCCTACCTTTTCAAACACCCTTCTGGACCAAACCTACCACTCGATTGTCCGCAGACAAATCAATTACGGCAGGCAGCGAGGCGTGCCTTGGGGCTTCTCCGAATCTGGATACAACGCCTTCGACCAACTCAACAACTACCAATACATGGCCTTCGGCGTGCCGGGAACGGGCCTGAAGCGCGGCCTTGCCGACAGTCTGGTGGTCGCCCCCTATGCCTCCGCCTTGGCCTTGGTGGTGGCGCCCGATGCCGCCTGCAAGAACCTGCAACGATTGGCGGATGACGGCTTCCTTGGGGCCTTCGGGTTTTACGAAGCAATCGACTACACGCCATCGCGCCTGCCCCCCGGTGAAGAGCGGATCTTGGTCTCCCAATTCATGGCGCACCATGCGGGCATGAGCCTGATGGCACTGGTTTACGCACTGCTTGACCAACCCATGCAACGGAGATTCATGGCCAACCCGCAATTTCGTGCGGCCATACTCCTGCTTCAAGAGCGAGTGCCGAAAACCAGCGTCCCGGTGTTTCCGCATGCGACCGAGGCGAGTGTCACAAGGGCGGCCACTGCTGAGGATGCCGGGACCATGCGAATTTTTAGCAATCCGGGCTCACCGGTCCCGGAAGTCCATCTGTTGTCGAATGGCAATTACCATGTCATGGTGACGAGCGCCGGAGGCGGCTACAGCCGGTGGGGGGATATGGCGGTTACCCGATGGCGATCGGACACGACGCGGGACTGCTGGGGAAGTTTTTGCTATTTGCGGGATACTGACACCGGCTTCCTGTGGTCGAACACCTGGCACCCCACCGGTTCCAATCCCCAGACCTACGAGGCGATCTTCACACAATCCCGCGCTGAATTCCGGCGCAGCGACGAGCGGATAGATGTGCACACGCAAATCACCGTTTCAGCCGAGGATGATCTCGAGCTGCGGCGCATCACCATCACCAACCGTTCCGATAGAACCCGCACGGTCGAATTGACCAGCTATTCCGAGGTAGTCCTGGCCTCCCAGGGCCAGGACGAAGCACACCCCGCCTTCAGCAACCTTTTCGTCCAGACGGAAATCACCCCCTCACGGAAGGCGATTCTTTGCACACGGCGCCCACGGTCCAAGGATGACAAACCGGTATGGCTGGTTCATCTGCTTGCTCCAGCCGGGGAGACTCTGGACGAACCGTCCTTCGAGACCGACCGGATGCGATTTATCGGTAGGGGACACCTGCTGGCCAAACCCAAGGCCTTTGACCAGATCGCACCCCTATCCAACAGCCAGGGGCCGGTTCTGGATCCAATAGCCAGCATTCGCCAAACGATCAGGATTCCTCCAGGCGAATCCGCCGCTGTGGATTTAGTGACGGGTATCGCCCAGACCCGCGATGCGGCGCTGGCAATCGCGGCAAAATATTCCGATGTCAACCTGGCCAACCGATCCTTCGAGCTGGCCTGGACCCGCGGTCTGATCATGCTGCGGCAACTCAACATCACCGAATCCGATGCCCAGATGTATGGTCGCCTGGCTGGGTCCATCATCTACCCTTCCGCCTTCCGAAGGGCAAAGCCGGCCACCATCATCCGGAACCGGCGTGGCCAATCTGGCTTGTGGGGGCACGGGATTTCAGGCGACTTGCCTATCGTGCTGCTGCAGGTCCACAGCCGGGAAAAAATTGATATCGTCCGCCAAATGGTGCAGGCGCATGGCTACTGGCGGCTGAAAGGGTTGAAGGTCGACCTGGTCATCTGGAACGAGGACAACTCGGAATACCGCCAGGCTATCCAGGACCTGATCACCGACATCATCTCGATCAGCACCGAGGCTATCCTGTTGGACCGAACCGGCGGTGTGTTCGTCTGCAGGGCCAAACAAATTTCCGAAGAGGACCGGTGGCTGCTGCAATCAGCGGCCTGTGTCATCTTGAAGGATGACGCAGGCACCCTCGAGGACCAAGTCAACCGATCAGCCCGACTGGATTGGCCAACCCCGCCGCTGCAAGTCACCAAGAGGCGCCTTGAACCCATTATTGCCGGGATGAATCCTAACCCCGACTTGGTCTTCAACAATGACCTCGGGGGATTCAGCCGTGACGGCCGGGAATACATCATGGTTTTGAAACCGGGGAAAAACACTCCCGCACCTTGGGTGAACGTTATCGCCAATCCGCACCTGGGAACGGTGGTGTCCGAGAGCGGCAGTTCTTACACCTGGATGGATAACAGTCACGAGTTCCGCCTCACGCCTTGGAACAACGATCCCGTCTCGGACCCATCAGGGGAGGCCTTTTACATCCGTGACGAACAAATCGGTCGCTATTGGTCGCCAGCTCCGCTGCCCGCTCGCGGCCGTAACACCTACCTTTCGCGCCACGGCTTCGGCTACAGCGTTTTCGAATACGCGGAAGATGGAATATTCACCGAGCAATGGGTGTATGTGGACCCGGTTGAGCCGGTCAAGTTTATCCGCATTAAGTTTACCAACAGGTCGGAGCGGCGCCGCAACCTATCGATCACCGGTATCTGGGAACTTGTTTTGGGAGAATCCCGCGGCAAGAACCAGATGCATGTGTTCACTGAGTTGGATCCCGTGACTGGGGCGGTTTTCGCCAAAAACCCCTATAACCCCGATTTCTCAAGCCGGGTGGCATTCGTCGATTGCAACTTGGCAACACGATCCGTCACGGGAGACCGGACGGAGGTCATCGGGCGCAACGGCACCCTGGCAAAACCAGCGATCATGGATCGATTGCGCCTCTCCAACCGGACGGGGGCGGCTTTCGACCCCTGCATCGGTATGCATGTCCCCTTTGATCTGAATGAAGGGCAGGAAAAAATCATCGTGTTCATTTTCGGCGCTTCAGGCGACGAAGCGGAATCCAGAAAGCTGGTCCAACAGTTCCGCAGCGATTCTGCTGCACAATCGGCGCTTGAGGGGGTGTGGACACACTGGAACCACACCTTGGGTGCGGTTCACATTGAGTCGCCGGACCCCGCGGTGGATTATCTGGTCAACGGGTGGCTGATCTACCAAACCATTTCCTGCCGAATGTGGGCGAGGACCGGCTTTTACCAGTCCGGTGGCGCCTATGGATTCCGGGACCAATTGCAGGATGCCATGGCATTAGTCCACACCCGCCCAGAATTGCTGAAGGCGCAGCTTTTACGAGCGGCGGCACGGCAGTTTCGGGAGGGGGATGTTCAGCATTGGTGGCACCCACCCACGGGCCGGGGTGTTCGCACCCACTTTTCGGACGACTTCCTGTGGCTTCCCCTGGCGCTTTGCCGGTATGTCCAGGCCACCGGAGACGAGACGATTCTTGGGGAAAAGGTCCCGTATCTGGTTTCCCGACTCCTCAGGCAGGAGGAGGAGGCCAATTATGAAATGCCCACCCACGGCGACAGCCTTGGATCGATGTACGAACATGCGGTCAAGGCGATCGAGAATGGCTTAAAATTCGGGGTTCACGGCCTGCCCTTGATGGGTTGCGGAGACTGGAACGACGGGATGAACCTGGTGGGTTTGCAGGGGCGCGGCGAAAGTGTTTGGCTGGCTTTCTTCCTGTACGAAGTGCTCAACCAATTCGCCAAAATTGCCGGCAAAAAGGGTGATGCGTCATTGTCTGAAAAATACACATTGGAGGCGGGCAGGATCCGAGGCAACATCGAAAAGCATGCCTGGGACGGGGATTGGTACAGGCGAGCCTACTTTGATGACGGCACTCCCCTTGGTTCGGCCCAGAACGAGGAATGCCAAATTGACTCGATATCCCAAAGCTGGTCGATCCTCTCGGGGGCGGGGATGCAGGACCGCTTTTTGTCGGCCATGAAAAGCGTGGAAAAGCGCCTGGTAAAACGGGAAGCCGCATTGATCCAATTACTTGATCCCCCCTTCGACAAGTCCCTTCTCGACCCAGGGTATATCAAGGGTTACGCGCCAGGTGTTCGGGAAAACGGCGGGCAATACACCCACGGGGCGATCTGGACGATCATGGCTTTCGCCACCATCGGGGAAGTGGAACTGGCCTGGGATCTATTAAAGATGATCAATCCCATCAGCCATGGCGACACCGCAGAGGCGATGGCTCGCTATCGGGTAGAACCCTATGTCATGGCTGCAGATGTGTATTCGGTGGAACCGCACACTGGGCGAGGGGGATGGACTTGGTATACCGGTTCCGCCGGGTGGATGTACCGTTTGATCGTGGAATCTCTGCTTGGCCTGCACTTGGAGGGCGACAAATTACGATTGAACCCGCGACTGCCTCGGGATTGGCCAACGCTCACCATCGATTACCGGTACAAAAGTACCCTCTATCACATCCAGATCAAGAACAGTGGGGCAGGCTCCACCATCAAGAGTTTCACCGTGAATGACATCACCCAGGATCAACATGAAATCAAGTTGGCTGACGACCAGGGGAAACATGCAGTTGTGATTGAAATGGACTAGTGCCTCGTCCTGATTAAAATTGGTGTTTATTGATTTTGCTGCAGCTGTAGTTGAATATCAAGGCTCACAGGAGGTAGGCCATCAACAAGAAGTACATCGTCCAATTGAGATTCCATGAACGCCAGGTGCTACGCGAGGTGATCCGCAAACAGTCCGGATCGGCAATGGAGGTCAAAAGGGCGCACATTTTCCTGAAGGTGGACCAGAAAGGACCGGGTTGGACAGATGAGCAGGTGGCCGAGGCCTTCGACTGTACCGTCCAGACGGGTCAGAATGTTAGGAGGCGCCTGGTCACCCTTGGTTTTGAAGCCGCCCTGAAAAAAAGGCCCCACCCAAACCGCCGCGCCAAAAGACTTTGAACAGTCGGCAGGAAAGCCAATTGATTGCGATCCGTCTTGGAAAACCCCCGAGGGGCCATTCCCAATGGTTCCTTAGGCTCCTTGCCAATCGGGTGGTGGAACTGGACATGGTGGAAAAGATCAGCCCGGAAACAATTCGGCAAACCCTAAAAAAAACCGCATCACACGGAGGAGGATCCGGAATTGGGTGATACCGCCGAAGGCGAACGGCGAATTCGTGGCTGCCATGGAGAATGTCCTGGCAACCTACGAGGAACCTTACAACCCGGCATGTCCGGTGATGGCGATGGATGAACAGCCATTCCAGTTGACCAAGGAGATCAGGAGACCGATCCCGGAGGCTCGGGGAAAGGCGAAGCGTGTTGATTACGAGTATGAGCGAGCCGGGGTGGTAAGCATTTTCGTCTTCACGGAGCCTTTGGTTGGCTGGCGCCAAGTAAGTGTCCCTGACAGGCGGACCAAGGTGGATTGGGCCTTGGAAGTGGCAAACCTGTTGGGGACCAGATATGCCAAGGCACAAAAAGTGATTCTTGTGTGCGACAACCTCAACACCCACACGCCCGCCGCCTTCTATGAGGCTTTACCACCGGAGGAGGCCCGCGAGTTGGTCAAGCGTATCGAGTTCAAGTACACGGAAGTTGGCTGAATGTCGCAGAGAACGAGTTGGGCAGCATGACAAGCCAATGTCTCAAGTCGAAAAGGATAGGCTCGGTCAAGGAACTGGCCAGGAATACGGCGGAATGGGCAACCCTGAGGGACTCGGGTCAAAAGGCTGTCCGTTGCCATTTCAACATCGGAAAAGCCCGGGTGAAAGTACAGACACTTTACCCAAAATTTGAATAAGGACGAGGCACTAGCCCTTATAAATCGGATGTTATTTGGGCTGCCAGCTTTCGAATCTGGTTAGGGCTCCAAGGTTTTACCTTAGCCCTTTTACAACCCCTTTTGATAGCCCTCCGGTAGGAGACCGTGGTGTATTGGTCTCCTGCAAAAATCATCGGGATCAAGACCCGTCGATCTTCCTAGCTGGGCTGCACCCTGGCTTTGCCCTTAGCCCGTTTTTCTACTTCCCATGCCTGGCGGGTTTCAGAGGGGGAGAATATTGGCTTCCCATCTGCCCGGAGGAAGGGTTCCAGCGAATCGATGTCACCTTTTACAAAAGGAACTAAACGGGTGCGGCTGAGGTAGGCCATTTTGAGGTTAGCTGGCCGGTAAACCCACAAATCAGGCTTGGTTCGGTCAATGTCCCCTATGGAAAGCTTGCAAACCTCTGCGGGCCTCATGCCTGTAAGCATTTACACGCGCACCATAGTGGGCACGGTAGGCTACAGAAAGGGCAGGGTGGCATCGACCAAATCTTTGGCAAGGGCTTCTCTGGCGGGGCTTTCTGCGGCGTTCACTGCCCCATAGCGAAGCGGTGCCAAGGCGGTCAGGGCTACCAGTTGGTCAGGCTTCACCAGCTCTTCCGCCACAGCCCACTTGAACATTTGGCGAATGTAGCCGGTTGCCTTGTTGATGCCTTGCCGGGTTCGCCCTTGGCGGGCCATGAGCAACCGAACCTCTTGAAGCTTCTTAGGGCCAAATGCTTTGGCGGGATCGTTTCGGTAAAAATCTAATACAGCCCGAATTGAATACTCTAGATTTTTTACAGTGTGCCCGCCTCCATATCGACCATCAACCCATTCAAGAAATTTTGATACAAGCCTGGCCAATGTAATAGGGCCAGCTAATGAGTCTGACGGCTATTCTGGCCGCATGATAATTTGGGCAATTGCGCTTCTGTAGGCTTCCTTGAGATCAAGGGGCAGGGTGCCGGGATAGCTAGGCCACGCACCTAGATATATTCCATTTTCAGCTTGGCCATCCTAGACGAAAGCTCGCCCTGATGCCTTGTGAAAGCAGACTAACGGATTGGTTTTAGCTCTTCCTTCGGTAAATACCCCTAGGCTTTTGGGCAGAGACCCAAGAAAAGCTTTTGGAGCTGCTCCGCCTCAACATGAAGCGGGTGACGCAAACCGTGTCAGCTCTTAGACTTACTACTTGAAAACATATTGGGCGCTACAGGATTCGAACCTGTGACCCCCAGCGTGTCGAGCTGGTGCTCTAGCCAACTGAGCTAAGCGCCCGTGTGAATCCCACGAGATTTAAACCTTAAACCAAAGAGCTGAGTTAGTCAAACTGAGACGGGATTTAATTGGTTTGGAAAATGATTCAGGGTGGGCGATGGTGCTTCGGCGGCAGGGATGTGATAGTTTCTGACATACCTTAAAGTTTAAATGGGATCTTCCCTTGGAAAAACCTTTAAATATCTCGGACCACGTCACTCCTTCGACTGCTGTCCAGGATTATTTGAAAACAATTCACGCTCTTGGAGGGGTGGATGAGCGGGTTTCACCCAACGATATAGCCCTGAAACTGAATGTGACCGCCCCAAGTGTATCGGGCATGTTGCGCCGTTTAGCTGATGGCGGGTGGATCGAGTATCAGCCTGGGAAAGGTGCGCAGCTTAGCGAAAAAGGAAAAACTGAGGCCCGGCGGGTTATTCGCAGGCATCGTTTGGTTGAACTTTTTCTCACCCGTGTTTTGGGCCTGGATTTAAGTGAGGTAGACCAAGAGGCAGAGGCATTGGAACATGCCATTTCTCCACGGCTTGAAGAGGCCCTTGCTAATTACCTTGGGGAACCGGATGAGGATTGCCACGGCCATCCGATTCCTTCGGTGAACGGGGATTTGGTAACCCGAAGCTTGAAACCTCTAACAAGTTTCAGGCCTGGACAAACCGTTCTGATCCGCGAGGTACGCGACGACAACCCTGCCAGACTGAAACGGTGGATGGAACTTGGGCTCATTCCGGGCACCCAAGTTCAATTCGTTAAACGGGAGGATGTTCTGGACCTTTATGAAATTGAAGCCAAGGGTCGGGTGATGCATCTGCCTGGTTTGGCGCTCTCTGGGCTCATGGGCGAACCGTCCAATATGGTTGGAAACGACTAAATCTTTGTTGAACCGCTTTATTTCAACCTTTTCAGCGTTTACTGCAGCAGCGTTTCAACACTTTTCAACAAGCCAACAATTCGGCAGTATGCCTGTTCAGGCTTGAGGTCGATAAAGTTGATTTCAGTGCGAGTGTTTTCACCTTTTTGCCAATTAGCAAGCGTATAACCCGCTGGATTTAGCCATTTCCATTGATTTGGGCTGGTGTTGACAACTCTGCCAGCTGGATGGCCCAAGATGCGCATCCACTCTCCCTGCCAGCCACCCAAGGTATTGCCGACCACATCAATGGCTTTCATTCCACCCAACGAAAAAAGGCCAGCCAGCCACAAACCATTGGATGTATTTGGAGAATGATCAGAATCGGTCTCCATGAGACAAGCATGGCAATGGATCGTGCCAATTTGCCGGATCAAATCGGCCGGGATCAGGCGAGAAGTAGGGGAAAAAATCAGAGTGCCGACCATTTTATTTTCCGCCGAGATAGTCCAAACCTTTGCGTTCTGGCGTGAAAGCTCGAAAACGAGGGACGGGAATTCAATCATGGGAATCACCGCCGTGGAATAAAATTGGCCTTAAGGATTGACTCTCGCAAGCGATGGCCTGAAACTCTTTTAATGGATTTGCCAACCACCTCTCCTCGGTGACTAAGCAAATTTAAAGTCAAACCCAAATACCTTTTCCATTGTGGCGGAGTTTTACCCGATGCGCCAAATTAGCAGAAGAGATTTTGCCCAAGCCAGTGCGGCACTTGCGACAGCCATGGCTGCATCTTCTGGCAGCGAGGCTGGTTCGCTTCAAGAAACTTCGAAGCCGGCAGGTGAAAAACTCCGTGTAGCAGTGACAGGTGTTAACGGGCGTGGTTTAGACCATGTGAAGGGTTTTTTGGAACAGCCTGGTGTTGAAGTGGTAGCGGTTTGCGACGCAGACGAGGCGGTTATTGGCAACGCCATGAAAGCCATTGAAAAGAAGCAGGGTAAGGCACCGGCTTATGTGAAGGATTTCCGCAAACTGGTTGAGATGAAGGATTTGGACATCGTTTCCATTGCCACGCCGAACCATTGGCACTCACTGATGGCGATCTGGGCCATGCGGCATGGCAAGGATGTTTATGTTGAGAAGCCAGTTAGCCACAATGTGTTTGAGGGCCGCAGAGCTGTTGAGGTTGCCCGCGAAACGAATCGTATTTGCCAAACCGGGACCCAAGTTCGCAGCCAGCCGGGTATCCGCCAAGCTATTGCCGATATTCAAGGGGGTAAGATAGGGCCCGTGGATTTGGCCATTGGTCTTTGCTACAAATCGCGCGGGTCTATTGGACTCACCATGGGTGAAACGCCAATTCCGCAAACGATTGACTACAACCTTTGGTGTGGGCCATCCCCCATGGTGCCTTTGCGCCGGAAGCGATTGCATTATGACTGGCACTGGGTGTGGGACACCGGCAACGGCGACTTGGGCAACCAAGGGATTCATCAAATGGATGTGGCCCGCTGGGGCCTTGGTGAACAAAAGCTTTCGAACGCGGTTTTCAGCATCGGCGGGCGAGTGGGCTATAAGGATGATGGCCAAAGCGCCAACACCCAAGTCAGTGTTTTCGATTACGGCGCTAAAACGCTGATTTTTGAGGTTCGCGGACTGCCCACACCCGATTATCGTGGTGCCAAAGTGGGCAATGTGTTTGTAGGGCCGGAAGGTTCTCTGGTTATAGCTGGTTACAATAATGCCACCCTGTTCGACCCCCAAGGTGGCAAAATCAAGGAATACAAAGGTGGTGGTGACCACTACGCGAACTTCCTGAAGGCGGTTCGAAGCCGCAAGAATGAAATCTTACATGCGGACATTCTTGAGGGCCATCTCTCCAGTGCGCTGTGCCACCTTGGCAATATCAGCTACAGGCTTGGCAAAGCCGAAAAATTGGAAGCTGGAAAACTTGGGGAAATCGACTCAAGCCGGGGCATGAAAGATTGCCTTGAGCGCCTGCAAACCCATTTGGAGGCTAACAAGATCAACCAGAGTGAATGGCCGTTCCAAATTGGCCGACGTTTAAAATTCAACCCACAAACGGAAAAATTTGTGGGTGACAGCGAAGCCGACACACACTTGACGCGTGAATACCGCAAGGGTTTTGAAGTGGAAGCCAAATCCTGATCAGCGACAGGCAAAAGGCGCATACTCAGCATGCGGTTTTGGAGAATTCCTGAGCCGCATTTTTTATCCAACTGTCAAATCAGATCCAGTTTGCGGCGGGCGTTTTTCGCTTTTTTGCATTGGGCGCAAGTACCTTGGACGATGAGGGAATGCTTGTCGATTTGAAAGCCGTGAGCCAGGGCTACTTCTTTTAGTTTGGTTTCAAGTTCTGGGTTTTCGAACTCGATCATTTTGTTGCAAACCATACAGCGAAGATGATCATGCTGAGGGTAGCCGTAATCGTGCTCAAATGTGGTCCGCGAGCCAGTAACCAACCTTCTTAATAAACCGGCATCGACCAATTTGGTGAGTGTGCGGTAGGCGGTTGCACGGCTTACCACCAAGCTAGCTTTGCGCATTTCCTCAAGGAGAGAATCGGCATCGAAATGCTCGTGGGAACTGAAAATAAACCGGACCATATCTTTTTGCTGGCCGGTGAACCGCTGAACCCTGGGGCGGGAGGATAGATACTCCTGAAACTTTTGTTCAGGGGTAAGGGAAACTTGCACCGCATTCAGCATGGCGAGAATCCGCTTCGCTCAAAGTATCAGGCCCGAGAGATAAACCATCTCCCGGGCTTAATCTTACAAGCAAAACCGAACTTTGGTGAAAAATATCAACCAAGAATGGCCAGATTATTCATCATTAAATGGCCAACTGGCTTGGAAAAATCGATCAATAACCTTGTTGATCAAGGAACCGGTCGAGGGCTTTTTCCAGCTTCTCGTCGGTATCGTAAGTCCCTTCGGCAATTTCCTTCTTGATACGCTCGACTAGGTGCCAGCGAATCGATTGGGACTTTGGCAGTTTTTTGTTTGCTGGTGTTTGGACCGACTCGTTTGGCGTTGCAACCGCCAGAGCGGGCACACGACGACGGGGTCCGAGCACTGTTGAAGCTATGTGCATATTCATGGGATTCATTCCTCACGCTCGGCATCGGGTAGAAGTGATGTGCCCGACGCACAAGATTACGCCAGAGATAGGAACCTGACAAGCAAACCCTAGGAAATCAGAAGAAGAAATGTGCTGAATCTTCCGAAAACCCGGGCCTAGGTTAGCTTTGGGCTGCCTGCCCTTCGCCTTCCATACTTTCCTTATCGGCTAGGGGCGGAGGGCAGGATTAGGGAATTATGCCAGATTGCCGATTTCATTTTTCCATATCAATTACTATCTTGGCAGCTTGCTGAATAGCTTTTTCGAAATCGGAAATTTTAGAAGCCGGGAAATCCAGATGGGTTACCGCCCGGCAGATTTGGGGCCCGGTTTGGCTGACTAAAACGCCCTCTTTCTTTAATGCGGCGAGAAATTGGTCGCCGGTTGCGAAATCTGGCTTCACTTTGAACCACACCAAATTGGTAGTGGGGTTTGGGTATTCCAATTCCAAGCCAGGGGTTTGCTGAATGATTTTGGCCAGTTTTGAGGCGTTAGCGTGATCTTCTCGTAGCCTTTCAATGTTGTTTTGAAACGCATGCAACGCCCCGGCGGCCAAAATCCCGGCCTGCCTCATGGCCCCGCCAAAAATTTTGCGGAATTTTCTAGCCCGATTGATGAATTCGCGCGACCCAAGGAGGGCGCTTCCAACCGGGGCCCCCAAGCCCTTTGAAAAGCAAACGGAAAGGGAATCGAGCTGACTGGCCCATTCTTTTGGCCCAACCCCTGACGCCACGATGGCATTCCAAATGCGCGCCCCGTCACAATGCAAAATAAGGTTATTTTTTCGAGTCCAACCACGCAATTCACGAAACCCCTCGATGGGATGGACACAGCCGCCACCACGGTTGTGGGTATTTTCAACAATCACCAAGCGTGTGCTGACATAGTGCTGGTTGGCGGGCCGGATTTTACCGGCAAGGTGGTCGAGGCCAATAATGCCGCCGGGGGCATGCAGGGTTCGGCAGGTCGCCCCGCTTAAAAGGGCAGGGCCACCGGCCTCCCATGTATAGATATGGCTGGTTTCGTCGCAAAGAATCTCGTCGCCGGGCTGGGTGTGAGTTTTGATGGCAATTTGGTTGGACATGGTCCCGGATGGAACAAAAAGGGCCTCCTCGAAACCAAAATAGCTGGCCACCTCGGATTGAAGCCTGTTGACGGTTGGATCTTCCGCCACCATGTCGTCTCCCACTTCGGCCCGGGCCATTGCATCCCGCATTGCGCTGCATGGTTTTGTGACAGTGTCGCTACGCAAATCAATGATTTCGAGGGAATCGGTCTTCATGACGGGCATCCTTTATTTAGCTTGGCTAAAGACAGAAGCTTGGCCCAAAAAATCAAATAAGACGTTATGATTCATTTGTATGCCCCTTGGCCTTAGCCGGCTTGAGAGTGGTTGCTGCCTTCACTTTTTGAATCATGGATGCGTAAGCGCTATGGCTGGCAATTCCTTCGGAAAACTTTTCCGGGTGACTACCGCAGGGGTAAGCCACGGGCCGGGCTATGTGTGTGTGGTGGATGGCTGCCCGCCTGGAATGCCTCTTGAAATAGCAGATTTGCTGCCTGATTTGGCCCGTAGAAGACCGGGGCAATCGAAGCTGACCACTCAACGCAATGAGTCGGACGCTCCGGAAATATGGTCAGGGGTGCATAACGGCAAAACTGATGGGACCTCCATTAGTATTGTTTTCCGCAACAACGACCAACGCAGCCACGACTATGACAATATATCAAAACTATATAGGCCTGGTCATGCAGACTACACATTTGATGCACGATATGGCCACCGTGACCCTCGCGGGGGAGGCAGATCCAGTGCCCGGGAAACCGTTTGTAGGGTTGCGGCTGGCGCTATTGCGAAGAAGGCACTGAAAGAGGTTGGGGTGAGGGTGATTGGCTGGGTTAGCAGTGTTGGGGAGGTTGAATGCCCGGCCTTGGAAGCTGAAAAAGTAACATTGGAGGCAGTGGAGGCAAATCCTATCCGTTGCCCGGAGCCTGCTACTGCAGCCAAGATGATCGAACTGATTGATACTGTCAGGCTGGATATGGACAGTATTGGTGGTACCGCAACTATGGCGGCCTTGGGGGTACCTCCCGGATGGGGAGAGCCGGTTTTTGACAAATTGAAGGCTGATTTAGCCAAGGCGATGCTATCCCTTCCGGCTGTAACCGGATTTGAATACGGCTCTGGCTTTCGTGCCGCCCGCATGCGTGGAAGCGAGCATAATGATCCGTTTGTCCCGAGGCCGGACCGCCCTTGGGGGATCGGAACCGAGGGAAATCACCACGGGGGCATGCTGGGTGGGATCTCTTCTGGAGAAACCATCGTCACCAGAGTTGCCATCAAGCCGACCAGCAGCATTCCGAGGGCCCAAAAAACCGTAGGGCAGGACCTTCAACCGGGCGAAATACAAGTTAAGGGAAGGCACGATCCATGCCTCTTGCCCCGATTCATCCCAATGGGTGAGGCCATGATGGCAATCGTGCTTATGGACCATTTTTTGAGGTTTAGGGCCCAATGTGGCACTAAGGGGCCCCACAATGGTATTTCATTTTAATCCATGAAAAAGACCAATCCGCCTTATGGGTTGGCGTAGCGGCAGATTTGCCGCTACGATTGCAGAAAGTGCATTCATACTTCCAAGGAACCAGCCGATGACTGGCTTTGATGCCGGCGATGAACCCCGACACAATTGTGGGGTGGCCGCCATCTACCACTTGCCTAGCGACAAGCCGTCCAAATTGGCCCCATTGGCTGGTGCCGAAAATGTTTCTCGGCTAATTCCCCGCATGCTTTTGGACCTGCAAAATCGAGGCCAACTGGCTGCTGGTATTTCCACATTCAACCCAAACCGTGGAAGGCTTGTCGACACTTATCGCCAAATTGGCACGGTGATTGAGGCTTTCCGGCTGAGCCATCAGGAAAAGTACGAATCCCTGATGAAGGACCATTCCGGGCCGGCAGCCATTGGCCATGTGCGCTACGCCACCTGTGGTGGTTCGGAACGGCGTTTGGCGCAGCCTTTTGAACGAGAGCATGGTTGCAAATGGAAATGGTTTAGCTTTGCCTTTAACGGTCAGCTTGCGAACTATGCTGATCTGCGAGACTCTTTGCTTGAAAAATCGGACTACCATATCGTTCGCGATAACGACACTGAAATTATCATGCATTACCTGAGCAAAGCGCTCAGCAACCACCAGCAGGTTCAACCTGATTTGGTAGAAGTTTTCACTCGGTTGGCAGAACAATTTGACGGCGCTTACAACATTGTTTTCCTGAATGCCATGGGCGACATGGTGGTTCTCCGCGACCCTCTTGGTTTTCATCCGCTTTGCTGGGCTCAGGATGGGCCTATGGTGGCAGCCGCCAGCGAGTCTGTCGCGTTACTAAACCTTGGGTTCAAGGACGTTCGGAGTCTTGAGCCGGGCGAAATGATCCTGATTCAGAATGGCAAGCTTTCGACTCACCGCATCGCCCCTAAATTGCAAAAATCGCATTGCTTTTTTGAATGGATTTATTTCGCAAATGCAGCGAGCAATCTGGATGGACGAAGCGTTTATCTGACTCGCACCGCATTGGGCAAAGAGCTTGCTCGTCGTGAACGAGAACTTGGTATACTTGAGCCCGATTCTGACACGGTGATTGTTCCTGTTCCGGACACCGCCAAGGCCGCGGCTGATGCCATGGCCTACGCCTTGGGTATTCCGTCCCTTGAGGGGTTGATGCGGAACAGGTATGTGGGCCGGACCTTTATTGAAGGCCAAAACCGTGCGGAGCGAGTGCAACTCAAATACACCCCCTTAAGAGAGGTATTGGAAGGTAAAAAAGTTCTTTTAGTTGAGGACACGGTGGTGCGCTCCACCACCTTGAAAACCCTTCTTAATGATTTGCGTGCCCGGGGCGGAGCTAAGGAAGTGCATGTGCGGGTCGCTTGCCCACCTATTATTGCGCCCTGTTTTTATGGTATCGACATGTCCACGGTGAAAGAACTTTTCGCTCCGCGTTTCATGAAAAATCTTGTTCCAACCATTGAGGAACAGAAGGCCATGGCACGCGAGTTGGGTGCTGACAGCCTGTTTTATTTGCCTAAAGAGGCGATTGCCCGTTCGATTGGGATGCCTGACTCCCAGTTGTGCCAAGCCTGTATTGGCGGAGAGTACCCGACAGAAACTGGCCGAAGGCTTTATCAGATATCGCTTGAGAAAACTGCGGGCCTAGTATCTGGTCGCACCTACGAGGCCGCTTGTATCTCGACACCAACTGCCTGACAAATAACGGATTCCAGAATGGCCAAGTCCGGCAATAAAAACCCGTCCGAGGAAGAAAAGGTTCGCATCATTGCCAGGAACCGCAAGGCCTTGCACGACTACAAGGTTCTCAGCCAATTGGAATGTGGTTTGGTTTTACAGGGTAGTGAGGTTAAAAGCCTGCGCTCGAATCAGGCTAACATTTCCGATTCCTTTGCACGGATTGAAAAGGGCGAAATTTGGCTTTATGGGATGGATATTCCCGAATACACCGAGGCCAACCAGCTCAACCATAAGGCGAAACGGCGCCGCAAGATGCTTTTGAACCGGTCGGAAATCCGCAAATTTGAAGTGGAAATGAAAACTCGGGGCAAGTCGCTCATCCCACTCGAGTTGTATTTCAAGAAGGGAAAAGCCAAGATTTCCCTTGCTTTGGGATTGGGCCAAAAATTTCATGACAAACGCGAGAATATCAAGAAAAAAGAAACCCAAAAGGATATTGCTGCCTTTCAGGCGCGGAAGCGCAAGGGTAGCTAACTTGGGGAGCTGTACCAGAAGGGTGCAACGTGCGGGTAGTTGGACTGGTTGAACACCCGGACCATGTCTGTAGCCGATACCGGCTGGCAGCCTTGATTCCGTACCTTGGGCTCCAAAAAATTGATCTCGAATTGATATCCCTGCCAGGCAACCTTTTTGCCCGCATTGCACTATTTGCCAAGCTTGGCGGTCGAGCGGTAATCCTTCAGCGCAAGCTTTTATCTTGGCTTGAACTGAAATACCTTCGCAGTCGGGCCTCTTGGCTAGGGTTTGATTTTGATGATGCGGTATTCCTTAGAGACTCTTACTCTCCCCGGGGCCATCACGATTCAAGACGACTTGGCCGGTTTCGAAACCTAATGAAGCAAGCTGATTGTGTTTTCGCGGGGAACGGTTTTTTGGCAGATCAGGCCGCCCAGAATGGAGCGGGCAAAAAGGTCTTGGTTGTGCCAACCAGTATTGAACCTAACCTTTACCAACCCAAAATCTGTCCTGCCACTTCAGTGAAACTAGACCGTCCAATCCAAATGACTTGGATTGGAAGCTCAAGCACCCTACAGGGGTTAGAAAAAATGGCCCCGCTATTCAACCGAATAGGCACAGCCATTCCGGGAATAACCCTTCGAGTAATCAGCGACCGCTTTCCCGCTTTCAGCCATTTAAAAGTGATATCGATCCCATGGTCAGGTGCCACAGAAGCCGCGGAGCTTGCTAGGGGTAGCGTGGGAATTTCCTGGATTCCGAATGACCCTTGGAGCAGGGGTAAATGCGGCCTTAAGGTCTTGCAATATATGGCAGCGGGACTGCCTGTGTTGGCTAATCCGGTAGGGGTGCACCCGGAGATGATTCGACCGGGGCAGGAGGGGTTTTTGCCTGAGCGAGATGACGAATGGGTCGGCTACCTTGAGCGTTTCAATGAAGACCCTGAACTTTGCTACTCCCTTGGACAAAACGCCCGTTTGCGAGCAGAAAAAGAATATTCCGTGAACAACGCTGCCAGGTTGGTGGGCCAAGCGCTTTCACATTCTGCCGGGGCCCGGCAATGACTTTTCCTACAAATATCACCGAGGCTCCGCATTGGGTCATGCGACCAAATGACCCGGCGCTTATACAGGCACTTTCCAGCCATGGTGAAAATTTGGCGGAGCTGGTTTTGGCAAAAGGAGAATTGGTGAAACGAGGGGGGCACAGGCTGGTTTGGCGATTGCGGCTTCCCGGGTTGGATATTCACGCCAAGCGGAACCAAGTTTCAGGGCTACGCGGTCGGGCCCGGAGAATTCTTAGAGGACACAAGGCCCTTCTTGAAGCCAACCGCCTATCTGACCTCACCCTGGGTGGAGTTCCGACCCTTGAGTTATTAGGTGTGGCATTGGAGCCAGGCTATTTTGGCGCATCTTGGATTCTAACCAGAACAGCGATGGATAAGCAGCCGCTTGACAAATTATTGTCGGCCGCAATTGCCCAAAAACAGGCGGTGGACAAATTCGCCATCGCCTCTGGACTTGCGCAGCTACTTTCCACCATGCATGGCCAAGGTTTCCACCACACCGATTTACACCCTGGCAATATTCTCTATTCACCGCAAAGCCATCCGCAAATGCTACTGCTGGATGTGCATGATTTGAGGCGAATCAAGCCGACATGGCGGGCCAACCTTTCCAATTTGGTCATTTTGAATCGATGGTTTCAGGGGCGAACACCTCGCCATGACCGATTTCGTTTTTTATTACGGTATTTAGGATTGCTTGAAAAAACAAAGCCCGAGTGCCCATGGTCTGCCCGAACTATGGCAAGACTTATTGAGGCAAAAACGAACCTTTCAACTCATGAGCTTTGGCGTGGCCGAGACTACCGCTGCTTCCAGTCGAACAAGGATTTCCGCAGTATTAGCATGTTATGTGGCCCTGTCCGGGCGGAAGGCTTTGCGGTAAACAACACAGAATTTTTCGATCCTTCAACCATCCTTCCGTCTCCTTTTCCTGAAGTCAATCAGGAAAGGAGCGAAACAATAAATGCAGCCTGTAATTTTTCAATAAAAATACTAAAAAAATCAAAATCTTCAACAGTTTTTCTTAGCCTTCCGGCGGGAGAGGCCCATGAGGGGGCAGGATGGATTATCAAAGATATCCCTCCGAGGCCCTGGCCCCAAAGGCTGCTTGGGAATCATCCCTGCCGGCGATCGTGGATGCTTGGCCACGCTCTTCGGGGCAGATTTCTTCCCACCCCCAAGCCTTTGGCATGGTTGCGTTTTCCCGACGGGGGGCAAAGACTGGTCCAATCGGCAATTCCGAATTCCATTTTGCTCGATAGTTGGTGGAAATCTGTTTCTGATCCGGCGCAAAGGCGAGAATTGTGCCTCCGACTGGGAACTTTGATTCGCAAAACGCATGAAATGGGAGTGCGGCACCGTGACCTGAAAGCTGCCAACATTTTAATCGATGCCACTAACTCCCCTTGGTTGATCGACCTGGTCGGTGTGAAATTGAAGGTTCATGTATCTTCAGCTGACTGCCAAAATGATTTGGCAAGGCTCCTGCGATCGGCTTTATCAGTGAAAGGTGTTGGAAATCCGGAAATGGTACGATTTCTGCGCCATTATTTGGGCGGAAGGCTCTCGCCTGACTGGAAGTCTTTATCCAGAAACATTTTACAGCTCGCGGAAAAAAAAATCCAAAGGAACCAACAAAGGGGCAGGGTTAACGGTTAATCCACGAAATACCAGGCTTCACCTTGCCCTGAAAACCACAGGGAAACTAATCTTGATGCCTGTGGAAGTTTAGCAAGCTGTGCGCAAGTCTTGGTGAAGGGAAGTGATGAGCTACTTAACCCTCGCCCAATCAACTTGTCGTTGGCAATTTTTGTTGGGTTTTATTGCGTTCTTAAGTGGTTGCCAAAGCTTGGATTTATCATTGGCCACCAGCGCTCCGGGAATACCAGATCAGGCAAAGCCAACCGGGCCCATTTCGGCAGTTACCGTTCAGCTACCCTCTTCCCATGAAAAAAGGGTCGCTCCCTTCGTCTTTCTTTCTGACAAACCATTGAATCCAGAGCCGACTTGGATTCAGGGCTGCACTCATCTCCGCGACCAAATTGCCCGTGACCTGAAAATTCAAAATTCACAACGCCCCATTTTGGTTTACCTGTTTGGAGACAGGGCCAGTTACGACCAATACATGCGCCAAAGGTATCCTGAACTTCCAAGTCGTAGGGCTTTTTTTGTCGCCCAAGGCAGATCAAAGGTATTGGGTGAGGATCTGATGGTTTTGACCTGGTGGTCGGATCGAATTGAACAGGATCTGCGCCATGAACTGACTCACGCAATTCTTCACTCCACCCTGCTGGATGTGCCCCTATGGCTTGATGAGGGTCTGGCGGAATATTATGAGATGGAAAACCATCCAATAGAGTTTCATGAGCGTTTGGCCCAAACCCGTGAAGACTTTGCCAAAGGTTCGGGGCCTAATTTGACCCGCCTTGAAGAAATAAGGGAAATCAATCGCATGCAGCGCCCGGAATATCGGGAATCTTGGCTGTGGGTGCGGTTCATGTTGCAGGGCCAAGCTACTTTGAAACCCGTGCTGCTCGATTTCCTTCGCGAATTGCGGCAAAACCCCAAACCTGCCCCTTTGGCTCCAAGAGTGGCAACCGCGCTTCCTGATTACCAACAACGTTTTGCCATTTACGCGGCTGAATTGTCAGTTCCGCGATCACCCATTCCACCTCCACCCTGATCATGAGACTACTCATCACAGCAGGCCCCACTTCCGTCCCGCTAGATTCGGTGAGGGTTATAACGAATACCGCAACAGGGCGTACAGGGGAAGCTCTGGCCAACCATGCAGCCTCACTTGGTCATCAGGTTGTGCTACTAACTTCCAAGCCACCTGATTTCGCAAGTGCTGCGACTGGAGTGGTCGTTGAAAGGTTCATCAGCCCGGCCGACTTGAGTAGGCTTTTGGAGTCTCATATTCACCTGGGGCCCCAGGATGCCATCATTCACTCTGCAGCAATAAGCGATTTCGAAGTGGGGGCCATCCTTGATTGCCATGGAAAAGAGGCAAGCCACCACAAACTCGATAGCGACCAAGCCCCTTTCACCGTGGAGCTAAAAAAGGCTCCCAAACTGATCGACCAGTTTCGGACCACATGGGGATTTTCCGGGATATTGGTTGGATTTAAACTGGAATCAGGGCTTTCGGACCAGGATCTTTTGGCTGAATCAGAGATCACCCGAACGAGAACAAGTGCCACCTTGATGGTAGCCAACCACTTCCAGACTGCTGCCAAGGAAGCATGGGTCGGACCAAACCAAAAGGGTATTTACCAAAAGGTTGACCGCACAAAGCTGCCGGTTTTTCTATTGGACCTGATCACAGCTCGCCTGAAGCGTTAAAGGGCAGGGGATAAGCCGCAATGGCACATGTGCTTCTTGGACTGACCGGATCTGTAGCCTCTATCAAGGCACCTGAGCTTTTTGCGGCGCTTATTCAAAATGGCCACCGGGTTCGCGTTGTGGCAACCCGACATGCGTGCCATTTTTTTGATCCGGCTGGCTTTACAGCCTTGGCCAAACCCGGTTCCCCTTCGTTGCGCGACCCTGAAATTTGCGTGCTTGACGAAGATGAATGGCCCACCCAAGCCGGGCAGGGTAGTTGGACACGGGGTGACGGGGTTTTGCACATTGAGCTTCGGCGCTGGGCTGACATTTTCCTAGTGGCACCACTTGACGCCACAACCCTCGCAAAATTTTCCCTAGGGCTATCTGACAACTGCCTTTCATGTGTCTGGCGCGCCTGGGAGCCAACCAAGCCAAGAATTATCGCACCAGCCATGAACACAGTCATGTGGAATCAACCGGTTACCGCCAGACACCTGGCCCAATTGGCCATGGACGCCGGATTCCATCCGGGTGCAAAGGCAGAATTTTTAGAAATCAGTGAGGCATTGCAAAAAGGGGCAGGGCAACTCTTTATGGCTTCCCCAGAAAACCGGACGCTGGCCTGTGGCGACGAAGGTATGGGTGCGATGGCCTCCGTGGCAACTTTGACCGAATTAGTGGACAGGGCACTTGGACTACGCATTTAATAGATGTTTGGTGGTATTTTCCAAAAGCCGGACCGCATTGGCCGCTAGCAAGATTGCCGCTGTTTCAATTCGTAGTTTTCTCCGCCCTAAGGCGCAGGGATGCCAACCTGCTCCTTGGAGACTATGTATTTCGCTTAGGTCCAAACCCCCTTCAGGGCCGACAACTATTACCAAGGCCCTATTTAAGCCAATCGAACCTGGCAAAGACCAACCTGAATCGGCCACTTCTGGAACATGGCCAAACCAAAGCGTATTCGCTTCCGATCGGTATCCAGCAACCAGTTCATCGAGGGTCTGGAGATTAGCAATTTCCATCAACTGGCTACGCTCGCACTGTTTACTCGCCTCAACCACATGACGGCGTAACCTATCTAAACGCTTGGGTTCAGGGTGAATTACACTGCGTGCGGTTTTTAGGGGAACAAAGCGGGTAGCGCCGATTTCGGTGAGCTTTTCCAGCAAAAACTGCTCCCTATCCCCTTTGGGCAGGGGAGCACAGATTACCAGTTTGGTTTTCAATTCCAGTTGCGAAGGTATTCCTTTGCCAACTTGAAGGGTGCAGCCATGTCGGGAAATATCCAAGATGGTGGCAGGGTAATCTATGCCATCCCCGGCAAAAATCACCACCTGCTCACCCGGTTTAACTCTTGAAACCACAATATGTTGCGTCTCTTCTTTACCCAAACTCACAAGGCCGGGTGCCAAAGGAACTTCAGTATGGAATCTATGAGCCATGGCTGGTATTGACTCTCGCGCGCAGCAGATGTTCTTGGAGAAAGTTTTACATGAACCGCCAACAGCCGGCCATTGATCCCCAAGCCGCTTTGAAATCAGACTTCTGGTCCCAGCCTTCCTCTGAACAATTCCACCGGTTGGAAAGTTTGCTGCAACGGCTTTTAAACCTTCCTGGTTTCCAGCAGGCCCTTGAATCAACTTCACCTGCGGTCAACACATCCCAACCAGTTGTTCAATCGGCCCCTTTGAACAATGGTGCTCAGCCATCGACCAATTGGGCGCCATCTGGATCTACCTGGGGGCCCCTTGCTGAGGTTTGGAAGCAGGTGCAACGGGAAAATGAAAGCCTCACCAAGCCCTCCATGGGCTGGCCCGAGGCAACCGCCGATACGAGCCAGGCGGCTCATTCCCTCCAAAAAAACGAGGACCAAGCAACGAATCAACAACAGCAGGAAATTTCAGCTTGGAATACGGTCCAACCTGTTGATGCCCTTACACCTTGGAAATTGTCGGTGTCTGATGCGGCTCCATCCTCTTGGCAATCGTTGGCTAGCCAATCTTCGAGCCCATTACCACCATCATTTGCTGCAGACACAGTTGAAGATGCCTCACCCCCCAGAAGGGCAACGGAGTTTAAAAGCTCACCCGTAAAACCAAATGCTTTAACACGCCTTCTTCTAACAGGCAATCAAATAACAGACTCTAGCCTTTGCATGTTAGGCTGGCCGGGGAGGGCCATTCAAAGCGGGATGGGCAAATGGCTAGTCGGTTTAGTGGGTGTTGGACTTTTTACAGCAGGCTCCTGGCTATATTTCCGTGAAGCACTCGAGGAATTTGCCGGTTTTGTTTTGACCATGATTGTTTGATGGCCCTGGGTATTGGGTGTGGCTGGAAGTTCCTTTTGTTTGGTAACAGGCAGCAAATGGTTTTCGCAACCTGGTGAAGCCTGCTACAGTTGGACAAATTTGGTAAAAAGAATTTAGGATTTTGCCTGGTGCCCTCGATTAGGTGGAATCCAGTAGCGGGAAACAGCAGAATGATAAGGCGATTGGAAAATTTAAATCCAATTCCCCAGTCGCTTTGACATAATAAAATTTTGGAATAGAACCCTTTGTTAAATTAGGCAGGCCCAGCTTTGGAATCATCCTTTCAAAATGTAGCCACACGCCTACCCTGCCGTGAAAAGCCAGATTATCTGGCAGCGAGCCTTTCGTTGCTGGTGCCGGGTTTGGGGCAGATCTATCAACGGCGCACCTTGAAGGGCTTGCTGTTCTTGGTCAGCCTGAATTTTCTCTTTTTTTATGGCTGGTTTCTGGGAAGCCGCAGCAATGTTTACTTGCCGCGCGCGGAGCAATGCGTCCCCTTCAAAACCAATGTGGTTCGGGTGGCTTTCGGCCTGCCTTTCCCCAAGCCGCTTTATTACCGGTGGCAATACTTCGGTCAGGCGGGAATGGGTTTAGTGGCTTGGCCTGCGATTCTTCAGTGTTATTGGGCCGACGAGGAAAACGAGCCGGAAAGCACCCCGCCCCTTATTGGTAAGTACTTGAAAGCACCCCCGGAACGTGAACTGAATCGGCTGCAAACCGAGGGAGACGCCTCTTGGGAGCTTGCTTGGGTATTCACAGTGGCCGCGGGACTACTCAATTTGCTTGTGGTTTATGATGCCCTGTGCGGGCCGGCAGTCATAGCTGCGAAAGCTTCAAAATCCCAGGCTGACTAAGCCATTTCCTTCAACCTCATCCTCTTCAGGCAAACCGCAATGTGGCAATCGATTTTCTGGCATGCGCCCGCCTTGATTATTCCCATCAGCTTGGTTTACGGGGCAACCCGTTTCGAATCCCCTGTCGAAATCACCAAAGAGGCGCTGCACTGGATTCGCCGGCTGGTTGTATTTCTGGCATCTGTTGCAATTGTGGTGCACTTCTTAACTTGGCTTGTGTAGCCCATACCTCCAACTGGTTACGTTGGTTAAACAAAGAAGCACCCCAAAACCTAGCAAGGTTTGGGGTGCTTCTTTAGTTATTTACAGCAGGGGGAGGAGCCTCCCCGCATAATTACTCTTGGACCTTGGCAACGACTGTGGCTGCCTCGAAGCGGGCCACTGCCTCTTCGCCAGCGCGAACGACCAACTTCTTGGTCATGGTTTGGGGCTTGCCATCCACTTCGACGATAGCGGTCAACTCGTAGAAGTAGTTTTGGCCAACTTGGAGGGCTGGGGTAGAGAACTCGCGACGAGCGCCAACGCCGTTGGTCTCGTTGTTGTCGACGAGCAGCTTGGCATCTTGGGGCAGCTCAACAATGACGCGGGCCTTGATACCGGTGGAAACTTCGCCACCTTTGCCGGTGGTTCCCTTGGTTGCAGGGGCAACTTCCACTGCACCCTTGGTGGCGCCACTCTTGATGACCGAAGAGTAGGAAGAGGTGGAGTCAATAATCACGCCATTACCACTACCGTAGCAGCCGTAGCAGCCGTAGCAGCCACTACAGCCCATGGAGTAGGTGGAACCATAGCAGCCGCTGCAGCCCATGCAGGAGTAGTAGGAACCGTAGCAGCCATAGCAGCCGCTGCAGCCGGCGCAACCGTAGCAGGAATAAACGCTGCCTGAGCAACCGCAGCAGGAGTAAACAACAGGAGCGCACTTTGGGGCGCAATGAGCGCCACAGCCGTAACCGACGGACTTGTGGCCAAAGAAGAAGTCAGGTGTAGCGGACGAGCCGATCAGGGCTGCCATGACAATGGCGGAAATCATTAGGGGAGTCTCCAGAGGTGTGAAAAGGCGCAGCGGCTGGCAATATCGCAAACCGTGGTGCTATAGAAAGGATAGGGCGATTTTTCCTACAGCCAAGTCCAGATCCTAAAGCCAGCATTATACCCAGCCGTTCAAAACTTCTGGAGCGGAACAATTGGAATAAATATCCCATATTAACAATGACTAACTGTCGAAGCTACTTCACCCCACATCAGGTAGACTAGTCGAATGCAAAGCAATCCTTCAAACAACCTGCCGATATATTTAGATTTCAACGCTTCTGCGCCGGTTTTGCCTGAGGTTGCCCAAACCATGGCACCCTGGCTGAACGGAGGTGTGGGAAACTCCTCCAGCAAACATGTTTATGGCCAAAGGGCGCGTGAGACGGTTGAGGGGGCACGCCGAAATCTGGCAGGTTTGATCCATTGCAAACCCTCGGAAATCATTTTCACAGGGGGTGGAACCGAGGCTTCCACTTTGGCCCTGAAGGGGCTTGCACCCCCTGCAAGAGGGCTTTGGGGCAAAATGTTGCCCGGCTTTAGGCTTTATTTAAGCCCGGCGGATCACCCAGCCAGCATTGAAACAGGGTTTGAGATGGCCAAAATCGGCCAAGCCAGACTCAAATGGATGGAGCTTGATAAAGCCGGCAGAGTTGATTTAGAAAAGGCGGCCCGATTGATTCGCCCGGGGCGAGGTTTGGTAACCACTTTGGTCGCCCATAACGAATCGGGAACCCTGCAACCAGTGCGGGAACTGGCGGATTTGTGCAACAAAAAGGGAGTTCCACTCCATGCCGATGGGGCTCAGGTGGTAGGGAAAATCCCCTGCGATGTGCGAGAGCTTGGCTGTGATTTGCTCACCATCGCCGGGCACAAAATGGGTGCACCGCAGGGAATTGGCGCACTTTTTGTGCGTGAGGGGATTTGCTTGAAGCCACAGGTATTTGGAGGGGGCCAGGAAGGCGGATTGAGAGCGGGAACGGAACCGGTGGCCTTGATCGCGGGTTTGGGGGAAGCAGCCCGAGTGGCCAGGGAGGCCATGCAACTGGTCAACCCAAAAATTGCCGAGTTGCGGGACGAGCTTTGGAACCTACTTTCCCACGGCTTGGGTGACCGGATACTGCGTGTGACCCACCCCACGATGGCCCTTCCCAACACCTTGTTTGTGGCCATTCGTAACACTGATACCGGCAGGCTGTTGAACGAACTTCCGAGGCTTTGCGCCTCCACCGGTTCCGCTTGTCATGATGGGCGCCACCAGTCACGCTTGTTGGGAGCAATGGGCATTGATAAGCACTGGCACACTGGAACACTGCGGTTATCGCTGGGCAGGACCACTTCCAAAGAGGAAATCATCACGGCAGTAGGTTGGATTTTGGAAAAGGCGCAGTCCGCAAGCTAAATTCCATTGTGGCCATATTCAGACTACTCCAAGGTTATATTTATCCTGCCCAAAGCGAAGCCAATGCCATCACCAAGCTGAGGGCATTGAAGCTGGCGTGAACCCCCACACACACCAGAAGGGTGGCCCCTTGTGCCCTTATCAGGCCCAAGCCCAGGGCCAGGGGCAGCAAGGCTATGGGGGCAGGCCATGCGGTTGAATGCAGGGCGCAAAAGATTTGGGCTTGGGCCAAAATAGCTGCCAGCGCATCGTTTTGGCCCATCGGCCACATTTCTTGGGCGGTTGAGGGCCGCTGATTTTTGGTAATTCTTTGGCTATATAACCACAGTGCTAGCCAGGGTAGCAGTAGAAAAAGTGCCAATAACATGGCATTGAAATACCCATAAGTCCCACGCAAAATATCAGTTTGAATTCCAAGTCCAAGTAGGACAACGGTAACAGCCCCCCCCACACTGGCAGACCCTGCAAAACCAAGGCGACCCAACAGGGACTGAAGGTAGCCACGGCATAGAACCTCTTCCAGTACTGGGGCCGCTAAACAACCCTGCAAGGCAACCAAAAAAAGGCCTACCGCTCCACCGTGAACCAACATGCGGTTTAGGGGATGACCCGATGGTTCTTGGCCAAACCATCGGGAAAGAATCATTCCCAAAAAAAACCACAAGGCCTGAGTTGTGGCGATTGCACCCAAGCCGATGACCCAAACCCATGGAAAGGCAAGTTTGCCCGCTGTCAGACGTCTTGCTGGGCACCCTGTCAAGGGGCGACGGATCAAACAATACACTAGCAAAGCCTGGGCGGGGAAAACCAGCAAGCCCCCGACCGTTCCGGCCAGCAATTTGCCAATTTCGGCGGGGCCGATTTGAGCCGGGTCAGGTTCTGTCTGTGGGGCCGGGTTAAATGCCCCAAAGCACCCTTGACGCCCCAATTCTCTGCCCAAAAAAGTTCCCAAACTGGAACCTATCACCACGATAAAAAGGGCTAAAAAGAGGTTGGCTAAGGCCCCAATGGCAGGGTGATTCAACCCTTCGACCGGGTATTGGGCCGACTGAATTGCATTCTCGGGCCGGCCGCCATTCTTTAGCGTGGTCAATTCTGGTTCAGATTCATGCCTGGTTGCAGCCAAAAACCGCTCCTCAATTGATTCTCCTTCATTGAACCAAACTTGCCATAGGTTTGCCCGGTTGGCGATCTATCCTTCATGGTTTAACTTGGCAGTAGGTGGAAATCGGCATGATTACCTCATTGAATCGCGAAACCTGAGCACCCCGGCTTTTATTCATGGCGACCATTTTGGACCGAATCTTCAAGACCAAGCAGCAAGAAGTTGCTGAGCTTTTGACCCATCATTCCTTGGCGGAATTGGAAAAGGCCGCCCGTTTAGCTCCAGCACCACGGGATTTTCTTGGCCAAATGGCCAAGCCTGGAATTCGGGTCATCGCGGAAGTGAAGAAAGCATCGCCCTCGGCTGGGGTGCTGAGAAATCCTTTTATTCCGGGTGAAGTGGCAAAATCCTACGCGGATCATGGGGCCGCCTGTATCAGCGTTTTGACCGATAAAGATTATTTCCAGGGATGCCTGCAAGATTTGGAGGGGGTAAGGTCAACCGTAACTTTGCCAGCATTACGCAAAGATTTCCTGATCGACCCTGCCCAGGTGTTTGAAGCACGCATTCATGGTGCAGATGCAATTTTATTGATTGCTGAAATTCTTACCGATGCTCAAATGGTTCACTTGCATGGCTTGGCCGTAGGATTGGGAATGGCCGTTCTGGTCGAATTGCATGAAACTGCTAGCGTGGAAAAGGTGTTGGCAGTCAAGCCGAATCTGGTTGGCGTGAACAATCGTGATTTGCGGACCTTTGAGGTGAGGTTGGATCACACCTTGGAACTAGCGGCGCGGTTCCCGCCTGAAACCATGTTGGTCAGCGAAAGCGGGATTAAAACAGCAGCAGACATCCGCAAGTTGATGGCCGGTGGTGTGAGGCGGTTTTTGGTAGGAGAAGCCTTTATGCGGTCATCCAACCCGGGTGAAAAGCTTGCAGAATTGATTGCAGTTTGATTGGTCATTCACCCTGAATTTTTGGGAACAACAGGCGAGGCCCTTCGTGAAATGAATTCACCTGCCCCAAAGGCGCCTGACCTAGAAGACTGTTTCCACCGCGTATGGAAACGCCTGTCTGCTCGGCTCAAGCGAAAACAAGCAAAAAAGGCAGGTACCTCTTCTACAGTAATCGCAGTCAGTGGTGGTGCAGACAGTATGGCCTTGGCGCTACTTTTTGCACAATGGCCCCAGCAGGCATGGGGCCAGCCTTGGGGTTGGCATCTGGCTTTTGTGCAGCACCATTTGCGAGGAAGCGAAAGTTTGAGGGACGAGGCATTCGTTTGTGATTCGCATCGCCTCTGGCAAACATTCCCCAACCCGCCCCAGAGCATCGTGGTGTTGCAGGGGGTTCCACCGGGTGGGTGGAGGGTTGGCGCCTTTGAAGGGCCAGCGCGGACCATTCGTTACCAAGCATTGCAGGAATTTGGCCAAGACCTAGGTGCGGGGGCCATCGTGACCGCGCACACGCTGGATGACCAGGCCGAGACAGTCCTTCTGAGGCTGATGCGTGGCGCGGGGATGTCGGGTCTTGGATCTATACACCCTCTGGTAAATCCAAAAATTGGTTCTGAGAACCTGCCAATTGTCAGGCCACTTTTAAATCACCGGCGCGATGACTTGCGGCAATGGCTTACCGAGCAGAAGGTACCGTGGATGGAAGACACTTCCAACCAATTGCTGGATCCGGACCGCAACTATCTGCGCCATTTGGTTTTAGATCCGCTGGTTCGGCGCTGGGGGGCCCGGGCTGGAAGATTTCTTGCCCGACTGGCTAACCAAAGCCGGGTTTTGCAGCATGAAATGGCCAGGAAGACTGATCAATTGATCGGGGAAATGGAATTGCCAAGGGCTGGAAAAAGAGTGGTCTGGCAATTAGCCAAGGCAAAAATAAAAAGAAATGATGAACTTGCCAATTGCCTGTACCGGCTTTGGCAGCGGGAAGGTTGGCCTGCCCGGGAATGGTCGGCAGTTCGTTTTCGCCGGCTAGCCCGATTTATCCGCGGCAGGGGGCCTTTGGAAGATTTGCCTGCTGGTTGGCGGGTGCATCTCGATTGTTATGTGGTTCGGTTTGATCCACCTGCTGAATGGAATTGCAAAGTGGGATTTTTGGAGCAAGCCTGATTGTTGATTTATTGGAAAGGTAAGCCAACTGATGTCCGTTACGCCTATCAGCCAGAACATTGATCCAAACGCCCCCATCCATATCAGGCGGGCGCTCATTTCGGTGAGTGACAAAACTGGCCTGATCGATTTAGCCCAAGCGCTTGTGGCTCAGGGGGTTGAACTGGTTTCAACCGGCGGCACGCACAAGGCATTGGCAGAAGCAGGCTTAAAACCGCTGGAAATCTCTGAGCTGACAGGGTTCCCAGAGGGTTTGGGCGGCCGGGTGAAAACGCTGCATCCGTTTGTTCATGGTGGCCTGTTGGCCCGCCGCGGATTGCCTGACGATGAGCAGTTTGTTGCTGAAAACTTAATCCCTTGGATCGACTTGTTGATTTGTAACCTTTACCCCTTTGAAAAAGTCACCAGTGACCCGAACTGCCCTTGGGATACCGCAATTGAGAACATCGATATTGGCGGCCCCGCCATGGTGCGGTCGGCCTCTAAAAACCACGCTCATGTTGCAGTGCTGACAGATGCTGGGCAATACATCGCGTTTGCTGCGGAAATAACACAAGGGAAGGGTACAGTCAGCCGATCTACCTGCCGTCGATTGGCCATTGAGGCGTTCATAAGGATCGCCAGTTACGATGTAGCGATTGCCCGCTATGTTGCATGCGTGCAAAATGTGGAAACGGGGCGGCTTTTGCTGGATTTGCCCGAGATTTCCAAACTGCGGTACGGTGAAAACCCGCACCAGGCTGCGTCACTTTACGGAACCCGCCAACCTGGAACGCTGGCGGCATCTACGGTGCTTCATGGCAAGGAAATCAGTTATAATAACTGGCTAGATTTGGATGCAGCTTGGTCGATTGTTTGTGGCATGGAAGCTCCGTCTGCAACCGTGATCAAACACACCAATCCTTGCGGGGCGGCAGTGGCGGAC
>Ga0255132_1000036_pt1 | contig 49388 bp, 43 predicted proteins | sample Law_Law_RepA_8d_FD_188551 | JGI IMG/M metagenome (GOLD analysis project Ga0255132, IMG submission 188551) | Freshwater microbial communities from St. Lawrence River, New York, United States - Law_Law_RepA_8d | ecosystem: Environmental > Aquatic > Freshwater > River | place: USA: New York...
GGTATGGGTATGGGCATGGGAGCCGGCGGTGGAATGGGCATGGGTATGGGTATGGGTATGGGTATGGGTATGGGTATGGGTGGAGCTGGCGGTGGTATGGGCATGCCTGGAGGCGGGGACGGCAGCATGGGCGGGATGATGGAGGGTGCCTCAGTTCCGGATCTGCTATTTGCAGTGGTGGAAATTAACGATCCTAAAAAAGATAATCGCCTGCTTGGTTTTCAATTGCCTGGAACCAATGTCAGGCGGGTGACGACCAATCGCGGTGAGGCGATTGTCATTCAGACACCGAGTAATCCAGTGGGTTTGGAGCGGCTGGTCGATGACACGATGCAATCGATGCCCCCGGTGGCGCAACGATTGATCAGCTTCAAGACAACCTTGGCAAATCGGCCTCGGGCGGATCAGGTGATTGAAGGGGGGCGATGGGCGGTTGAGCACGGTTTGTATGAGGAATTTATCAACCTGATCACCGACAAAGACTCCAAGGTGGTAGCGCTGCCGCAGGCTCAAGCGTGGAAGAAGTCTGAAGCGGCCTTAAAAGGCCCTATTGCGTCTTCGCGTGAAATAGATGCCATCAAGGGGCGGTTTCCAACGGCCCGCCAGAGAGTGGACGGGGAATTCTGCACCATTTTGACCGAGGTGGACCCGCAAAACCTTGGCCCGGTGCAGGATGCCGCAGCGATGGTGGACAAGCAAGTGAAGCTGCTATACGCCTGGTTCGCCTTGCAAGGCCAAGCTTTTCCGGCGCTTCCCGCCAAGCTTGTTTTGGTGGTTTTGGATAAAACCGAGCTGCCAACTTTGGAAAATCGATTTGATGATGTGCACGGGTACACATCACCGCGCTTGGGTGGTTATTCGGTGATGTCGTTGAAGAATGTGGACCCCAAGCTTCGCCAGTTGTCTTCGAGGCTTGATCAATATGCCCGAACCGGTTGGGACCTTCGCGGACTGCAAAAATTAGCAGACAAGTCTTACCCGCCATTTATTGAGAACAATGCGATCAATGCGACAAAGCTGGGTGATTTGGCCTATGTTTCGTCGATGAACCTGCTGCGTGAGGCACTTCAGCTTGAGGAAAGGCGCGCGGCCGCAGGTTTTGTGGTGGCGACACAGGCCTTGCCCCGGCTTTTGGGTTTGGGTGAGGCGGTGAAGCCGCCGGCTTGGGTTGAGTATGGTCTTGGAGCCGACTTTTCCACTCCGGCGGGAACCCCATGGACTGTGATGGGCGGTGTGAACACGCTGCATTTGCCAGTGTACAAGGAGTTGGTGAAGGCGAAGAAGTTGGATGCTCCTGAAGTGACACTGCGGTCGGTGGTGACTGACGGCTATTTCCGCAGGTCTGCCGAGTTTCATCAGGACAAGAACCTGCACAGCAAGGCGCGCGCGACGGCGTGGGGTGTGACGCATTTCCTGTTGCACAAGTATTCGGGTGATTTTTCGAAGTATATGGCTGAGCTGAACAAATTACCCCGCGACTTGGAGTTTACAGAGGAACAGTTGTGGGGCTGTTTTCAGCGGGCTTTTTTGCTGAACAAGGGGAAGACCGAGGCTTTGGCATTGAAGGATTTGGCCAACGAGTGTGATGTTTATCTGCGCCAAGCCAAGGTTGAAGGTGAGCGCATCTTCACCCTGTTGCGATTGAGCCAGGAAGAATTGGGACTGGATAAAACGGCAATGAAAGATGGCAAGGCCAAGGCGATGCGCGAGGCCAATGGCATTTTGTTCAGCAGTTCTGCAATGATCCAAGAGGCCCAAAAAGCAGCCTCGACCCTTGGTAGTGGTGGCGGTACTGGGGGGGCTGGGGGTGCCGGTGGTCTTGGCGGTGGCATGCCCGGAATGGGTGGTATGCCAGGAATGGGCGGCAAACCGGGTGGCGGAGCCGGTGGTTCTGGTGGCTCTGCCGGCGGTGGCGACGGGTTGGAGCGCTGATTGGCAAGCGCAAACGCAATGTCTCACTTATCAAAGCGCAGGGTGGAATTTTCCGACACTGACATGGCCGGGATTGCACACTTTTCGCGGTTTTTCCTATGGATGGAACAGGCAGAGCACGATTTTCTGGAAGCTCGCGGATTGAGCGTGGTCTTTGAAGTAGACGGGTGCCGCCATGGGTTCCCCCGCGTGAGTGCGTCGTGCGATTATCAGAGGCCAGTTCGGTACCGCGATTGGCTGGATATCGTAGTTACGTTGGAAAGCGTTGGTCGTTCATCGTTACAATATCGGTTCGATTTTACAGTGGATGGTGAACCGACCGCTGTAGTGGCGACAGGTAAGATGTCTACCTGCTTATGTAAGCTTGGCCTGGATGGAATGCGGTCAACCCCCCTGAGCGACAGAATGCGCGAACAATTGCAAGCTGACCCTGGAAAGGCTGTCTGATCCATGAGCCAGGCTGGTTATCTGTTCCGGCTGAACGCCGAACTGGGCAAGCGATTGGGCCGGATAAAAAAGCTTGGGGTTGGCGGCGATGGATATGGCCTTTCGCGACATGCGGCTTATCTGGCATCGAAGCAGTTGGACTCGGGCGGTTTTCCTGACCGTGAAGGTGAGCCGGATCTTTATTATACTGCATTTGGCTTGCGTGGGCTCGCTTTGCTGGGCGAATTGACTGCTGCCCGTGCATTGCGTGCTGGAGAATGGCTTTCTGGGCATTTGAATTCGCAAGCCACGGTGGTGGATTTGCACGCGTTGGTCGAGGGTTGCCTTTTAGTCAGCCTTGCGGGGGCACCCGATCCACTTGCTACCGCGATGCCCGACTGGCAGGGCCGGTTGGCTGAACTTCTGGGCACATTTAGAACCTCTGATAATGGTTATGGCAAAGTTCCGTATGCCACAACCGGCAGTACCTACCACAGTTTTCTGGTGGCCCTGACCCATCCGTTGATAGGCAAGCCGGTTCCGGACACGGTTGGCCTTTTGGCTTTTTTGGCGGGGCGCGAGAGGGCGGATGGTGGTTGGGTGGAGGCCCCCGCCATGCGCAAGAGCGGTGCCAACCCGACGGCGGCCGCGCTTGGTTTGAGGCAGATGCTGGATGCGCCTTTGGAGGCGGAGCGATTGGAAACAACGGCGCATTTTTTGGACGGATTGGCTGGCACCGATGGCGGTTACCGGGCCAACAGTTCAATACCACTCTCAGACACACTTTCCAGCTTCACGGTGGCCTGGAGTCTTGACCAGCATGGGTTGGGTGAGCGGGTTCGAAACCGGGAGCTTGCGGGTTATTTGGAAGTGACTGCGCTTGCAACGGGTGGTTTTCGCGCGGGCGTTTGGGATGCTGGTGATGATGTTGAATACACCTTCTACGGGCTGGGCCTTTTGGCCTTGGTGCATGGGGCGGAAAATCGATGAGCGCAGAAGGCTTGCATGCACGGGGACTTTGCCGGACTTTTGCCGGACCTGACGGTGGGTTGGCTGTATTGACGGGTGCCGACATGGATTTGGCGGCTGGCGAGGCCGGGGCGATTATCGGGCCTTCCGGTTCTGGCAAAAGCACTTTGCTGCACCTGATTGGGGCTTTGGACAAACCAGACGGCGGCACGATCAGTTTGGACGGAGTGAACCCCTTAAAACTGGATGCCAACGGTTTGGCAGACTACCGCAACCGGCAGGTTGGTTTTGTGTTTCAGGATCACCATCTCCTTCCGCAGTTAACGGTCTTGGAGAATGTGCTGTCGCCAGCATGGGCTAATGGCGGCAAAGCCACGCGGGAGATTGGCGACAGGGCGCGAGCCTTGATTGAACGAGTGGGTATGGGGAACCGGATAAATCATTTTCCTTCACAATTGTCTGGTGGTGAGCGTCAACGGGTGGCTGTGGCTCGGTCGCTGGTTATGGCTCCCAGGTTGCTACTGGCCGATGAACCCACCGGTAACCTTGATTCACGCACCGCAGCAGAGGTGGGAAGCCTCCTTTTAGAATTGGGTCGGGAGAAGCCCTGCCGTTTATTGGTGGTGACGCATAGCTTGGAATTGGCTGCCCGTTTCCCGAAGGTTTACCGCATGGTGGATGGTCGATTGGTTTCAGCCGAGCCTGGGGTATTGGCATGATTGGAAGCCAAAGCCCGAGTGGCAGCGTATGGCTTGTGGCCTGGCGGGGATTGCGGCACCACCTAGGTTCGCATCTGGCCACAGGTTTGGGGATCGCGGTGGCCGCGATGGTTTTGGCGGGTGCCCTGTTGGTGGGCGATGCCTTGCGAGCAGGCTTAAGGGAGCGAGCGCTTGGCCGATTGGGGTGGGTGGATAGCCTGCTGGTAACCGCCAAGCCGTTTGGCCAAGATTTGGCAAACGCTTTTTTACCTGAAACACATGCAACTCCGGCAATGGTTTTGGCGGCAACGCTGGAAGTGGCGGGGGAAGGTGGGGTACCACGCACTGTGGACCATGTGACAATTTTGGGCGTGGAAAATAGGTTCTTTGATGGCGAGGTGCCGGAAGGCTGGCCCATGGAGGGCCTATGGCTAGGTGCGGATCTGGCGGGGGCTGACCAAGGCTTGGAGGCGGGGACCAAGGTTTTGATGCGGGTGGGGAAGCCTGGTGGCGGGCCGCCGCGGGAATCGTTGCTGGGCCAACAGTCGTCAGACCAGTCTGTATTGAGATGGGAATTGACTGTTCGTGGGGCCATTGCCGGACCAATGAGCCGGTTTGCCCCAAAGAATTCATTGGCACCCGGGCGATTAGCGGTGGTTCCCCTTGGATTATTGCAGGCCAAATTGAATCTCGAGGGGCGGGCCAATGCCCTATTAGCCAAGGGCGGCGCTAAGCAATTGAACGCACTGCTGGAGCCCCAATTAAGACCTGAAGATTTTGGCATCAGTTTGCGGGGGCCCGAAAAGCGGGCCCAAGACCAGATAAGGCAGACGAAGCAAAACCGCAATTTGCTGAGCCGCGCACTGCCCAGGTTTGTCGCAACGGAAGCGCTTGGCGGAGGCGATGAAGAAAAGAGCTTGATGGGCTGGTATGAAGCCAACAGGCCTTATGTTTTGGTGGAAAGCAGCGGCCTTTATTTGACCCAGCAAGAGGAAGGGGCGGTGGTGACCGCCGCTGTGGGCATGGGGCTGGAATCGGCCCGGGTACTGGTTCACCTTGCCAATCGAATTGAGTGTGGTGGCAAGAAGGTTCCTTATTCGGTGGTGGCAGCAGTGGAGGGGCCCTCGACGCTGTTGCCAGAGTTGCCCAATCTGGATAAGGACGGGATCGCATTGGTCGATTACAAGGGTGCCTCTTGGGCCGGTTTGAAGCCTGGCGAAGGTGTGCGAATGAGTTATTTTCCTGTTGAAGACACCACTCCACCTAAAGAGGCTGAGCCTGTTGCGCTGCGGTTTGCTGGTAGTGTCGGCCAGAAAGGTTTTGCCAACGATTCGGACCTGTCACCGGCATTTCCAGGAATCACCGACAAACTGGATATGGCAAGCTGGCAGGCACCTTTTCCGATAGATCTCAAAGCAATTAGCCAGACCGATGAGAATTATTGGCGCGATTTCAGGGGTGCACCCAAGGCCTACATCGCTTTGGAAAAGGGCAAACAGTTATGGGGTAGTCGGTTCGGGGTGCTGAGTTCTGTGCGCCTGAGAGATTCGAATGGGCGGGCACCTGGGCAGTGGATTGGTGAACTGCGGCGGTCGGTCAGGTCGCTACTGAATCCTGAAGTGGCTGGCCTGGTTTTTAGGCCTGTGCGGGAGCAGGCTGTGGCTGCCAGTAAGGGAAGCAGCGATTTCGGCGGTCTTTTTATAGGCTTTTCGTCTTTTTTGTTGGTGTCGGGTCTTTTGTTGACCTGGTTGTTGATGGGCCTTGGCCTTGAGCGAAGGCGCAAGGAGTTTGGCATTCTTATCGCTACTGGTTGGCGGCCCGGGGTGATCCGATGGCTGGTGCTGTTGGAACAGGGGGTGGTGGCCCTGGTTGGTGCAATGGTTGGCGCTTTGGCTAGCGCATGGCTTGCACCTTGGATGATTGGGATTTTGCTGAGTGCATGGCCCGACCCTGAATTGGGCCGCACGCTCAAGCCGGTGGTCAATCCCGCCAGTTTGATCCTTGGCGGATTGTGCGCCTGGATAGCGGGGATAGCGGCGGCTTGGTTTGCAGCCAGAAAGCTGGGCAGGGAAACCCCGCTTGGGTTATTACAAGGGGCTGAATCGGCCCAGTTGAGTCAAACGGTTAGCCGGGCAGGTTGGCCCTGGGTTTCAATGATACTTTTGTTAAGTGCAATTGTGCTCTTGGTAATTTCGCCGTGGTTGCCGCCGGGGGAGCCCCAGGCAGGCGGGTTTTTCACAGCGGGTTTGGCTTTGCTTTCAGGCGGCTTGGGCCTTGCCCGTCAGGCCCTGATTCGCACACGAGGTTTGGCCATACAGACCGCCAGCGGTGGATCACTCGCGCGGATGGCCTTGAGAAATGCCTCACGCAATACAGGGCGCAGTATGCTGACGCTTGGGTTGTTGGCGTTCGCCTCGTTTTTATTGGTGGCGGTGGAAGTTTTTAGAAGGCAGGCGCCCGGGGCAGGAAAAGATCCAACTGACCCCCAAGGGGCCTTGGGTGGATGTGCCTTGTGGGTGGAAATGGATTTGCCGCTCTATGAAAAACCGGATGAAGCAGCCGGGCGGCAAAGTTGGCTGGATGCGATTGAGAGGCGTTTTGGGGCCGACCCTGCCCAGGCGCAGTTGGAACGGAAGAAGGCGGCTGATTTGTTGGCGCGGTGCGTTATTTTTCCGTTTCGGTTGGCGGGCGAGGAGGACGCAGGCTGCATGAACCTGTACCAGCCTGGGCAACCAAGAGTATTAGGAGCCCAGAATTCTTTTTTGCTGGAAAACGGTTTCCAGTTTGCCGGACAGTTGGGTTCTTCCAAGCCTTGGGGATCTTTGATGGATACCGAATTGCCACCCAATTGTGTAGGTGAAGCTTCGGCGGTGCAGTGGATATTGAAGTCGTCGCTGGGTGGTGAGGTTTCGCTCGGGAAAGGGCAGAAGGCTAAAATTGTTGGGCTCTTGCACGACAGTCCCTTCCAATCGGAATTGGTGATGGGAGACGAGGGTTTTCGCAGCCTGTTTCCGGACAAGGACGGGTGGCGGGTGTTGCTGGTACGCTGCCCGGCTGGTGAGGAAAAAGCGGTGGCAGACCTGGTGCGGCTGGCGCTGGGTGACTTGGGGGTTGAAGTTACCGAAACCCGGGTGCGGGTAGCAAGGGCGCTAGGGGTTGAGAATACTTATCTGACTGTGTTTCAGGCACTAGGCGGATTGGGCTTGGTGCTTGGTACGGTTGGGCTTGGTGTGGTTTTGTTGCGGGGGGTGTGGGAACGGCGCAAGGAATTGGCCCTTTTGGGTGCGATAGGTTACCGCCCAGGGGATATTGGCCAGCTATTACTGATAGAGACACTTGTGCTGCTATTGGGTGGCTTGGGCCTTGGCGTGGTGTGCGCGCTGGTGTCAGTGTTGCCACATGCAGCCAATCTGGCGGAAAACTGGCAGGGGCTTGGGTTACAGGTTTTGGCCTGTGTGGGCACAGGGCTTGTGGCAGGTGCCTTTGCTTGCAGGGCGGCCATGAGGGTTCCGCTGTTGTCGGGACTACGCTCTGAATAAACCGTAAGAAATGATTTTGGCTTGAGTGGAAAACGAGGCAAACATGTCTGAACCGAAAAGTGGCGCAAAAAGTTACACCTGGCTGTTGATAGTGGCTTTGGCCGGTTTGGCTTGGGGCACCTATGTGCCGGTGATTTTTTATGGCGGCAAGGAGTTGGGCGGCACCGAAGGCGCCAGGCTCACCTCCATATTGTGTGTAGGTTTGGCCTATTTTGTTTTGGCGGTGCTCATACCGCTGGGGCTTTTTTTGAGCAAGAAACATGCTTGGCCGCCATTGAAAACCACCGGATTGGTTTTTTCGGGATTGGCGGGGGTGATGGGTGCAGTGGGGGCGATTTGTGTGATATTCGCCTCGAAGGCTGCGGTGAATGCGGCCAAATTGGCAGGTCTGGAGGCGGATAGCTACCGGATGCTGATTGCCCCCCTGATATTCGGGTTGGCCCCTGTGATCAACACGCTGGTAAGCCTGGTGTGGCACCCCAAGCCGGGGAATCCATGGCACTTTGGGTTAGAGAAGTTGCCGGGTGCGAAGCTGATAGCGGGGATTATGCTGGTGGGCATGGGGTCGGCGCTGGTGCTTTATTCGAAGGAGCAGGAGGAGAAGCGCGGCCGGGCTGAAATGACTGCTGTGGCCAAGGCGGAAGTGAAGGCGGAAGGGCAACCTGAAGTTGCCAGCCAAGTGGCGGCCAAAAACGAGGTTCAAAACCAATCGTGGGGTTGGCTTATTTTCACCGCTTGCGCAGGCCTAGCTTGGGGCACCTATGTGCCTATCATTTTTTACGGTGGGCAAGAACTGACCAGCAAGCCCGGCGAATTGGGCGGGCGGCTGATGTCGATTTTGTGCGTGGGTCTTGCGTACTTTTTGCTGGCGGTGCTGATTCCGGTGGTGTTGATGGGTGGTGGTGTTTTCGCGTGGCCGAAGGTTGACGGCGGCTCTGGCTTGTTGTTTTCAAGCCTTGCTGGTGTTGCGGGCGCAGTGGGTGCGATTTGTGTGATATTCGCCTCGAAGGCAGCGGTGGACGCTGCCAAATTAGAGGGGAAAAATCCGGCCACCTACCGGATTTACATTGCGCCGATCATTTTTGGAATTGCCCCTGTGATCAACACGCTTGTGAGCCTGCTCTGGCATCCTATGCCTGCTGACCCGATTCATTTTGGAATTCGCAATTTGCCAGGTTGGATGTTGTGGGTTGGAATCCTTTCTGTGGGTGCTGGCGCTTTTATGGTGCTTTTGGCGAAGGAGCAGGGCGAAGCGGCCCACGCCGCCAAGCCACAACCAGCCGGGAAGTGAGCCATGGCCGAGCTGTTGGAAACAAGGGACGCGGTCGCACAAATTGAGCCGTTATTGGCCCATCTGTGGATGGTGCGGACTTTTTTGAAGCATGCCGAGGAGATTCAAGACAGCCTTGAGATGCTGGAGGTACCGCGTAACTTGTTCGATGTGATACGCGCGACGGAGCCCGCTTTGCAAAGCGGGGACCACGGACGGTACATTCACAAGTTGCGTGGCAAAATGGGCCGGCTGCGGGAAGCTCGAGATTTTCTTTCTGCCCAATACAGCGTGTATTCTGACCATACCAACTATCAAATGGCGGCGCGTTCGCTGGATGCGGCCACCAAGGCGATTGAGGCGGTTCTTGCCAAATGTGGGTGAGCGGCTTAAAAGGCGAAGTATTAAGTAATCAAGAATGAACTTTAGCGCCTGATGACCCAAGTAGGGTCGTTGAACCTCTCGGAATAGGAGCGTTGGATACAGGCGTCTGGTGGGTGGGTGCCTTGTGTGTCTGCCTTGAAAACCTTTCGCAAGGTGTCAATAGCCTCTTCCTCGGTGAGGTCGAGGTTTACGGTGAAGCTTGCATGGTCTCGGTCGAGGCGGTAGTCGGGTTGCCTTGGGGGCTGGGGTAGCAGCCGTGGGATTTGGGTGAGGTCCATGTTGAGGAGCAGTGTGCCGTGGTGCATGATGAAGCGGCGCTTGCGCTGCTGGGCGCTGCCGGAGATTTTTAACTCGCCTAATGCCAGATCACTGATGCCTTTGCGGGTGACCTCGCGGTCTGGGCGGCTGAGAGCTTTGGCAAGGGGCTCGAGTATGCGCTCGTAGCTGCCGGAGATGGTTCCCAAGGCCAAGTCAATCTGGCTGTCCATGACCACTGTGTAGAGCAGGCAGCCGGCGCCGACCACGACAGTACCGCCACCCGAGGAGCGGCGTTGGACCTCAACCCCCTCGCGGCGACAGAGTGCGTAGTGGACTTCTTCGTTAATTTTGCCGCCTGACCCCATGGCCACCGCCAGGGTGTCCATTTTCCATACCCGGAGGATATTTCCGCGGGTAGGATCTTCCTCGCGTTCGAGAAGCATTGCCTCGTCGAAAGCCAGATTTTCTTTCAGGGTTGGCAGGCAGTGATTGATGTATTCCATTTGGCCATGGTGGAGGAAGGTGATGTTTCAGGCAATGGGTTTTGTCAGGTAGCGGCGGCGCAGCGGCTTTCCCATTCTTCGACGCCAATGAGTACATCACGGGCTGAGGAGCCATTGAATGAGCCGACGATGCCTTCCTCGGCCATTTGGTCGATAAGGCGGGCAGCCCTTCCGTAACCAATACCCAGGGCCCGCTGGAGCAGTGAAGTGCTGCCGCGCCCTTCGCGGATGACGATATCTACGGCCGCATCGAAAACTGCATCGCGTTCTTTCTTTTCGCCGTTTTCCCCGGGCTTACCGTCGACGCGGACCGGGAGCTGGACTAACTCCTGAATGTAGCTGGGCGGGACTTGCTCGGCGGCACCAACGATTCGGCGGATTTCGCCATCAGAGGCGAAGGCACCCTGTGCACGGCCCAAGACGCTGGTTCCCGGGGGCAGGAACAACATGTCGCCTTTGCCCAGCAGGCGGTCTGCGCCCATCACATCGAGCACGACGCGGCTGTCTGATTTATTGACCACCTTGAAGCAGATACGGGAAGGCAGGTTGCTTTTGATGAGGCCGGTGATGACATCGACCGTTGGTTTCTGGGTTGCGATAACCAGGTGAATGCCAGCGGCGCGGGACTTTTGCGCCAGACGGATGATGTGGGTTTCGACCTCTTTGCGCATGGTCATCATGAGGTCTGCCATCTCGTCGATGAAGACGACAATGTATGGCATGCGGCGGGGAATTTTTTCGCGTTCCTCGTCAGTTGCGGGCTCCACGCGCTCGAGCAGGGTTTTTTCGTCTAGTTCGTTGTAGCCGGCCAAGTTTCGTACCCGGGCGCGCCGAAACATCTCGTAGCGCTCCTCCATCTTGTCGACTGCCCATGCCAAGATAGCCTCGGCCTTTTTCATGTCGTGCACGACAGGGTGCATGAGGTGAGGGATTTTGCCGTAGTCAGTCAGTTCGACCACCTTGGGGTCGATCATGATCATGCGGACCTCGTCGGGCCGGCGGGTCATGAGCATGCTGAGAATGATGCTGTTCATGCAGACCGATTTGCCTGTGCCTGTGCTGCCTGCGATGAGCAGGTGAGGCATGTCGGCAAGGTCGTGAACCAGCGGGCGGCCTTCGTTATCCTTGCCCAGGATAAGCGGGATTTTCATGGTGTCGAGCTTGCGCCCGGCTACCTGCATGACTTCCTTCAGGCGGACTGTCGCGCGCAGTTCGTTGGGTATTTCGACCCCCACGGTGTTTTTTCCGGGAATGGGGGCGACCATGCGGACGCTGGAGACGCGGAGATTGAGGGCGATGTCTTCCGAGAGTCGAGTCACTTTGTTGAGTCGGAGTCCGGTTTCAAGTGCGATCTCAAATTGGGTGATAACAGGGCCTGTATTGATACCGACAACTTTGACATGGATACCGTAGTCGCGGAAAGCCTGTTCGAGCAGGATTGCGCGCTCCCTGAGGAGTTCTTCATGGCGATCGACCGCGAAGGGTTCCGGGTCATCGAGGATGTCGATGCTTGGAACCTCGTAGCCGGCGAATTCGGGAACGGCGGCTGGTGGGCGATTTGGCTTTGTTTTTGCCTCAACCAGGGATTCGGCAGTATGGGTGGCGTGGTGGTGGATGGGAATACCGCCGTTTTCGGTGGTTGGCTTTTCTGCAGTAGGCGCAGGATTGTCTGTTTCGGCGGTTTTAACAACCTCGGGAGCTTTAATAACAGGCCATGGCTCAATGGAGACAATTGGTTCTGGCATGGGCATTGGATGGATGAGTTTGGGCTTGGTGAGTGCTTGCAGCGGGCTGGGCTTTGAGGTGGATGCGCGCTTGGGTGCAAGGAGTAGCAGACTGCCAATCGATTCAAGCAGCCAGATGGGCAAACTTGGCCCGATAAGAACCACTATGCCGAGGCATAGAGCGCACCAAATGGCCAAATCGACGAGGCGAATGGGGAGATCTGCCATGCGCAAGGATAAGAATGCTCCCAGTGTGCCGCCGGCACCGGCTGCTGGCCCGGTGAGTGGCCAATTGCTCCAAGCGAAAGCCAGGCTTCCAGTGGCAATGAGTGAAGAAGCGGCAGCCATGCGGCCTAGCCAAGTGAATTTGCAGGTCCAGAGGGCCAGTGCCAAGGTCATGGGCAGTGATGGAAGCAAAGGGGCGGAATAGCCGAAGGTTTGCCAAGCCAGGCGGGCCAGAAGCGCGCCCGGTGCCCCCAGCCAGTTGCTGGAAGAGGAGGGGGGCCATGCAGTGGAGCGCCAAAAAGCGGGATTTTCTGATAACAGGGCCACCCAAGCAGCCAACGCGCCCATAGCCAAAACCATGGCTAGTTTGCGTCGGGCCGGGAGTCCGGTGCCAGGAGGGATGTCGCGGCCCATGGTTGGCCTGTCCTTGGAAAAGATGTGTGTGTGATTAGTATGACACCCAAGGGAGGTGTTTGATGCTTCAGGTTGCGTTGGTAGAACCGGAAATTCCCCCCAACACGGGCAACGTGGGACGATTGTGCGCAGCAACCGGGTCACGATTGCACCTTGTGGGTCGTTTGGGATTCCAGACGGATGACAAAACCCTAAAGAGGGCAGGCATGGACTATTGGGAGCACCTGGATTGGCAGAGGCATGCCACTTTTGCTGATTTGGAGGGATATTTGGGTTTTGGGGATTTTGCAGGGCGGGTGATTTGCTTCACGACAAAAAGTAGCCGGCCCTATACCTCCATTCGTTATCAGCCAGGGGACTGTCTGGTTTTTGGGTCGGAGGGGCGGGGTTTGGCGCCGGAGATTTTGGCGCGGCATCAGGCTCTTGCGGTGACCTTACCCATGTCGGGTAGGGCTGGGCCGGCGGGGCAGTCTGTGAGGAGCATTAATCTGGCGACAGCGGTGGCTGTCGGGTTGTATGAGGGGCTTCGGCAAATCCATGGGTGGGAAGGGCCGAGCTGACTCAACCTGTGTGGTCTGTTTTCCCGATTGAAAGAGTGTTCCCGCTGAAGGCAGGACCAAGGCCTAACCCAGAACCGACACCACGAGATTCTCACTATGCAGGTTCGGCTGGCCCTACCCAATTATGGGCTTTTGCGTGCTTTTGTCCTTGAAAAACTATGTGAGAAAGAAGGCTTGGAACCGGATCAGGTACATTTGGCCGAGATGCCATTGCGTAAGCGGCAGCGGGTGTGCGGCCTGCTGCTGGAAATGCAAGGCCCCAGACTGTTGCGTAAGCAGGCGGTTTGGTCGGCCGAAGAAGACCGGATTTTCTTTTACGATGGGCTGGGCCGACGGTTCCTCCAGGTGCAATTGTGCCCTGGTCCCGGCCTGGAGGGGTTGAGTATCGCCTTGAATAACCGTCGGGCAGCCTAATTGGCTTGCGTGCGGATTCGCCCGTTTCATTTATGATTGAGCCGGTTAACATAAACTCTTGGGCCCTCGGATGAGTGGGGCTCAGGAGTTTTTTGATTATAATGCCATATCAGCCGGTTTTGGCGACTTTGGGCTATGTGTTCCACCCGGAAGATGGCCGGGTGTTGCTGATACACCGCAACAAAAGGCCGAATGATGCCCATTTGGGGAAATATAATGGTTTAGGTGGCAAACTGGAGGCAAACGAAGACCCAGTAAGCTGCATGCGTCGGGAAATTGAAGAAGAAAGTGGGTTGTTGGCGACCCAAATGGAAATGCGGGGTACGATCAACTGGCCTGGATTTGGTAAAGATGGTGAGAGTTGGTTTGGTTTCCTGTTTCGGGTGACAGGATTCACGGGAACCTTGCGGTTGGAAAACCCTGAGGGTGACTTGGCTTGGCATGGAATAGAGAGTGTTGCGTCGCTACCTATGTGGGAGGGTGACAAATACTTTCTGCCTCTAATTTTGCCGGAGCGCGGACCACGGTTTTATGGTGTGATGCCCTATTCGGGCGGAAGGCCGGTATCCTGGAATTATCAGGTGCTGGAAAGCGAGGCATCAATTGCGGGCGGCTAATTGGCTTGTTAGCATGATTAAGCGGACCTTTACGGACAGCGCAACACCTGCGCCGGATGCCGCTGGCGATAGCTCCGCCGAATCACAAATAGAAAAGAAACAAGAAGTTAAGCAAGAAAAAAGGCAGTCGGGAAAGTCTGCCTTCAAGAAAGAGGCGAAGATGACCAATCCGCACAAAGATAGCCATTTGGATTCATTGCTGGGTGAGTTTGGTTTGCCAGTTGAAGTGCAAGCTGCCGGGGCCAACGATGAGCCAGCGGAGCCTGAGGTTGCAGAAGTCATTCATGAGAATGTGACTTTTGGCAGGGTTTCGGTGGTGACTTCGGTGGAGGGTGCACAGGGTGTAGCCTCTGGTGGCGTTGAAGTGGTTGCTGGTGCGCCGGCTGGCGAAGATAGTGCATTGAGTGAGGATGACCGTCGTCGTCGTCGCCGCCGTCGTCGTCGGGGTGATGAGGCTCCCGAGGGGCGTGAGCCCAGGGAAAATCGTCCAAGGCGTGACCGTCGCCGGGATAATGAGGATGAAGACCGGGATGGCCCTCGCGAGATGGATGATGACAACGAAGAGGTGGTACCTGAAGAGCCATTCGTTCTTGAGGATTTGAGCAGCCTCCAGTTTCCGGCCTGGGAAGACCTGGTTGGGGGTCTTTTTCGACCGCAGGATCACCGCTAAAATTCGAAATTAGCTAAAAAAGCGTGTGGGGATGGCCAAAAGGCCATCCCCACACGCTTTTAGGGAATTATTTGTGAATTTGGTGGGAAAAATCCTGAGTTGGCAGCCTTGCGTGGTTTTAGGTGGAAAGTAAAATGTAGTAGCTGGGAATGGTCTAAAATGGCTATTTTCAAAAATGCTTGCCCCCCACCTTGCCGGAATGTCCCGGCGGTCGAATAGGATAACTAGACTAAAAGGTTGGGACGTCCCCTGAACCAGATTCGGGGGTTGGGCGTAAACTGAAGGCGAGCGATGTAGTGCACGCTTTTGAAGGAGGGAAGTTCTATGAAGATGCGGAACTTGGTGGTGGGTGGTTTGGCTTTGGCTTTTGCCTTGAGCACTTCCACAGTGGCAATTGCCCTGCAAGGGAAAAAGGGTGCCTTAGAGGCGGTTGATAAGCTGGCCAAGAAGGCGAAAGATGCTTCTTTTGCTGAAGATTGCAAGAGTGCCGCCAAGGGCCTAGAGCTTGACCCTGTGATGCATTCGTTCAAGCCGCGCGCGCGTGGCGGTTTTGGAATTGGTGGCAAGGCTGGATTGGTTCCTGCCAACCAGGACGGGATTGAGGCGTATCTCCCCGCTTTGAGCAAGAAGGGCCTGAGCGCTGCTGATGCTGGGAAGATGGGCGAGCCGGTGATTGAAATGGCCAACCGGGTTTTGGCTATTGCCGAGGTTTCGGACCATTTGTGGCCCGAGAGCAAGGAATCTGCCAAGAGCAAGAAGAAGTGGCTTGAGTTGAACCAGATGATGAAGGATGGTGCCAAGGAAGTAGCCGAGGCGGTGGAAACGAAGAACTATGCGGGTGTGAAGAAGGCTGCCGGGAAGCTGAACACCAGCTGCAGCGAGTGCCATTCGGTGTTTCGCGACTGATTTTTGCAGGCATGAAGCGAAGTGGGGAACCCCCGGCTGGAAAGCTGGGGGTTCCTTTTTTGTCTGGCATGGTTTTGTTGCAATTGGATTTTTAATAGTAATAGGATTTATAATATATTAAAAGTGCTGGCCACGATGCCGGCCAAGGCCAGTGCCAAGAGCAGCCAGATGAGGAACTTTTTTACCTGCGCTTTGGGTTGGTATTGATCGGGGAATTCGCGGGCGAGGTATTCATCGTAGTTGAAATCTTCGTCAGAGTCTGAGGCGAGGCTTTCGTCAGTGTGGTCGCGCCAACCAGTTTCTTGGTCGGAACCGCAGTTGGGGCATGCTTTGGCGCTGAGACGGACTTCCTCGCCGCAATGAGGGCAATGGAACCACTGGTGTTTGCTTTTGTGGCCGGGCCTAGCCATTTGGCATGACCCTGGATGGGAGGGCGAGGCGGTAGAGCGTGCCTTCGATTTTTTTGCCATCGGTTTCGAAGGTGTGGACGGGACGGGCCTCGAGAACCATGCCCAGTTCCTGGGCCCTTGTGCCAAAAAGCTTGCCGTTTTTGCGATCTGGGTCGCTGATCCATGCTTGGCCATCTGGCAAGAGACAGGCTTGCAGCAACCGTAGGAGTGGTTCTACGGCCCGTTCCTCGTAGAGGAGGTCGGCCCCCAGTATGAGGGGGAATTTTTCGGGTGGAGGGGCTCGCCAGTCGAGAGGCATGACAGTTGGGTTGCAGCCGGGTGCGGCGTTGGCGAGTGCGTTTTTACGGGCGAATTCGAGTGCGGTCAGGTCGTAATCGGTGAGGATGATATCGAGCCCGGCCGCAGCGGCGGCTGAACCCACCAAGCCGAGGCCACAACCTACCTCGAGCGTTCTGGTTCCGGGTGGGAAAGGCCTTGGCTGGGTGAGGATTGCCTCGGCAAGCATTTGAGCCGAGGGCCAAAGTTCAGCCCAATAGGGAAGGTATTCGTCGGCGTGGAAGGCTTCTTCGACAAAGGGGTCGTCGAGGAGTGTGTCGGGCTCGGTGGGACGGTGCAGGGTGAGGGTGTGGCCGGCGATTAAAAGCGTTTCGACCCGCTCGCCCTTCAAGGAAGCGTGGGGTGTGCGGTGGAGTTTGGGTGGGGGCGTTTGGCTTTGGTCGGACATGGTGGCTTTGGTTGGTCCCCGCTATGAGCGGTCTCATGGTGCGCCCGTGGGGGCTTGTGAGTTAATCTAACGGGTGTTCAGGGTGAATGGATAGCGGGGCTGGAGAGTTTGGATGCAAATCCTCATGGTTTGCTGCTGGCTGCCTTTGGCGCAGAGTGCCGAAGTGGAAGGCGAAAAAGTGTTGGGGCGTGTGGTCTGGCAAGGAGAAATGCCTGTTGTGGGACCATTTCGCGCCCCAAACAGCCCGGGAGTGGGGCAGTCTGATGCGGGGTTGAAAACTTGGCGTAATCCCTTGGCTCCCCAGATTGGGGCAGACAAAGGATTGGCAGGGGTTTTGGTGTGGGTTGACGGTGACAAATCAAAAAGAACCAAGAAAAGCGGGCCAGCCCGGGTGGTGGTGGCAGAGAACCAGATTTCTATTGAGCAAGATGGCGCGACGGTGCCTGTTGGGCTGCTTAATCTGGGTGACAGTGTGACGGTGGAGAGCCGACAGTCCAGCCTGTTCACGGTGCGTGGGCGTGGAGCGGCGACATTTGCATTGCCTTTGGTGGAGCCGAATAAGCCGGTGACCAGGAAGCTGGATCGAGCGGGTTGGGTGGAGCTTTCGAGTGGCAGCGGTCAATATTGGGCCAGGAGTTGGTTGTGGGTGGGTGCGCCTGGTAGCGCAGCATTCACGGACAAGGGTGGGAATTTTCGATTGGATGGACTGGCAACTGGCAAGCAGACGATTGTTGCAAGGTTGCCGAACTGGGTGATCCAAAAGTTTGAGCGTGATCAGGAAACGGGGGAGCTTTTGGAAGCAACCTTTGGCGAACCGTTGATGGAGAGTGTGGAGGTGGATTTGAAGGCCCAAGCTGAAAACCGGGCAGAATTGCGATATCGGGTGAACAAGCGATGACTGACAAAAGCAAAGATAAACCAAGTGGAGTAATATTGGCGCCGGTGGATGAAATCCATGCGGAATCGCTTAGCCCAAAGGAGCGATTTACCCTACAAATTCAGGCGAACCAGACTTATCTTGCTTGGGTTAGGACCAGTATTGCCTTGCTGGGTTTGGGACTTGTGCTGGCGAAGCTGGCGCTGTGGGTGCGCTTGACCGCCCAAGATTTGCATTACAGGACTTTTTTGAAGGTGCAGGAGGTTTTAGGTGTCACTTTGCTGGCAGGGGGAACCCTATTGGTTGTGGCGATGACCATAGCCCACCAACAAACAACGAAGATCATTCAGAGTGGAAAGCTGCCTGAAATGGGGCTGATGCCGGCCTATTTGTTGACCGGCATGATTGTGATGGTGGGTTCTTTGCTTGCAGGATTGGTGCTTTTTTGGTGACCGGAAATTAGTTGGAGGCTGCCGCATTGGCGATGAGTATAACCTCGCAGCGGCGGTAAAAGTCTGGCAGTTTAGGGCCAACCTCGCTAGCGGTGGGGAATTGGTTTTTGAGGGGCTCCCAGCGGGAAACGGGCATTGCCACATAGGAAGGAATAGGCTGGTTGAGGTAGTTGGCGAGGTCTTTTTCGGATGGAAGGCGATCAACAGGCCTTTTGGCATAAAAGACTAGGCTAGGTTGAAACCAGTCGAATGTGGCGAGGCGTGCCTCACGCTTGGCAAGGTCGGTTGGCATTTGTGCGGCTAAGCGTTTGGGTGCCTTGTGCAGGTTGAGTGTTTGGCCGTTCCAGGCACCCAAGGTGGTGGTGAAGGCAAGTGCGGTTATGGTGATAATGACCAAGCAGGATGGCACATGTTTTGCTTGGAGTAGCCCCGCAATACCACCTGCGACAAGGATCAATCCGACCGGTGCCAGCCATTCCAAGCCAGCCAAAGGGTTGATTTTGGCGGCAAGCCCACCCAAGGGGATTGCGCCGGCTGCGGCCAGCAGTCCAACAGACATTGCCAGGCCTGAAATAATAAGGGTGGCCATACCCATTCGGACAAGCCATGCTGGCGGGTTAATCCAGGCGCGCCTCCAGGCGACCATGCCAAATGTCAGCCAAAGTGCGAGGGCCGGGTATGCGGGCAGAACGTAGTTGGGAAGCTTGGTGCGGCTGATGGAAAAAACCAGCAGTGGTACCAGTATCCATGAGCCGGTTAAAACAAGAGCTTGCCACAGGTTGCTTGCGGCATTTTTTCGATTGGTTTGCAGGCTGGCGGTGATTGGCAGAAGGAGCAGGGCGGAAAAAGGGAAGGTTCCCGAAATGATGACGGGAAGGTAGTACCAAATGGGGCCGGAATGATTTTCCATGGGGGCTGAGAAACGGCCAAAATTATGCTGTAGGAAAAAGCCTTTGTGCCATGCGAATTTGGTTTCGGTGCCAACCCAGATGTACCAAGGGCCGGCAATTAGCAACCAAAGGAGTAAAGCTGCAGGTAGGTGGAACCAAGGGATGCGTTTCCAACCCCCCGCGACCAGCATTGCGCACAAAAGGATGGCTCCGGGGAGGGCCAAACCAATGGGGCCTTTTCCTAGCATTGCCAAAGCGGAGCAGGCGGCGGCGGCGTAAAGCCACCAAACACCACGGGCACCACGGATTCCCATCAAGAGAAAAAGCATGCACCAACTCACCAGCGCTGTTAGAAGGCTATCTGGATTGGCGAAGCGCATGGCTGCCACGAACATGGGTGAGCCTGCCAGAATGAGGGCTGCTGCGAGCCCAGCCAAACCGCCAAGCCAAAGTTGACCAAAGGTCCAAACTGCCAGAAGAGAAAAAAGTCCGGCGATGGCAGAGGGAAAGCGGGCGGCAAATTCACCCTCGCCAAAGACCAATCCCGAAAGAATTTGTAGCCAATTGATGAGGGCGGGTTTGTCGACCCGGAGCTCGTAATTGAAGGTGGGCACCACCCAGTTGTTGGCCATGCGCATTTCGCGGGAGGCCTCGGTGTTGTTGCCTTCGTCGATATCCCAAAGGTCGGCAGTGCCGAGGTTGGTGAGTGCGACCAGCGCCCAGACAGCCACAACGAGAGAGATTTGGCGGTTAACCGGGCGGAGCCAGTCGATTAGCCGTTCCAGGTTGGACATGATGTCTTGGATTTCCCCAAATTACCCGGCAGGGCCAAACCTTCTGTCTGGCCAAACTAAGGGGCCATCATGGTCGGGGAAGTGGTTTGGGCTCCAGCCCAGCTTTGCTGGGGCGGGGCTAAAAACGGAGAAGAATTGACCCGAAGTGACTGGATTGGCTATAGGGGAGTGTGGTGAAGGGTCCTGTTTGGCTGTAATTTTGACTATGCAGAGTTTTTATATTCAATCAGGGCGGCGAGGAGGCCGGGGCGGATGCGACTGATTCCAACCGGCAAGGGGCCCATTTGGGTATTTGCCGTCGTGATAATTTTGGGTGATTTTGGGCCCGAGTTTGGCAATGTGAGGGCGCAAGCCCCGGGACTGGGAGCATTGGCCCCGTCTGTGGATATTGCCAGATTGCGGGAAATGCTGCTGGACAGGGGCCAGCCCAGGTTGCAAAACCAGGCGGCCTTGGCCTTGGTGCAAGTTCAGTCTGGTGAGGCGGAGGCGCTGATTCGGCAAGGGCTTGAGCAAGCTGAAGACCTAGAGATGTTTTTGGCTTTGGCATCTGCCATTCGATTTAACCGGGACTCGCGTTTTACGAACGAGTTGCTGAAGGCTTTGTCCTCCAACAAGCAAGGTATCCGCCAGGCCGCATCGCAGGCTTTGAGCGTGCTTGCAGAACCCAAAGTGATTGGCAGCTTGGCCAAAATGCTGGAAGATCCGGCCTCGGACGCATCGGTTTGCCAGGCTGCGGCCTACACCTTGGGAGCCAGCGGCAGGAAGCAGGCCATGCCCCCGCTGATCAAGGCACTTACCAGCGAATCAGACCGGGTTCGGCAGTCAGCCAGTGACGCCCTGACCGACTTGACAGGTCAAAAGCTGGGAACAGATGTGGAGAGGTGGAGCCAGTGGTGGGCAATGACCAAGGATTTACCACCGGAACGCTGGTTGGAAGACCGATTGAGCTTTCAATTGGCGAGGCGGGCAAGACTTGAAAACGAATTGGAGAGTGCCAGAAGCCAAGTGGTGCGATTGCAGCAGGAACTTTATGCCCGACTGGGAGCCACCGAGAGACTGGAATATTTGCCTGGCATGGGCGATCAGGAAGATCCGGCCCTGAGGCTTTTGGCGGTGAACTGGTGTCAGCAAGCACTGAACGGGTCTGACCCGGCGGCGCAGAAGGTACTGGGTGGGATGTTGATGAGGTTGTCGGGTGATCCGGCCCTGGAGGTGCAACGCGCAGCAACCATGGCGCTTGGACGCGTTTCTGAGCTTCAGGCGATGGATCGATTGTTGGTGCTGACCCGATCGAACCGGCCTACCGTGCGTGCCGCCAGTGGGCGTGCGCTTTCGCAGCAGGCGACTATTGGCCGGCCGGAGCTGAAGGCCCGGCAGGGTGAAGTTTTGGCGAGTTTGCAGAGGTTGCTGGAGGACCCAGTGCTGGAGGTGGTGGTTGAGGCCGCCGAAGATTTAGGCGCTTTAGGGGCTGCTGAATCGGGGCCTGTGCTTACGGCTTTGTTGAGGCACCCATCGGAATCGGTGCGGAAGGCGGCTGCTGGGTCGCTGGAGAGGGTGGCGCAGCCCAGTTCGCTTGATGCCATTTTGAAGGCATTGGATGATTCTTCCGGGACAGTTCGGTTCAGCTTAATTGGTGCGCTGGCCCAATTGGTGGCTAGGACTGAAAGCCCCATGGCGACAGTACCAGGGCCAGTGGAGCCGGGTAAGCCCATGGTGCCACAAACCCTGAGCGAGACCGACCGGGTTCGTTTGCTTGCCCGGCTGGAAATAGTGCTGTTGAAGGATATGGACCCCAATGTGCGCGCAAGGGCGGCAGGTGCTCTTGGCGAATGCGGGCCCCCAGGGCTTTTGCCTATTCTTTGGCAGGCAAGCCAGCCTGGGGAGGATGTACGGGTGCAGGAGAAGGCTTGGCTGGCTTTGATTGACACGGTGGCGCGGGCTCAGCAGGTGAGCTTGGTTCAGGAATGGGACCGGAAGCTTGCCCAAGCCAAACAGCCAGCGAGGCGTTTGCAACTTTTGACCGAGGTGTTGAGCCGCTGGAGCCGGAAGTCGGACAAGAAGCTGGCGTTGGTAGCAGTGCAGGATTTGGTGGTGCAGGTGGCACTGGAGCAGAATAAATGGTCTTTGGCGCTGCCACTGGTACGCGAACTACTTGCCAAGCCCCAGCGCAACGAGATGGAAACCCAGGCCAGTTTGCGGCACCTGCTTCAAGCGGGGGAACAGGCTTTGGCGGATGGCAACCAAGCAGAGGCACAACGGGTGGCCCAGGAAGGCAAAACCTTGGTCACCAAGGATAGCCCGCTGGCGCCGCTGTTTGAGGGATTGGCAGGGCGCAGCAAAGGCAAGTAGACAGCTTACCAGAATTGTGCCCGATTTAAAAGAGTCTTGAGGAAGATTAATCCTCGTCTTTCACTTGGGGTTCAATCCCGTGCAGCATTCTGCCGCAACCCGAGCATAGCAGGAACTCTCCACGGCGAACCTTGCCGGCGGATTGCATGTCGATGGTGGTTCGGCAGGCGAGGCAAACCCTATCCACCACCTTGGAAAAAGCCTCGTGGCCCTGGGTGGTTAAAATGCGTTGGTAAGTGGACTGGAACTCGCGGGCCAAGGTAGGCTCTTTGGCGGCAAGTTGCTTGCGGATGCTGGCAAGATCGCCATCTAGATCTTTTTTGATGTTTGGGAAGTTTTTTTCGAACTCGGCCAAATCCTTTTTAGTGTTGGCAATGGCGGCTTCGAGTTCTGGAACCTTGGATTGACGCTGCTCAATTTCTTCGAGGATGAGGAGGATTTCATCCTCGAGGCCGGCGATTTGCTTGCGTTCGTGGTCGACCTCATGGTCGATGGCCTCGAATTCCTTGGGGGTGGAGAGTGAGGCGCGCTGAGTTTCCAACTTGTCGATGTGCTGGGCTAATTGCTTGATGCTGGTTTCCCGAGCGCGGTGGTCGAGTTGCAACTGTTTAAGGCGCGCGGTGTTTTCATCGCGGTTTTTGGTGGCCTTGTTCAGCTTTCCCTGATGTATCACCTGCTGGCGGGGCAATTTGCCCAACGCCTCAGACAGGTCGAACTCGCGACATCGCAGTTCGTGGAGTGCAGCGAGAATATTGCCGGGAGTTGCAGAATCGATCATGTAGAGGGTCAACCAGGGGGCCACGTTGTTGCCCGCCTGTGTGGCGGAGGGGCCGGCCGGCCCCCTGGGCACGGCCCCCAAAGACGGAGACCGCGCCTTAACGGCGAAGCATGCCCTCGACAAATCCCTCTAGCTGTCGGCTGCGCACTGGGTGCTGCAGTTTGCGGACAGCCTTGGCCTCGATTTGGCGCACGCGTTCGCGTGTCACCTTGAAGATTCTTCCGACCTCCTCGAGGGTGTAGCTGTAGCCATCACCGAGGCCGTAGCGGAGCTTGATGATCTCCCGCTCGCGGTAGGTCAGAGTCTTGAGCACTTGGTCGATCTTGTCCTTGAGCATCTCGGAGCTAGCGGCTGAGACAGGGGAGTCGATGGAGTTGTCTTCGAGGAAATCGCCGAAGTAGCTGTCTTCGCTTTCGCCGACTGGCCGGTCGAGAGAGATTGGCTGGCGGCTGATCTTGAGTACCCTGCGGGTTTCCTCGACAGAGAGGCCTGCGGCCTTTGCGGTTTCCTCGACAGTGGGTTCACGGCCAATTTCCTGCAGCAGCTTTTTGGAGATGTTGCGGAGTTTTGACATCGTCTCGATCATGTGGACCGGGATGCGGATGGTACGAGCCTGGTCAGCGATGGCGCGGGTGATTGCCTGGCGGATCCACCAAGTGGCGTAAGTGCTGAACTTGTAACCGCGGCGGTACTCATATTTGTCGACCGCACGCATCAGGCCTGTGTTGCCCTCCTGGATGAGGTCGAGGAAGCTTAGGCCGCGGTTGCGGTATTTCTTGGCGATGGAGACGACAAGGCGGAGGTTGCCACCGGAGAGGTCGCGTTTTGCCTGCTCGTATTCAAAGTAGCGACGCTTGGCGCTTTCGACGCGCATCTGGAGGATATGGGGTTCCTCGAGGACATGCATGAGGTAGTCGCGCAGTTCCTTCTCGTAGCCTTGTAGGTCTTCGAGCTCTGAGGCGTCATCGCGTTCACGCATGCGGGCGATAATGCGTTCCAGTTCCATCATGCGGCGGGCGATTTGCTCGAGTTTTCGCAGGAGGGGCTGAATGCGCTGGGTGCGGATTGAGAGTTCCTCAACCAGCAAGACCGATTTGTATCGTCTGAGGCGCAGCGCACGGCGGAGCGCCAGCTTGGCACTGGGGTCATCCTCTTCCATATAGCGGCCGAAGTCGCGCTGGTTTTGGTCTAAGAGGCGTTCGAGTGTTTTGAGGTTGTGGGGCATTCGCTGGAGAATCTTGTCTTTTTCAAGATTTTCGGTGAGCGAAACCTTGATGGTGCGGTCGAATGGGAGTTCGCCGAGGTGAACTTTGCGGAGGGTGTCGACCACCTGCTGCATGACGCCGTCAACTTCTAGCACCTTGGCCCGGAAGCGGCGGCGGGTGATCTCGATTTTTTTGGCAAGGGAGATTTCCTGCTCGCGCTTTAGGAGAGGGATTTCGCCCATCTGAGTGAGGTACATGCGGACGGGATCATCGACCCTGCGGCCGTCATCGTCGTCGAAAAAGGTGACTTCATCGCCTGAGGTGGCGACTTCTTCGGCTGGGCGGCCGTCGCGCTCCTCGGCCTCGCTGTCATCGATGAGCTCGATGCCTTGCTCCTCGAGGTTGATGAGGAGTTTGTCGAGTTTGTCGGGGCTTGCGTCCTCCTCCGGGAGGACCTCGTTGATCTGACCGTAAGTGAGGTAGCCCTTCTCCTTGCCTTGCTCGATGAGCTGGCGGAGGCCGTCGTGGATTTTTTCCATCTCTTGGTTCCCCTTTTTGGGAGCGGCATCCCGCTTTGAATCGGAGGTTGGAGTGGCCTTTGGCGCGGCTTGTTTGGCGGTCATGGTCTTTTTCATGGATTCAAGGCTCCACGCGCGGATTCCTGGAGGCGCCTGAGCACCTCGAGCGCTGCTTCATGGTCACCCGCGTGCGCGAGGCGACCCAATTCCTTGCGCACATTTGCGCTTTTCACGCGGCTGTCAAGCCGCGTCATGCCCTCGATCAACCCGTTGAACCACATTCTGGGTTCGGGGTTGCTCTGGCCCATATCTCCCAACCGGAGGACCATAGCCTGAATCTGGTGGCTGAGAGTAGGGCGGAGGGCTTCTGCGTTGGGGGATTGGCCCGACCGCAGAAGTCCGAGTATCGCCTCGTACAAACCTTTTGCCACTGGATGTTTGAAGCAGGCGGGTTCCACCAAAGAGGCCGCCTCGGCCACCCATTCGGGATGGCTGATGAGGGCAGCGAGGAATTCCCGCTCAACCATAGGCATGGCGGACTCATCGATGGTCGCCTCAGAACTTGAGGCGACCTGACGGGGTTCGCGGCGGTCCAGCGCGCGGGGCGCTTTGGCCAGTTCCTGTTTGCGTTGCCATAAAGTCTCCTCCCTGAGACCCAACCTTCGTGCGAGTCTGCCGACAAGCAGCTCGCGCTTGATGCTGGCGGTTGACCCCGAGGGGCCCCCGTCACCCAGCAGACCCAGAACCCGGTCCAACCCGGCCTGGGAACTTCCAACATGCTCCTCGACACCTGGCGGGAACCATTTGTCCATTGCCACGGTGAGTGCATCTTTGGCTTCGTCGAGTGCCTTGTTGAGGGGAGCAGGCCCCTCATTGAGGAGCCAGTCGCAGGGGTCGAGCCCCTCTGGCAGTCGGGCTACACGCAGTTCCATCTCATGCTGGGCGAATAGCCCGAGGGAGCGTTCAACACCGCTATCGCCACCGGCATCGGCGTCGAACACGAGGACGACCTGCGAGGTGTGCCGGCGGAGTTGGTTGAGATGGCGTTGATTGAGTGCTGTACCCATGGTGGCAACCACGGCAGAGATGCCTTGCTGGTGTGCCATCAAAACATCGGTGTAGCCTTCCATGACAGCGAGGAAGCCTCGTTTTTTGCCTTCCTCGCGGGCGAGGTCGAGGCCGAAGAGTTGTTCACTTTTGGTGAACAGTGCCGAGTCGATGGAGTTGTAATATTTGGGGGCGCGCTCGGCGGTAGGTGTGCCTGGGAGAACCCGGCCACCAAAACCGACAGTTTGGCCGCGGGGATTGCGGATGGGGAACATCACGCGCTCGCGGAAGCGGTCGAAAAGGCGATCATCGTTTCGGCCCAAAATGCCGAGAACTTCGAGGACATTCAAGTCGAGGCCATCGCGCTGTGCTTTGCGAAGAATCCAATCCCCGCCAGGCGGTGACCAGCCGACGCCGAATTTTGTGAGGGTTTCTTCCTCTAGGCCTCGGTCCTCCAGGTAATCGCGCGCGGCTTTGCCAGCTTGGCGTTCCCAGAGAGAGTCTTGGAATTGTTTTTGGGCCCAGTCGGAGAGCTCGAGCATTTTGGCTTTTTGGGCCGACTGCATGGAGTCGTCGCCGTCGCGCCATGTGATTCCTGCCCTGCGGGCGAGGAGGTCCATAGCTTCGGGGAATTCGAGTCTTTCGATGCGTTGAACAAAACTGATGACATCGCCATATTCGCCGCAGGACCAACAGCGGTAGCGCTGGCGACCTGGATCGACATCGAAGGAGGGACGACGGTCATCGTGGAAAGGGCAGAGAGTTTTGTGAACCTTGCCAGTTTGCCGCAGAGTCAAATATCCCCCAATGACATCGACGATGTCATTGGCGGCCTTGACGCGCTGGACGGCATCCTGGATCACAGGAACTTCCCCCTGAACATTCACCCCATTGGCGGGGCTTGAGCGTCTAACCGATGGCCATAGTCAGCCTGCATGGCAGGTTGCCCTATGGAGCGGAAACACGGGAAGTCGGTAGAATGAGGGTGACGCAACGACCTATTTACCCAGACAGCCTATGCCGTGAGGCATGGTGGTCTAGGCGAACAAGGCGATCGATCCTCCCTGATCCTCACAATTACCCGGGGCCAGGCGCATTCTTGGCCCTGAGCCTCGCCATCCTGGCGCTGCCTTGACTTTGATCGTAGGTGTACCCATAAAACCTGTCAACCCTACGCAGCTGCAAGCCATTTCCCCACAAACAGTTGAAGCCGGAATTGTCGTTACCATCCATCAACCCAATTACGGAAAACCGTGATTTTGGAGAAGGATAAATGCCGATAACTGCTGTGTGGTGCGTACCAAAATCGGGCAGAGGATGCCTGACTTGAGCACCTTGAAATACCATTCGCTCGAAGGATCGGCCCGATGAATCCTCGTCTATCCGCTCCTGCTGGCCAGTCTGAAGCTAGCATCGCCCGGAACTCCCGGACGAACCTGATCCGCACATGGGCGTTTGGTGCGGTGTTGGCGGGTGGTGCTTGCCTTCAGGCAGCTCCACCAACCCCTATAGAGATTCTACAGTTCAAACCAAAACAAGAAGGTATTTCTGCCTCGAACCCAAAAGTTGGGGAGGAGGTTGGGTGCAAAGTTGAATTGATCAAGGGGCAGGATAAAGGGAGTGGCTGGCTACTGAGAGATGGGTCTGGGCAGCCATTGCGGCGATTTTTTGACACCAATGATGATAACAAGACTGATGTACGAAGTTTTTATCAAGATGGTGTTGAAGTATATCGAGAGATTGATTCGAACTTTGATGGGGTTGCTGATCAATACCGGTGGTTCAATGCGGCGGGAAGCCGTTGGGGAATTGATGCCAATGGGGATGGGGCGATTGATACTTGGCAAGTGATAAGTCCGGAGGAGCTTTCCCAGGAGTTGGTGCGGGCCTTGGCCGCCCGGGACCAGGCCAAGTTTTCAGCGCTGCTTTTGAATGCGAGTGATTTGAAACAAATGGGGCTGGCTCCTGAGAAAGCAGCCTTGTGGGGCGAAAAGGTGACAGGGGCGAGTGTGCGTTTTAGCCAAGTGTCGGGCAAGTTGCCGGCGACGAATCTGGCGTGGTTGCATCTAGAGCTTGGAGTTCCCCAGTGCCTCCCTGCAGACCAGATTGGCAGCCGCTATGACCTGATTCGTCATCGTCGGGGAACAGTGCTTTTGGAATTGGGCGGCAAAACTGATTGGTTGCAAACTGGTGAGTTGGTTCAGGTGGGATCGGCTTGGCGAGTTGTGGAGGGGCCTTCTGTTGGCGCCCTTACCGAGGAGGACCCGACCAGCACTGCGGGAACCCGACCTTTTGGGAAGCTAGACTTTGACAAGGACCCGGACCTGCGCAAATTGGTTGAGGAGTTAGGGACCTTGGACCGGCAAATGGCCCAGGGCAATCCGACCCCCAAGCAGCATTTGGGTCGCGCCGAGCAGCTAACCAAGATAGCCAGCAAGGTGAAGGCTGAAGACCGGGACCCATGGTTACGGCAGATTGCCGACAGCCTTTCTTCTGCGGCCCAAGGGCCGAACAATACCGGTGAGGCCTCGGCAATGGCCAGGCTGGTGGAGCTGTCGAACGAGTTGATTAAGGCGAATCCAGGCACCCCTCTCACTGGATATGTGGTTTTTCGGCAGCTTCAGGCTGAATACTCGCTGCGGCTGATGAAGCCTGGTGAGGACTTCTCGAAGGTGCAGCAAGACTGGATAGGCAAGCTGAACCAGTTTGTTGCCGCTTATCCGACCGCTGACGACACAGCAGATGCGCTGATCCAGCTGGGAATGGTGAGCGAGTTCATGGCGAAGCCGAATGATGCCAAGACTTGGTACCAGCAAGTTTCGAAAAACTTTGCCAGCAAGCCTCAAGCGCAGAAGGCGGCAGGTGCAATTCGCAGGTTGAGCAGCGATGGCCAACCTTACAGTCTCGGCGGTGGTGGTCTTGAGAATCCAGGTATGTCGTTCGACCTGAGCCAACTGCGTGGCAAGGCGGTGATTGTTTATTACTGGGCGAGTTGGAACAACCAAACGGTTGGCGATTTCGCAAAACTTAAGCTGATTGCGGAATCGTACAAATCCAAGGGTGTGGAGTTGGTGACGGTAAACTGTGACCAGACAGCGGCCGAAGGGCTTGCGCTGATGAAGCGGACTCCAATACCCGGCATTCACTTGCATCAGCCTGGTGGCCTTGAAGGCAAGCTGTGCGTGGAATGGGGCTTGATGGTTTTGCCACATGTGGTGTTGGTGGACAAGGATGGCAAAGTGGTGAGTGGCAATGCCCAGTTGTCGACCTTGGAAGACGATGTGAACAAGCTGTCGAGATGATTTTAGACAAATTTTTACTGAAGTGGGGGGGCCTCAGTTGAGATTGAGTTCGCCCCACTTTTGTCATTCAATTTTCTAAGATTACCACCACCCGATTCAGGGCGTGATTGGTGTTTGGCCGTTGAAGCGGTCGTCATAACATTCCAGACCGAAGGGTGGCTTGTAGGCGTGGAGCCTGCTGGCACCTTGGAACCCTTTGGCGTGAAAAAAGACGCGGCGGGCGAAGAAAGTGTAAGGCTCGATTTGCTTGGCGTGCTGTCGTATTTTCTCGCGTGAGCCAAAGAGGGCCAGAGCTGCTTGTTTGAGGCGCCACTTTCGGCCAACTGGGTCGGTGTCTGCCGGTTGGTTTTTGTCGGTGTTGAATTCTGCCCGGTGTTCGATTGTCAGGTATGCGGCCTCGACCAATTGTTCCAGAGCGCCCTTGGAGGGCAGGAACTCGATGGCGTGATTGGCGAAATTGAGGCAGGCGGTGCCTTCCGGAAGGGCGGGGCCTTCAGGGCCGTCGATCAGGACGATGGTGTCTGGACCGCACAAGTGGCGGATTTGTGTGAAGGCATAATAAGGGTCGAATAGGTGGTAATAAACTCCCAGATAAATAATAATGTCGAAGGGCCCCTCGCTAGCCAGTGTTTCCTTGAGTGAATAGACACTTACATCTTGGCGGACCTCGATCTTTGAGCCGAGCAACTCGCGGGCGATTTGAATTCCTTCGCCGGCGGACCAGTTTTGGGAAAGGTCGTCGGTGGAGAGGACCCTGGCGGCACCGCGTTTTTCAGCCTCGAAGCTCCAGTATCCGTCCCATGAGCCAATTTCGAGAACCCGCTTACCTTTGAAATCGACCTTGTCGAGTTGCTCGTGGAGGAACCCCCAAAGCGCCCGGTGGTCGGCAGTGTCGGGTGTGGAGCTTTTTGCCCTGAAACCGCCTGGGAAATCGTATTCGTGGTACCAGGGCACACGATCGATTTTTGCCTGAATTTCTTGCTTTGATAGGCCGGACAAAAGTGACGAGGACATTGCCAACCCCTTGCACCGATAAATTTCCTGCCCGGGACTATGATCCTTAAGGGGATATCAGGACAAGGCCAAGGGTTGGCAAAAAGGATGGCCAGGGCGACTAGGGGAACTAGGATATAGGTAAGATAGTTTAGGTCGGACCAACCCCGGCCTATTAATCACCCGGGAATAAATTGGAAATTTCCCATGCCCAAGACAACAATTGCACCTTGGGGTGCAGCAGAAGAAGCGGCGGCGCGTCGCTTGATCACCTTGGCCTTGGCTGAGGACCTTACCGCACCGGACGGCCGGAAGGGTGATGTGACTTGCAAGGCCTTGGTGGCGGAAAAATTGACCGGTCAGGCGGCCTTGGTAGCCCGGTCACCGGGTGTATTGGCCGGATTTGGGGTGGTGCCGTTAGTTTTTGGCCAGATTGATCCGACTGTGAAGGTTGAGTTGCTGGCTGTGGAGGGGACCCAGCTTAGTCCGGGCATGCCCATTGCCAGGCTCCGTGGCCACATGCGCGCCCTGCTGGGGGGTGAAAGAACGGCGCTGAACCTGTTGCAACGGTTGAGCGGTGTGGCGACGCTAGCCCGGCAATATGCGGCACAAATCGCTGATTTGCCGTGCATAGTTCTTGATACCCGCAAGACGACCCCTGGCTGGCGGGTTTTGGAAAAGTACGCTGTGCGCATGGGTGGTGCGGCCAACCACCGGATGGGTTTGGCAGACGGCATTTTGGTGAAAGACAACCATTTGGCCTGCTTGGCCGGGCGGATGCGGGCGGATACCGGAACCGTGCAGAAGGCGACCCAAAAAGCCATGGAGTACGCCAAGGCGCATCCGCCGCTGCCGGTGGAGATTGAGGTGGAAACCATGGAACAATTGCGAGCCGTGCTAGCGGAGGCACCCACAGTTGTGCTTTTGGACAACATGACCCCAGCGCAGGTGCGCGAGGCAGTGGCACTGCGCAATGAATTGGCGCCTGGTGTGAAGCTGGAGGCCTCTGGTGGCATTAGGCTGGAAAACCTTAGGGATTATGCATTGGCAGGGGTGGACAGGATCAGTGTTGGGGCGATGACGCACCAAGCGACTGCGCTGGACATGGCCATCGATTTTATTCCCGATGTGAAATGACAGGGGAATTGGCAGCCAGCGGGCCCGTGCCGGACCGGGTAATCCATCGTTCTGGGCGGCAGGTTGGTCATTGCATCCATTGGCACGACCGCCTCGACAGTACCAACGAGCAGGCGATGCGCTTGAGCGCACGGCTGGGGCAAGAGCCTTCGCTGCACGGCGTAGCCATCGCGGCTGGTTGCCAGGATCGTGGGCGTGGCCAGCATGGTCGGGTGTGGACCGCCCCTCCGCTGAGCAGCGTACTTATGAGCGTTCTTTTGGATCTTGAGCAGGAAGCGAGTCGCCCTGCCCTTCTGACGGCTTGGGCCGCAGTGGCAACGCGGTATGCTGCGGGGCGTTGGCTGGGGGTGAAGCCACGCATCAAATGGCCGAATGACATTTATGCGGGAGACCGGAAGATTGCCGGGATTTTGGTGGAGAAGGGAAGGGGTACGGTGGTGGGAATTGGGCTGAATATTAGCCAGACTGAAGAAGATTTTCTGGAAGCAGGGTTGGAGTTGGGTGGATCGTTGGGCATGTTCTCTTCCGGTGCAGTTCCAAGCCACAGTGAGGTACAGGATAGCTTGCTGGAAGCGCTGGATTTGGGGCTTCCTGCCATTCAAAGGGGGGAAACCCGTGAGTTGGAGGCTGCATGGCGGGAGGGGCTGGGGCTTGTGGGTGTTGCTGTGCGTGTAGAGGCGGTGGGGCGTGTGGCCTTTGGGATGGTGGAAGAGGTTGGTTTGGCAGGTGTTGTATTAGCGCAAGATGACGGTGCCCGAAGGCGATTTTTACCGGAAGAGATCTTGCGCATTCACCCGCTTGGGGATTTTTTGCGTGGGGAAAATTGGGAATAGGCGGCCAGATTAGACCTGATCAGACTTGACGGATTCCTTTGACCACCGCGAGCAGGGGTTCCTCGAATTCTTCAGCATCGACATCACTGAATTGCCAGAGTGCGAGTACCGTGCCCTCGTTGGCAGTTTCGAAACATCGGATTTGGCAGGTGTGGTAATCGTCGAGATAGCCGAATTGAACCTCGTAGCCGGCAGCGGGAACGCCACCGAGGAAATCATCGACCTCGTCGGCCTCGAGACCCGGATAATCGGCCTTCAAGGATTCAAGTGTGGCTATGGCCGCTTGTCTGGCATCCATTTCTTCACCTAGGCTGGTGAGGAGTAGGAAGGCGGTTCCGGGACTTTGAAGGGTGAGGCGCCAGCTACCGGTTTCGGTATCGGCTTCACGCTCAACTTCCCAGGTTTCGGGGCGGCTGAATTGTATGGAGCCTTGTCTTTCCAGAGGCATTTGCTGACCTTTTCTGGTTTTGGATTGAATGCTGGAGATGGGAATCGAACCCACACGGGACTTTCGCCCCAGCGGATTTTAAGTCCGCTGCGTCTGCCATTTCGCCACTCCAGCAGTGGTCTGCCGAGCCCAGTTAAACATAGGCCTTAGTAACCATATTAGGAAAGATTCAGGGGACTGCCACTTGGCTTGGGCAGGTTCAGGGGAATGAGGTTAACTTTTGGCGTTTCGCATAGGGGTTTGATGGGGTTTGGGTCGTTCATAATTTGGTGCAGGGTGGTGTTTCCAAATGATTCGATCATTGCTGCCAGGGCATTGTCGAGGTGACGGTGCAGGGGGCACAATTGGGAGCCGTGGGAGGAGATACCCATGGGGCATGTGAGAATTCGCTGCAAAGGGTCGACGGCCTGGACAACCTCGAGGATGGTGATGTCTTTGGGCCGCTTAGCCAAGGTTGCACCACCCCCTTTGCCGCGGCGGGTGGAAACAATTCCAGAGTCGGCCAAATGTTGCAAAACCTTGGCAAGGTAGGCTTCAGGCACGTGAATGGAGCTGGCCATTTCGCGCACACTAACAATGGCAGGTGCAACCATGGAAAGGTGAGCGACGGCCCGCAAGGAATATTCAACAGTTTGGGAAAACATCCGACCTCCGCTGATTCAGGAGAGACAAGTCCGATTATAAGGTGGCTCCAAGAAGATTCCACAGGAAAATATCAGCGAGGAATAAAATGCGAAGAGTTTTTGGGGTTAGTCCAGAAACCGAGGCAACCATGAGTGAGCCATCAAGTGCCGGGTAGTGCCGGTGAAGGGGAGCTCCACCGGATGGGAATGCCATCAATTCGGCGGGTGAATTGGCGCATGATTGAATTGAATGCCGTATCTGCCTGTTCTTTAGCCTCGAGAGTGGCGGCTCCAAATCGGATTCCTTCATCCAGTTTTTCGCCTAGGCCCAGTTGCCGGATTTGGGCAATGAGGGGGCCCACTTTGGGATCTTTGAGGATTTGGGCCTCGACTTGAGGGCGCGGGATAGTGGCATCAGCCTGTTGGGTTCGGCTGTGAATCAGCCGCCATTCGGGCCCTTTGGGACCAGCCATTTTTGAATAGACCCGGTCGTCGATTGTGACTTTACGGTTTGGCAGATCGGGTTCGACCCGAGTGATGCGGAACTGAGCAGCTTTTTTTTTGTCGGCAATCGCTGAGGCCTCGGCCACCGCTTTGGAACCTTCGTTTTGACCGGGGCCTTTTTCTCCGAGCAGGTCGCCTAGGGCACCATCGAGGAGGCCGGGGCCGAGCTTGCCCAAGATTTCTTGAAGGCCGGCACCGGGAATGGCTCCGCCCCCTTCGGGTGCTTCGAGGACGGAATTTCCAGTTCCTTGGAAGTTGAGCTTTTGGCCATGCATGTAGGATAAATAAGCTTTTCGCAATTCCCAATCAGCCTCGTTTTCCACGGGTATGCCGGGCATTTTTTCGCTGAAATCGGGGGTTTGCTTGTCCCATGCAATATTGTCTGCCTTAAGGGCGGCAATGGTTTGGGAAGCGGATTGGCTTTCAACTTGGTCAATATGTTCGTGCCATGCGACCAAAACCATCTTGAGGTATTCAGGTTTTGCGCGAATGAGTTTGCGTGGCTGTTTTGGCAAAAGGCGGACCAGCACAAAGGGGCCTTTTCCGGCGGCGCCATCGGCTCCCAAACCGGGATCCATGCGGGAAATTTGCTCGTCGATAAAGCCTTTTAGTTGTTCGTTGGCGGGAGAAGCCTCGAGAGATTTATCCCAAGCTGCGAGCCTGCGGGCGTAATCGACGCGCAGTGCCCATTCGCGGTCGTTTTGGTCGTTTTCAAGTTTTGATGCCAAATCGGGATAGGTCTTTCTCAGCCATTCCCTGCGGCAGGCGAACCAGAGCTCGCCTGTTGGGCCAGTTCCAAATACCAGGCCACGCAGTTCGGCCCCTTCGTAGGTTAAACGGTCCACCGGGAGGTCGCGGGGGACCGGAACGACAGGAGGCTTATCCTGGGCAAAAAGGGGTGAGCCAGCGCACAGGGCTGACAAAATTAATGATAAGAATCGGCTGGTAACCATGTGTCACCCCCCAAGGGATAATACTACTCTATCACCCTTGGCAGAAGGCGGATGGTTACGTTGGCCTATCAGGCGAGCAAATCCTTGACCACATGGCCGTGGATGTCGGTCAGGCGGTAGTCCCTTCCTGCATGGCGGTAGGTGAGGCGCTCGTGGTCGAAACCGAGGAGGTGCATCATGGTTGCCTGCAGGTCGTGAACATGGACTTTTTTGTCAACCGCCTGGAAGCCGAAGTCGTCTGTGGCACCGTAAGTCATGCCGCCTTTTACACCACCGCCCGCCATCCAAATGGAATAGCCGTGGTGGTTGTGGTCACGCCCGTTGATCTTGCCGGCGTTGGCACCGGCGGTAGGTAGTTCGACAGTGGGCGTGCGACCGAACTCGCCGCCCCAGAGGACTAGGGTGTCATCGAGCATACCCCGCTGCTTTAGGTCAAGGAGGAGGCCGCCTATGGCCTGATCGCATTCTTTGGCGAGCCGGCGGTGATTGACCTCAATGTCATCGTGGTTGTCCCAGGGTTGGCCTGCGCCATGCCAAACTTGAACAAAGCGCACGCCGCGCTCGACGAGCCTTCTGGCGATGAGCATTTGGCGACCTTGCAAGCCGGGCCCGTAAAGATCGCGGATGTTTTTAGGTTCGCGGTTGATGTCGAAGGCGTCTTCGGCGTCGGACTGCATGCGGTACGCCAGTTCAAAAGACTGTATGCGGGATTCGAGGCGCGGGTCTGCTTGGCGCGGTTGCTGGTGGCTACGATTGAAAGCTGCGAGCAGGTCGAGTTGTTTGCGTTGGCGCTGGCTGGGTGATGCTGCGCGGACATTCTCGATGAGCTTTTCGAGTGTGGTGTTGTTGGTATCGACATAGGTGCCCTGATAAACGCCGGGCAAGAAAGCGCTTTGCCAGTTTTGGGTCTCTTGGATGGGATAACCACCCGGGCACATGGAGATGAAGCCGGGCAGGTTTTGGTTTTCGCTACCCAGGCCATAGGTGACCCAGCTACCCATGCTTGGGCGGACTTGGCGGCTATCGCCGCAGTTGAGCAGGAGTAAAGATGGCTCGTGATTGGGGACATCGGCATGCATGGACCGCACCACGCACAGGTGATCGGCCATTCGGGCTACATAGGGGAATAGTTCGCTAATCTCGATACCGGATTGCCCGTGCTTGGAGAATTTGAAGGGGGAACCAAAAGCGGCACCGGTTTTTCTTTCGGTCGGCAGGTTGGGGCGAGGCAGGACTTTGCCATGGTTTTTGTTGAGAAGCGGTTTGGGATCGAAGGTGTCGAGATGAGAGGGGCCCCCGTTCATGAACAGGTGGATGACCCGTTTTGCCTTGGGCTGAAAGTGGGGGCCGCGCGGGGCCAAAGGGGCAATGGACCGGTCGGAGGGTGCGTTGGCTGCTGCCTCTTGGCCCAGCATGGCGGAGAGGGCCAAGCTGCCCATGCCCATAGCCGAGCGCTGCAGCAAACGGCGGCGGTCGATGGGGAAAGATGAATCCATGGTAAAACCTCGAGTTGGGTCAGTCTGCGAATGCGAATTCGTTAGAGCAGAGTAGGACTTGGGCGAGAGCGGCCCAGCCCTCGGCGTCTTGGGCGATAGCCAGGGCCTTTTTCTTTTCCTCACTGGTTGCATGGCGGCCCCATGCCAAACGGGCCATGGCGTCCATGCGGGCGGCGGGTTCCAAATTTGCCAGTTCTGGGCGAGCCGCCATGGAGCGGGCCATTTCCATCGAAAAGGGACTGTTCAGGAGGTAGAGGGCTTGCTGGGGAACTGTGGTGCTATGGCGTTGGGGTGTGGCCAAGTCGGGGCTGGCTAAATCAAAGGTGCGGTAAGTGCCTGGAAGGTTTTGGCGGTCGATGAAGCCATAGACACTGCGGCGGCCAGAATAGGGCTGGGCGAAGAGATCTACGGCGGGGCCGCCGGTTTTTTGGTCGAGCCGGCCGGCGGTTGCCAGCATGCTGTCGCGCAGGGATTCAAATTCAAGCCTTCGGCGGTTCATATGGCCCACCAGACGATTGTCGGGATCGGCTGCTGTGGCCAAGGGGTTTTCGCACTCCTGGCGGTAGGTGGCGGAGAGAACTATTTTTTTGTGGAGTTTTTTCATGGACCAGCCATCGCGCATGACAGAGGTGGCGAGATGGTCGAGCAGGGCTTGGTTGGTGGGCGCATCGCCTCGCAGGCCGAAATCGCCGGGAGTGCGGACAATGGCCTGACCGACATGCAAGAGCCACATGCGGTTGGCCATGACGCGGGCAGTGAGGGGGTTGTCTTTGGAGGTGATGGCCTGGGCCAACTCGGCGCGACCGGTGCCTTGGGTGAAAGGCTTGCCGTTTGAGATCACCTCTGGGAAAGCGCGCTTGACCTCAGGGCCGGGGCTATTCGGGTTTCCACGTAGGAAGACCTTAGGATTATGGGGGCCATTCTCTTTGAGGCCCATGGCCCGGGGCTGTTTGTCAGCATTTTTGGCGACAAATTCGTCGAGTTCTTTTTTTACCTTTTGCAGGTCGTTTCGCTCGGCGCGGTCGATGAATTTTTCAATTTCGGCAGGGGGGAAAAAAGTCGGGGCCTTGTCGCCTGTCAAGGCTTTGCGCACTTGGGTCAGGTCGTTTGGCTGCGGTTCCTTGAGGGCGGCTTCAAACAGGAGACTGTACCGCTGAGCCAGGTCCATGTGGTGCTGCGGTAGGTCTGTCACCAGAGCCTTGAGGGGGGCGGGCCATTTTTTAGCCTCAGCCCGTTGCTGCATTTTTTTTAGGACAGCCGGCGCATCTTCTTTCCATTGGCTGACTTTGACGGAGGCGAAAGCGCGCCACGTGGCGAACGCCTCATCGTCTTCTTTGGCAGCCTGTTCCAGGTAAACCCGCCACTTGTCGATCAGTGGCTTGCGCATCATTCCCGGGAAGTTGAGGGATAGGGCTTTGTTGCCCTCTCCAGCGGTGAGGTCGCGAACCGCCACCAAATAGAGGTGGGCTTGTTTGCGGAGCTTGTCTGGTACAGATTTTCGCAATTCGTTGAGCTTATTCTCGACCTTGGCCTTGTTTGCGGCCAGCTCCTTTTTGAAAGTCTCGGCTTTGGGGCCGGAGGGGTCTTCCAATTCGGGTTGGTTCTCGGTGCTGCCGGCGTGGATGCCATAGAGGGAGTAGTAATCTTTGATGCTAATGGGATCAAACTTGTGATCGTGGCACCGGGCGCAGGCGACAGTGAGCCCTTGCAGGCCACGCATGGTGATGTCGATGCGGTCGTCGATGATGTCGTGGGTGTTGTTTAGAAAGCGGCGGCCAAGGGTGAGGTAGCCGAGGGCGGCGAGATCTTTGCGGGCAACACCGGGCAAGGCATCGGCGGCGATTTGGAACGAGACAAATTGATCGTATGGGAGATCGGCATTGATGGAGTTGATGAGCCAGTCGCGGTAGGTCCAGGCGAATGGGTAATTGCGATCTTCTTGGAAGACATAGCCCTTGGTGTCGGCATAGCGTGCCAGATCCATCCAATGGCGTGCCCAGCGTTCGCCATGACGCGGGTCTGCTAGCAACCGGTCCACCAAACGATCGTGGGCGCCGTTGGCTTTATCGGCCAAAAAGGCATCGATTTCGGCAGGGGTGGGCGGCAAGCCGACCAGATCGAAGGTCACCCGCCTTATGAATTTTTCCCGGTCCACCTCTGGTGCAGGAGAGAGATTGGCGGCCTCGAGGCCGGCCAGAACAAAACGGTCGAGAGGATCTTTCACCCAGCCCGGGTTACGCACTTCCGGAAGTGAGGGGTCACGGACCGGCTGAAAGGCCCAGTGAGTTTTGCGGGCCATTTCAACAGGTGGGACGGCATTGGTTGCGGCTTTACCGTCGTCGGGCCAAACGGCCCCATCGCGGATCCAGCGGCCAATGTCATCGATAATTGGCTGGGGCAATTTGCCTTTGGGGGGCATTTTCAAGTCGGTATCGTGAGAAAGGACCGTGAAGAGCGAACTTTTTTCAGGCTTGCCGGCCAGCAAAACCGGGCCGGTGTCTGCCCCTTTTTTCAGCCAGGTTGGGCCATCCAACCTGAGGCCGGCCTGTTGTTTGGCAGGGCCATGGCATTTTTGGCAGTGCTCCACCAGCACCGGGCGGATTTTGTTTTCAAAAAAAGCGGAATCGGGGCCGGCAGACAAAGCGGCTTGGGAGAGCATTGAGAAAAACGCAAGTGGAAGCATGCCTTGGGTTTCCGCATCGCCTTCGGGTGGGATATAGGGGCCAGCATTGGCTTGGGTAGGTTTCTATATCTTACATCCGTTTTGAACCGGGTGGAAGTTCAGGCAAAGCAGACACGCTTTGTTAAATGGCGGAATATTCGGAAGCAAATATGAGAAAAGCCCCATGAATTTGGAAAATGGGGCGGCTTTGTTTTGAATCCTTGCAAAGTTGCTCAGGTCGGGTGAGACTGCTTTTTACCTGTAATACTTTGTGCCTTACCTTTTGTGGAGTGCCCTGGCATGTCTGAACCAAAACCAAACAGGTCATTGCCAAACTCAAGCAATTCATTTCCAAACTCAAAACAGGGCAGTATCAGGCGCAGGGAATTTTTGGCCCATTTGTCGGCTGGAACGTTGGGCATCAGCATTGTTCCTCGCCATGTGCTTGGCGGGAAGGGTTTTATTGCCCCCAGCGAGCGGGTGCGCATGGCCGGCATTGGTGTTGGGGGGATGGGTGGCGGTGATGTGGGCACCCTGACACGCCTGGGAGCTGAGTATGTGGCGTTGTGCGATGTGGATGAACAGCGGGCGGCAGGGACTTTTGGTGGGCACAAGAATGCCCGAAAGTACAAAGACTTTCGCGAAATGCTCGAAAAAGAGGCGAAACATATTGATGCGGTATCGGTGGGCACACCTGATCACACGCATGCAGTGGCGACCGTTGCAGCGCTGAAGCTTGGCAAACACGTGTATTGCCAAAAGCCGCTGACGCAGACGCTGGGAGAGTGCCGGTCTGTGTTTGAGGCTGCCCAAAAGGCGGGTGTGATGACATCGATGGGCAACCAAGGCCATGCCACGGAGGGGGCGAGACTGACCAACGAGTGGATTCGCTCGGGTTTGATTGGAGAGGTGTTGGATGTGCACGCTTGGAGTGACCGGGCGGGCAAGTTGTGGAAGCAGGGTATTGGTAGGCCCAAGGACACTCCTCCCACTCCGGCGACCCTTGACTGGGACTTGTGGCTGGGGCCTAGGGCTTACCGGGCCTACAACCCGGCCTATGCCCCGCATAGCTGGCGCGGCTGGCTGGATTTTGGCACTGGAGCCTTGGGTGATATGGGCTGCCACATTTTGGACCACCCGATATGGGCGCTGGAGTTGGGCGCGCCTTCGGTGGTGGAGTCAAGGGTTACGCTTGATGGCAGCGTGGTGGATGGCAAACCCAATACAGATTCGTTTCCTATAGCCTCGATGATTTATTACACCTTCAAAGGCAAGAACGGCCGGCCTCCTGTTCACCTGACATGGTATGACGGTGGGCTGATGCCGCCCGCCCCTGCCGAACTGCCAACCGGTCAGCGATTACCGGATAATGGCGTGCTCTATTTAGGCAGCAAAGGCAAGATATATCACTCTTCGCACGGGGGTATGCCGCAGGTGCTGCCCGGCGAACTGCGCGAGCATGCGTTGAAGGTGCCAAAAACTATGGAGCGTTCTCCGGGGCACTATGAGGAATTTATCCGCGCCTGTAAGGGTGGGCCTAAGCCTGTGGCCAATTTTGATTATTCGGGCCCCATGACTGAAACGGTGCTGTTGGGAGTGCTATCGTTGCGGGTGCCGGGCACGCGTTTGGAGTGGGACAGCGCGTCGATGAAGGTGCAAGGGATGCCGGAACTGGACCGATTGATCCGGCCAGAAGCGAGAAAGGGTTGGGTGGTTTAGACTCAGGCAGCTTGGGCCTTGGACTGTTGGTTGACTTTACCGACAGGAATTATTTGATATTGAATCTCATTGGCGGGGAACATACGGCATAGGCGCCGCTCGTACCAGTCTTGCCAGCCGCTGGAGAGGTTGATGAGCGGTTGCAGCACCGAGCGCACCACCTTGTCGAACCAGGTGGCGTGCATGAGGCGGATGTGGATTTGCTTCACCTGGAATCGGCACTGGCTGTAAAAAGCTGGAACTTTGCGCTTGGGCTGGTGTTGATCGGCGGCAAAGTAGAAAAAGGAATATAGCCCGAAGAAGCGCACATGAGTCGGGTCGGAATACCCATAGGGATTGGAGAAGTGCGGCACACGGATATCGATTACCCCGCCTGGGCGAACCACCCGATGCATCTCTTCCAAAAGCGGTAGCAGGTTGTCGATGTGTTCGAGCAGGTGGCGGCAATGGATTGCATCGACCGATCCGTTGGGCAGTTGGTCTAAAGGTTCATTGAGGTTTGCCTGCACATCGACGCCTGGCAGGTCGACCAGGTCGAGCAAGTAATGGTCCTGGAGAGGCCTGAGCCCGCCTCCGAGATTCAGTTTCACTGGTTTGCCGGAATTGAGATCGGCCTGGAGGGCTGGATTGAGGATTTTCATGCCCAGATTTCCGGAAGCGGCTGTTCGTGGTCCAATAGTTATCTATCGTCTGTTAGGCTGGGCAAACTGTAGGAATAGTACAAGTCTTGCTGATTTTAATGCCAAATATCCGAGAGTGGGGGTTTTCACATGGCATGCAAAGGGTGGATGGTGGTGATTTGGCTGGCAGCGGCTCCCCTGGTGGTGCTTGGTCAAGACAATCAACTCACTGCCAAAGAAAAGGAAGAGGGTTGGGAGCTTCTGTTTGATGGGAAAACCACTATGGGTTGGATGACGCCCAAGCGGAAGGCACTTGCCGCTAGCCATGTGCAGGAAGGGGCGTTGAATCCACACCCTACCGATTACATGCTGACCCATGAGAAGGAGTGGGGGGATTTTGTGTTGGGGCTTGATTTCAAGATCAGCCCGAAGTGCAATTCGGGGGTGTTCTTCCGTACCAGCCCGCTGGAAGCGATGATGGGCAAGGATGTGGGGTTCAATGGGCTGGAAATCGCCATCGATGACACCAAAACCAATGGTTACCACGATACGGGTGCCTTGTATGATTTGGCCAAACCCAGCCGCAACGCCATGAGGCCTGTTGGGGAGTGGAATCGCCTTGTGCTCACCAGTAAGGGGCCGAAGATTAGCGTGGAGGTTAATGGTGCGCTGGTGAACAGCATCGATCTGGATAAATTTGACAAGGTTGGCCTGCGGCCCGATGGCAGCCAACACAAGTTTGGAAACGCCACGCGGAGCCACCCTCGGATCGGTTTCATTGGTTTGCAAGACCATGGGTCTGACTGCTGGTACAAGAACATCAAAGCGAATCGACTGGCCACCACACCATGAGCGAGGCGGCCAGTTGGTGGGTTTATTTGTTGCGGTGCGTAGACGGCACGCTTTATACCGGAATCAGCACCGACCCAGACCGTAGGTTGGTCCAGCACAATGCCGGGACTGCGTCGCGATATACTCGCGCGCGGCTGCCTGTGGAAATGGTTTGGCGCGAAGCGCAAAGGGGCCATGGCGACGCTTTGCGGCGCGAGTTGGCTATAAAAAAGCTGGCACGAGTTGACAAAGAAAAACTGATCCAACCTGTGAGACCCCGAAGGCGGAAGCCCAAAGCATGATTTCGCTGTATGAAGACCCGGTTTTCACTTTTCGGTTTGAGGAGGATCGGCTGGTTGACCGGTTCCAATTAGAAGATGTGCCATTTGGGGCTTTGGTAGTTGTTTGCCAATGGGCGGAAGACGCACCCGACGGGGCCGGGCCAGAATTGGCCCGGTGGTTGGTTGGAGACGGGGGTTGGGTTACTGCCATGCCGCCACTGCTGGTGCGTGCTGGCGGTGGCTTTGTTGTGAGGCGAGAGGCGCTTTGAATTACGCTTTGGCCATGGCTTTTAAAATTTCGACACCCCGCTCGATGGTTTTCATAGTGGCGGCGTAGCTGATGCGGAAATGGGTGTCGTGGTGGCTGAAGACCTTGCCCGGGATGATGAGCAGGTTTCGGTTGATTGCCTCGGCGACGAAGTCGGTGCCGTTTCGGCCATGGGGTGCCCGTACATAGAGGTAGAAGGCCCCGCCGGGCTGGCCTATGTCGTAGTCGTGGGCGAGTTCGCGGCGGATGAAATCGCGTCGTTCTTTGTAGCTGGCGACTTCTGTGGACATATCCACATTGAGTGCGGCGAGGGCGCCGTGCTGGGCCATACTAGGCGCGCAGACGAAAGTGAATTGTTGCAATTTGATCATTTCCTCAACGAGTCTTGAGGGGCCGTGGGCGTAGCCAACGCGCCAGCCTGTCATGGCGTGGCTTTTGCTGAAGCCGTCGATGACCAGGGTTTGGGGATTGAACTGGGCTGGGCTGATGAAAGGTCCATCATAGGAGAACATGCTGTAGATTTCGTCTGAAATAAGCAAAATGCCCTTTTCTAGGCACATCTCGGCGAGGGCCTTGGTGACCTCGAGAGGCCACATGGCGCCTGTTGGGTTGGCCGGTGTATTGAGGATCATGACTTTCGTTTTGGGGGTGATGAGAGACCGCACCCGGTTGGGATCGGGCACGAAGGTTGGGGCGGTATCGACAGCGATGAATTTGGCACCGCTGAGTCCGGTGAGGTTGGGATACATGACGAACCAGGGGTCGAAGCCGATGACCTCGTCACCGGGATCGAGCACACAGGTGAGGGTGAGCACCAAGGCACCTGTGGTGCCTGAAGTTATGAGGATGGAGCGGTCCTCGCAGGCTGCGGGTGGGAGATTTTCCCTGACTTTTCCCATAATGCCCTCGCGCAGTTCGGGCAGGCCTTGGGTGACGGTGTAGCTGTTGTGGCCTGCGTCGATGGCTTTGACAGCGGCGTGGCGGATGATCTCGGGGACTGGAAAATCTGGTTGGCCGATGCTGAGGTTGACCGGATCTTTCAGCTTGCGGGCTAGGTCGAACACTTTTCGAATGCCTGATGATTCAAATTGGCCCATCGCCTTGGCGATCCATTCGGCGGGGTCGCGTTGCTTGTTGTGCAGCATAGCTTCAATTCCTTGATGTGTGGGTTTTGGTGAATTCGCGGTTGGCAATGGTTTTGGCCAAGCGTGAAGCGCCCTCGTTCATGGTGTGGGCATTTTCGGGGAACAGGCCATCCCAAAGAGCGTCAAGCTTTAGAACGGCTTGGGTCAGGGGAATGGGGCGGTAACGGCCGGCGGTCTCGGTGATGAGACCCATGCGGGCGAGTTTCAGTAGCGCATCGGCCTCTTCAAAATCGATGGGTGTTCCCAGTTGAGCTTTGAGAAAATCCTCGCAATGGGTGTCGAGTTCGCGGGCCGTCCAACCTTCAGGTGGGGCATGCATTGCAAGCGCGTGGAAGGCTAACCATGCCTCGCGGCATTCCTGCTCCTCGGCCTCATCGATCAGGCGGAGTACAGCGCCCAGGTTGCTGTCCAGCTTTTGGTAGTAGAGGTGTTTGTTGACTTTGAAGCTATATTGGTTGTGTTTTGATTTCCATGCGGAGTAAGACCTAAGGCCATACCCGCCTATGGCAATTGCGGCTGACCAACTCAAAAGGCCCCCCAGGACATTGATGCCTGCGGAGACTAGCGTGAGTAGGGCGTTGCCCAGGAGCATAATGACCCCCGTTGCGAGTGGGAAACCGATGAGGCCTTTGTCGAGGCCTGATAGCCGCAGGCGACTGCCGGGAAGCAGCAAATCGAGATCATCTTTGGGGACGCGGCGGAACAGCTTGAGGTGAATCCCCTCGCGGGGCATATCAGAATTGATTTCGGGATTGGGCCTCAAACGCAGGGCCAGAACCATGCGGTGGTATGTTGGAATGCGCTGGTTTTTAGGCTCCCACAATTTCCACCATTTTGAACGCTTTTTATCGACGAGGCTCTCGCCCCGGACATAGACCTCGAGGCGCTCAAAAACCGCCGGATCCATGCGCATGTGCAGGCCCAGTCGGTTGGTTTTTGTTTTTCCAGTGGCGACCTGTTCCCAGCTTAGTTGGCGGAAGTTGCCCTGCTGCAGCAGCCTATCAAGCGACTCGAAAAAAGCGGTTTCGCCTTCGAGTTCGGCATCGGGGCAGAGGTTGGTGACCGGCCGTGTGTCGGAGTCGGGGTCGAATGGCGCGTAAAGGTCTTTGAGATGGTCTAGCTGGACTTGGAAATAGTGGTGGTAAAGGGCACTGCAAATGCCGAAAAAGCGCAACCAGTCAAGCTGTTCGGCCGGGGGTGTCTGGCTGACCAGTAGACCGGCCAATTCAGCCTTTCTAATCGGGATGAAGTGTTCAATGCCCAGGGAGTGGGTCATGCAGTGGTTCCGTTGGCTCTGGGCCTAGGGTCAATTAAAAACATGTTCAGCACCAGGGTAGCTGCCATCGCGCACTTCGGCAGAGTAACGCTCGGCGGCTTGACGAATGATGGTTGCCAGATCAGCCTGACGCTTCACGAAGCGCGGCTTGATGGCTTGCTCCATGCCCAGCATGTCATTGATGACCAAAACTTGGCCATCGCAGGCCGGGCCGGCCCCTATGCCGATGGTGGGAACTGATAGAGCCTGGGTGACGCGTTTGCCCAAATCTGCCGGTACGCATTCAACAACAATGGCAAAGGCACCTGCCTCTTCCACGGCCTTGGCATCGGCCAGCAATTCGTCGGCATCGCGCTGCACTTTGAACCCACCCAAGCGGCGGACAGACTGGGGCGTGAGGCCCACATGGCCCATGACGGGGATGCCGGCCTCGACCATGCGCCTGATGGCCGGGACGCATCTACGGCCGCCCTCGAGTTTTACCGCGTGAGCGCCGGTTTCTTGCAAAATGCGGCCGGCGTTGCGAATGGCCTCGTCATCATTGACCTGATAGCTGAGGAATGGCATATCGACAACCACCAAGGCCCGATTGGCAGCGCGGGCAACCATACGGCCGTGGTAGATCATTTGGTCGAGGGTGACGGCCAAGCCATCGGTCAGGCCCTGAACCACCATTCCCAGAGAATCGCCCACCAGAAGGCAGTCGATACCTGCTTGGTCGAGGAGCAGGGCGGTGGGGTAATCGTAGGCGGTGAGCATGGAAATGCGCTTGCCGGCCCGTTTTGCCGCCACCAAGTCGGGCACGGTCACTTTGTGGTCTGGATCGAGAGGTTGCCTGCTCATTGGGCGGGTCACCGTCGCTTGGAGGGTAGGCACAAGAACCATGGGCGACCACCGCCCGACGGTTTTTGTGAATAGTTCCCTACACTCAATTAGACCAGTTTCTCAGGGCAACCAGTTTGGGTAAAGGTCTGAAGGGCGAAGGAGTATCACCATGGCCAAGGCTGTGACGGTGTTTGGTGGCGGCTGTTTTTGGTGTTTGGAGGCTGTTTTTCAGCGTTTGAAAGGGGTTTTGAGTGTGACATCGGGTTATGCGGGGGGTCAGCCCGACCGGCCAACCTATGAGCAAGTTTGTTCGGGGGCAACGGGCCATGCGGAGGTGATTCGGGTCGAGTTTGACCCGGAGGTGCTAGGTTTTGACAAACTTTTGGAAGTGTTTTTCATGCTCCACGACCCCACTACCCTCAACCGGCAAGGAGCGGATGCAGGGACCCAGTATCGTTCTGTGGTGTTTTGCCAGAATGACGGGCAGGTAGCTGATGCGAGTCGGGTGGTGAAGGAGGTGAACTCCAGCGGGGTGTATTCGGCTCCTGTGGTGACGCAGTTGGTGTTACCGCCGGGGCCAACTTTTTGGCCGGCGGAAAAATATCACTGGGATTATTACAATACCCACGGTTTCCAGCCTTATTGCCAGATGGTGATAGACCCGAAACTGCGCAAATTGTTGAAACTGTTTCCGGGTGAGGTGGCGGAGAAGTCGATTTGAGATTGCCACGAGTGAAAGGGGCCGTCACCGCTTTGGAGGGTAGAGTGGGGAATTGGATGGGGAGTGGTCACTTCCAAAGGCCGTCACGCATTTGGATGAGTAGACTGGCATTACCATTAGTGAACCAGTTGCCGGCCTGGCCCTCATCGATGGCACTCCAGAAGACACCTGAAACTAAAATGGTGAAGAGCGTCACATGGAAAAGCTGGAGGCCCTTTTGCATTCCGGCCTGGAACCCAATGAAGAGCATGAGTAGAACGGCTGAAAGTGGAACGACCAAAATGCCGCGAATAGACCTGCTTTCGGCCAATGAAACCATTCTGGCAGTGTGTGAGCCGATGACGCCATTGATTCCGTCGACCAATGCCTGGGTCAATTCAGGCTTTTTTTGTGCTGCCTCTTTGCTGACATCGATCAGGGCGCGGAGGCGGGTCCTGACCTCCGAGAGTCTTTCGACAAATTGAGGTGATTTCAGTTCCAATTCGCCCAAACTGATTTTGGAGTCGACATAGTCCCTGATGCTATCACGCACTTTGGCGGCCTCGGAAGTTTCGAGGAAATGGACCGTGGCGGACACCCCTGATAGCGACCGGCATTCATCTTTTAGCATTTCATGCCTTAGGGCGGTTCGACTCAATGAGGCTGAGTAAAGGAAGGCAAGGAGGAGGCTGAGGATTGTGACACCACCCTCCTGAAAAATGCCGTTGGTGGTGAAGCCCCTTGAGTGGAAGAAAGAGCCAATCAGTTTGCCCGCAAGTGCGGCGGTGAGCATGGAAACTGCCAGCAGAAGGGCCAAATGGAAGGAAGATTCTCCGGCAAGGTTCATGGGTGTTTTCCGAGCCTATAACCCCGGGCCATTGGTCAAGGGATTAGGGCGGCCAAATTGTCTCGCATTGCCTGGGGTAGAAAACTTGCCTGGAACGACTGTTTTGCCAAGGCGCGCAAGGAGGAATCAGTCAGTCCAAGCTTCTCAGCGCAGGCGACATAATTGTCACCCACATACGACTGGATGTAGGCAGGGTCGTCGGAGTTGATGGTGATGGCGAGGCCTGCATTGATCAGTTTGGGGAGGTTGTGCCGTTCGAGACGGGGGAAAACGCCCAAGCGGACATTGCAAACAGGGCAAACCGTGAGGGGAATGCCAGCCTGTGCCACCCTGCGTGTGAGAGCCTCGTCTTCAAGGATGCGCACTCCGTGGTCGATTCGGCTGACCCCGAGGAGGTCAATGGCTTGGCGGATGTAATCTGGCGGGCCTTCCTCGCCGGCATGGGCCACCACTTTCAGGCCGGCATCGCGCACCCTTTGAAAGGCGCGCAGGAACATGCTTGGGGGCCTGCCTTGCTCGCTGGAATCGAGTCCGACTGCGGCCAAACGATTGCGGAATGGCAGCATATCATCCACCAGCCTAAGGGCAGCGTTCTCATCAAGGTGTCTGAGGATGCATGGGATGAGCTTGCTAGTGATGCCGTGGTTTGTGAATGCCTGCCTGCACCCCTCTTCTATGCCTTCCAGCACTTGTTGGAAGGTGAGGCCCTTTTCTTGGTGGGCTTGGGGGTCGAAGAAAATTTCGGCGTGCCTGACTCCCTGGCTTGCGACCTTGGCAAAATATGCACAGGCAAGGGAGGTGAAGTCGTGGGGGGTACGCAGGACGGCCATGCCTGCGTAATAAATTTTCAAAAAAGCGTCGAGGGAACCGAATTGGTAGGCGGCTCGAACCTCAGCACTCGTGCCATAGGGAATTGTGACCTGGTTTTTTTTGGCAAGCGCCAAAAGCATATCGGGCTCGAGAGTGCCCTCAAGATGCACATGGAGCTCGGCCTTGGGAAGTGCCATGAGTTTCATGGGAAAAGCATCCGCAAGGTCCGGCTATTTGGTTAGCATTTTTTTCAGACCATCGGGCATGGGTGCCTCGAATTCGAGTGCTTCACCTGTGACCGGGTGGGGGAATTGGATTTTCCAAGAGTGGAGGGCGATACGTCCGCAGGGGTTTTGCAGGGCACCGTAAAGTTCGTCGCCTGTAACGGGGCAGCCGAGGTGGGCCAAGTGGACGCGGATTTGGTGCTTGCGTCCGGTTTCGAGGCCGACTTCAACGAGGGAATAGGCTTGGTGTCTGGAGACTACTTTGTAGGTGGAGACGGCCCTGCGCGCATCGGGCCCGGGCCTTTCAACCACACGCACTTTGAGATCGCGGCCTTCCTCGATGAGGTTGTCCACCACGCCTTCGGGGGGACGGGGGCACCCCTCGCAGATGGCGAGGTAGGTTTTGCGTACCGTTTCCCAATTGGTTTGGAGGGACTCGGCCACCTGGTGGGAGCGGGCGAAAATCATCAATCCCGAGGTCTCACGGTCGAGGCGGTGGACCACATGGGGGCGCCCGGCCTTTTGGATGTCGAGCCATTCGAGGAGTTTGGCGAAGATGGTGTTGGTTTTGTGGGGTCCGTTTGCCACGGAGAGTAAGCCGCTGGGTTTATCAATTACCAGAAGATGCTCATCGCTGTGGATGATAGTAAATGGGGGTTTGGCAATTTTTCCGCCGGCTTGGGCCAAAAATTCAACGGGTGGTAGCGAGCCTTCAGGCATTTGGCTGATGGTGTCTTCTGGGAGGACCAGATGGTCGTGTCTGGTGGTGATGGCGCCATTAACCAGTACTCGGCCGTGCTGGAGCATTTGCTTCACACGGGTGCGTTTCATGGGCGCGAGCACCTTCACAAGCCAAAGAAGAAGGGGCTGCTCAGAGGGGGGGGATTTAATGGAAAGGCCGTCGGGTGGCATGTGGAGGTCCAGAGGCAAAAAAATCAAAGTTTGGGAAGCAGGTTATCTTAACAGGCCAGATTCAGGCATGGGTTCCCGATGACACCCATTTTTGGAAACGGGTAGGATAATCCGATAGGTTTATTAACAATTTTCAGGAAGAAACCTCGCATCAGGAAGGTGCCTATGACTGTGGTTCATGGTTTTTCATGGATTTGTGCGCTTACCCTATGTGGGGAAATCAACCCTGGGGACCACACCCGCACGATCAAGGTGAACGGGGCAGACCGCAGCTACATAGTTCATGTTCCCAAGGGTTATTTACGCGAGAAGCCCACTTCTGTGGTGCTGTGCCTGCATGGAGCGGGCATGACCGGGAAAATGATGCAGAATGTCTCGGGTTTGTCTGCCAAGGCGGATGAGGCCAACTTTGTGGTTGTTTTTCCC
>Ga0255132_1000039_pt1 | contig 48442 bp, 35 predicted proteins | sample Law_Law_RepA_8d_FD_188551 | JGI IMG/M metagenome (GOLD analysis project Ga0255132, IMG submission 188551) | Freshwater microbial communities from St. Lawrence River, New York, United States - Law_Law_RepA_8d | ecosystem: Environmental > Aquatic > Freshwater > River | place: USA: New York...
GAGGTGGCCGCAGAGGCGGCGGCGGAGCCCCGGCTCCATCTGCCGAACCAAGCGGAGAAAACGCTTTTTTCGGCTCCCAGGTCAAGGATGACCGCAAGGGCTCAAAACTTTACGATCCTCAGGCCGAGCTGGCTCTGGATATTCAGCAGGTTGCTTTTCAAAATAGTCAGGCCCAAGTTCAGCCTGGTCAGCCAGCCCCAGTTATCAAGCCTGGCCAAGCAATTCCAGTTCTCCCAGAGGGTATCGCCCCGGCTGGTGCCAGCTCCGGGATAGTTGGTCCCAAAGAGACCGTCACAGTTGAATCACTTCCACAATTGGGCGTGTTGGTGCTAAGCGCCAACAACAAGGCCGACGCCGACGCAGTTGTCAAAATCATCGAATACATCCAGAAGGTGGGTGTGGCCGGTGACCTCCAAATTCAAGTTCTGCCTTTGGATCAGGGTGATGCTACCAGTGTGGCCGCAACTTTGACCGACCTTTACCGAGCAGTGAACATCACTCCAACGGGTAATACCCGCAATCTGCAAGCAAACCAGCAGCAAGGCCAGCCCGGCCAGCAACCCCAGCAGGGTGGTGGAGTGGGTGGCCCCTTTGGTGGATTATTTGCCGGTTTTGGTGGCCAACAGCAGCAACAGCAACAACAAGGAAATCGCGGTGCGGCACAAGGCTTGCAAAACGCCAGCGTTATCATGATCCCGGTTCCAAGGCTCAATGCCATCATCCTGGCAGCTCCTCGCGCTCGCATGGAAGAGGTTATTAAGGATGTTAAAAAGCTGGATGTTCCTGTTAGTGCCAAGGTAGGCGCCAAGCCTTTCAAACTGAAAAAAGCATCCGCTACCAAGGTGGCTAATCTGATCAACAATTTCTGGTCGCAACGCTATCCCGGCGAGCAGAATGTTGAAAATCAGATCAGGGTTACCCAGGATGACAGCAGCAACACGGTTTTCGTTCAGGCCGCTCCTGCTGACATGGCTGAAATTTCTGATTTGATCGCCACACTCGACACATCGGTATCCAGTGCCGTAAACGAGTTGCGAATTGTTCCTCTCAAATATGCGATCTCAGAAGAATTGGGCCAATTGATTCAAAGGTCTATTTCGCAAGGGGTTTTGTCAACAAGTTCCACAGGGGCGGTTCCCTCCGCTCCCCAAGGTGGTTTTGGCGGTTTTGGCGGTTTTGGCGGTTTTGGCGGTGGAGCCGGTAACCAGCAAAGGCAAACCGGCCAAACCGGTGCCACCCAAGCCACCAAAACTACCTCACTAAGGTTCATGGTTCCCAACCGGGATGGCCGCCCCATCGAGTCCGGTTTACTGGAAGACATTTATATCACCGCTGATCCGCGCATCAATGCGCTCATTGTCAGCGCCCCTGAGCGGTCTCTGGACCTAATCCTTTCGCTGATTCGTGAACTGGATCTGCCCCCAGTGGCCCGTTCCGAAATCAACATCTTCAGTTTGAAGAAAGCAGACGCGGTGAACACCGCAACCATCATCCAGCAGCTTTTTATGGGTGGTGCAACAGGCAACGCCGGCCGCACAACTGGAGGAGCTGGAGGGTTGGGTGGGGCTCAAGGTGGCTTTGGTGGCTTTGGTGGTTTTGGCGGCCAAAACACAGGTGGAGCCACTAGCACCCAAACCCGTCCACTGCAGTTCAACACCGGCACCCCCACCGAAGGGCAGGCCTTGGTCGATCTTCGCATGACAGTCGATGAGCGCAGCAATAGTATCGTTGTGGGTGGTTCGCGCAGTGATCTCGATGTGATCGAGGCCATTATTACCCGCCTGGAAGATTCCGATGTCCAGCAGCGTATGAGTGAGGTCTATGTCCTTCGCAACTCGCTGGCTGCTGATGTGGCGGATGCCCTTAACAATTTCCTAACCACCACGCTGCAGGTTTACCAAACCAGCCAACAGCTTTCTGGTTTCCAAAACCTCACCCGCCAAGTGGTGGTGGTGGCCGAACCTATCAGTAACAAGCTGCTCATCTCCGCAACCCCCCAGTGGTACAACGAGATCATGAAGCTGATTATGGAGATGGATGCCGAGCAGCCTCAAGTTGCCATCCAGTGCCTCATCGCCGAGGTCGCCCTACAAGGCACTGAAGAGTTCGGTATGGAAATCGGTCTCCAAAGCCCAGTCCTTTTTAAGCGAAGTGTTTACCCAGCACCTGGTTACTCAGGCACACCAACGGTTAACCTGATCAACACTACCACGGGATCCAGCTCAAGCGGACTGGCTGCGGCTAGTTTCACTTCAAATAACCCGGTGGGTTATCCAGGTTATAACTTCAATGGATTAAACGCCATGGGCCAAAATGTGGCAGTCCAACCTGGAGTAGTTGGATGGCAAGGGCTCAATAGCTTGGGAACCGCTCGGGCCAACTCCCAAGGAATTGGCGGCTTTGTCTTCTCCGGGGCCTCCGACAGTATCAATGTCCTGATCCGTGCCCTAAAGACCCAACAGAGAGTGGACATTCTCAGCCGTCCCCAAGTCACCACCTTGGATAACCAGCAGGCCCGTGTATTTGTCGGGCAGGATTATCCCTTGGTTCTTGGTAGCAATGTCACCGGTACCGGTATCGTTAGTAGCAATGTGAGTTACCGCTCAGTTGGCATCGAAATGATTGTCACCCCCAAGATTACTCCAGATAACCGCGTGATCATGCGGGTGAATCCATCCATCTCTAAGGCGAATCCGCTCAGCGGTGTTAACTTGGGCGTTTCCGGCGGTGGTGGAACCGCCAGCACACCTACCACAGCGGTTGCTATTGATCAGCAATCCGTGGAAACAACCGTGGTGGCAATGGATGGTGAAACAGTTGTCTTAGGCGGTTTAATTTCCCGAAAGGATCAGAAGACTGAAAACAAGATTCCTTGGTTCGGCGATCTGCCAGTGGTTGGCTCCGCTTTCCGGTTTCGTTCCCAACTCAAAGAGAAGCAGGAGTTGATGGTTGTGATGACACCCCATATTGTTCGCAACAAGTGGGACGCCGCCCGGGTTCTGGTTGAAGAATCCAAGCGCATGGATTGGGTTTTGGGTGAAGTTGCCAAGATCCATGGCAGCCAAGGACCAAACCCCCTGTTCCCAAATCCTTTGGATGCCACAAACCCCGATGGCAACTTCCCAATTAGCCCCTTGCCTCCGGCTGGAGGTGAGATGCCCGCACTTCCTACTCCCAAGTCTCTAACCCCAGCACTTCCGGGGGCCGGGCTTCCTGATGTGCGACAACCTTCAGGAACCGGGATTCCGGCACTGCCAAGTCAACCTTCGGCACCTGCTAAGCCTAAGGCCGATGGCATCCCCGAAATTCCTCCAGCGGGCCAAGATGAGCAACAGGCAAGGAGAACGATTCCTACTGCTCCCATGGTGGCAACTAACGGACCTAAAACTATCGTTCTGCCAAGTATCGCCAGGGATGGCGTCAGCCCGATTGCCGCAGTCGCCGCTCAATCCCGACCAATCCAGCCGGTTGCGGCTCAGCAAGGCAATAAGCCAGCCATCGTGTTGCCTGCCAATTATCAAAATCAGCCGCAAATGGGACGCTGATTTATCTAAGTCAGGATGCTTTTTAAGCTAAATTCGAAGCCCAAGGAGGGGCGGACAATGACAAGCTCAAGTAGGATTCTTCACACGGCCAATCATTTGCTGGCAAGTTGGGGTAAAGGTGTCAGCCTTGCCCTAGCGGGACTGGCTTTGGCAACAGGGTGTGAAAGCCTTGAAAAATACAGTGCCAAGGAAGGATTCAACATGGGATTCCTGAAGAAAAAGGAACCCCCCGTTCAAATTGTTAGTACCTGGAAACCAGAGGTTATTTTCGTTCCAGATCCCGCCAATCAGGGTAACCCAAACCCTGGTTTGGCTGGCAGAATTTACCTGTTCCAGTCTGATTTGGGTAAATCCACTACCTGTGAGGGTAAATTGGATATCGATTTGTACGACCTCGGAGTTGTGAACGGCGGGGCACCTGTGCATTTGGAGCGTTGGGAATATGATTCTGCATCACTTGCCAAATTAATTCGCAAGGACCCAATTGGCGACGGTTATACAGTTTTTCTGCCATGGGGGTCTTACCGAAGTGATATCCAAAAAATTCAGTTAAAGCTGAGGTTTGACCATGGCGGTTCTTTCCCTATCTATGCTGATACGGGCCCGATAACTCTAAATGGGCCCTTGAAAGTCGTTCGCCACGACTCAAGCACTTTTCCAGAGCAATTTGGCAGCCAGCCTTCCGCTCCTCCCCCACAACCCATGCAGCCCCGCATGATGATTGATCCCAATGCGGGCCGCCCAGAAACTCCCCTTCGCCAAATAATTCCCCGCCCGGAACATCCTTTGATGAACAACCAGGGCAAGGATCAGCAATTGCCACCCCCGCGGCTGGTTCCCGGGCAAAACCAACCTATGAACCTTCCAAGTCCTGGCGCAAATCCTGGCCGGATGGAGCTGCCTGCACCAAGAAACGACGGAAATACGCCGTTCTTACAGCCTAATTCGGTTCCCTCAAACAGTGGTGGCTTGAATACGCCAGGGGCTGCTGCTCCTTCGGGGCAACCCGTTCCTCAGCAGTTACCGGACGATCCTTCGCAATCCAAGGCCGGTCCGGGAGCCCTCAAGCCTGCGGCTCCAAGGCTGGATTTGCTCGAGCCCAATGATCCCTCTTTGGTTCGCCGGTCAGGCTCCTCCAAGCCGGAAACGCCCCAAAAGGTTTGGACACTGCGCTAATTGAAAATAGTTTAAAGCCTAATTTTGCAGCAGGGCCGCCGAAGGGCGGCCCTGCTGCATTTTGTTTTCTTTGACATAATCTTGCAATGCAGGGCTCGCTAGGTGAAAATTTGAAAAGGAAATATTAAAACTGATTACAAGCGAGCTACCTATGACATGGGACAGAAAAAAGTATTTGCTGGGCTATGCCATTGCGATGATCGGACTGTGTGATTCAGGTACACAGGTGATTGCGCAACAGACAGATGCCTCCATTGAGGCGATACGCGCGGTCGGGCCCAAGGGTAAGGGGAACCCCTCTGCATCAAGTGCATGGAAAGATTTAGTGTCTAAAGGGGCCGAGGGACTGATCCCCGCGTTGGAGGCGATGGACGACGATAGCGCTCTTTCCAGCAACTGGTTGCGTCCAGCACTCGATGCCATGGCAGAGAAGGCGCGTCAGCAATCTCAACCTTTACCGCTCGCAAGGTTCGAAGCTTTTGTCTTGGACCGTAAAAAAGGTCGTGCCGCTCGTGCCTGCGCCTTCGATTTGATTCAGTCAAACGATCAGGCTTTGGCCGATAAAATTCTCGATTCAAGCTTGGATGATCCCTCAGGTGAAATTCGCCGTATGGCCATTGCTAGGGCCTTGGGCAAAATGCCTACTTTTTCGGTTGAAAGGCAAATGAAGGAGATGGAACTGCTTTTCGGAAAGGCTGCCGATATCGATCAGGTGGAGAAGATTGCCAAGGAGTTAAAGGCCCTTGGTAAAGAGGTAAATGTCAGGTCAAAGGTGGGCTATATCACCAATTGGTCTTTGGTCGGCCCGTTTGACAATGGAGGAAATAAGGGTTTTCTGTCACAATTGCCTATCGAAAAACAACCTATTGATCTGGCCAAGCCAGTCGCCGGACCCAAAGGGGAATTGGCATGGAAGAATTGTGAGACAAGCGATAAGGCCGGTGTCGTTGACTTGAATAAAGAAGTTGGTAGCGAGAAATCAGTAGTGGCATATGCTTTCACTCGGGTAAATTCTCCCGTTGAACAGCGTGTGCAATTGCGGATTGGTTCGATCACCTCAGTCCGTGTCTTGCTAAATGGATCCCAGGTTTACGAGCACGATGAGTACCACCATGGTATGAGCCCTGACCAGTACATTGCAGAAATGAATCTGAAGCCGGGAGTTAATTCGATCCTCATCAAAATCGGGCAAAACGAGAAGGCTCAATCGTGGGAGAAAAATTGGCAATTTCAAGCCCGATTGACTGACTTTGCCGGCGCTCGCGCCAATGTCGAACCAATGGGGCCTCGTTGATTTTTATAATTCAATCCGAAACAAATCTTGGAGTGGCAGACTGTGAAATGTTTATTAACGATTCTGGCGTTATTTCTGGCTATTTCAGCGAATGTGCTAGCTGAGGAGTGGAACTGTTTTCGTGGCTCGGAGTGCGGTGTTTCCAAGGCTACTGGATTGCCGGTTAATTGGGATGCCCAAGCGGGGAAGGGGGTTGCTTGGAAATTGGAGTTGCCGGGTAAGGGTATCTCCTCGCCTGTTATCGTGGGTGACCGTGTTTTTCTCACTGCGGCGGTAGGTTATCTCGAAAAGCGCCTGATTGTTTTGGCGGTAGATGTGAAAACTGGCAAGACGCTTTGGAAGCGACAGTTCGCCGCCACAGGTTCAACATCTTGCCATCCTACAACAAGTATGGCAGGACCAACCCCGGTAGCTGACGCCCAAGGGATTTACGCTCTTTTTGCCACGGGAGACATGGCAGCTTTTACGCTGGATGGTGATTTGAAGTGGTATAGGTCTTTGGTTACGGATCACCCAACAGTGGGTAACCAGGTGGGGATGGCATCCTCGCTGGCTATGGGGGGTGGCCATGTGGTTGTACAAATGGAAAATGTAGGTGAGTCTTTTATTGCAGGCATTGATCCCGGTACCGGCGCCGAAAAATGGCGCATCAAGCGGGAAAGTTCCAGTACATGGAACAGTCCCTTGAATGTGAAGGTGAATGGTAAAGATCGCATTGTGGTGCAAAATGGCAAGGGCTTGAGTTTGATTGATCCTGCCAATGGCAAAGAGATTTGGAACCATAAAGCAAGCTTGGTACCAATCGCTTCACCGGCGCTGTTGGATGGCACTTTGTTTGCTTGTGGTTCTCCTTTTGTGGCCATGCCACTGGATGACAAACCCGGAAAAATACTTTGGGAAAGTCCCCGTATGGGATCCCGCCATGCCAGCCCTTTGGCCATGGATGGCAGAGTTTACGGGGTGGTCCAAATCGGCCTGAATTGTCTTGATGCCAAAACCGGCAAAGAAATTTGGCAGCAGCGCCTGAAGGGCCCCATTTCCGCTTGCCCAGTGGCGGCCGATGGCAAAATCTATCTTTTTGCGGAGGACGGTTCTGGCTTTGTGGTGAAGCAAGGCGGCGAAAAACCTGAACTCCTCGCAACCAATCCCTTGGGCGAATCCATCTCAGCCACCCCAGCCCTTTTGCCCGGCAAACTACTTGTCAGGGGAGACAAGCATCTATGGTGCCTGACCCAACCGTGATTTTATTACCGAAGGCTTTTATCCAATAGCCACGCCGCCTTCAAGCGCTCCATTGAAGGCGAAAATTTCATCAATCAGGCCCCAAGTCACGCCGTTGTAAACCTGCACTGTAGGCATTGGGCCTGATTGAGCGCCTGCTAGCACATCTGTTCGTCCGGTGTTTTCCCAGTCGCCGCTGCCTACGGAAACTCCGCCCAAATAGGTGCCGCCAAACGGGAAAAAGCTACGCAACACATCGGCCCTACCATCTGGTTTGATCTTGAAAACAACAATAGTGCTCGCAGCTCCAGGGCCCGAACCGGTGATGATTTCCGCCTTAGAATCACCGTCCAAATCCGCTGCGGCAACATTGACTGCGCCAGCGTAAAGTGGGTCGAAGGCGTAAAAACTGTAAAGGGAATTCGCAATTCCCGAGGTCACTTCAAATACAATCACGTGGGGCGTGGTCCCACCCATGGTGCCGGTAATAATCTCCGCTTTGCCGTCTCCAGTCACATCCCCTGCGGCAACTGTGACACCACCAAAATATCCTGGGTACGCAATGAAACTGACATTGGGTTTGTATACATCGGTTCCAAATGCCTTCACATGGCTTGGCCCTTGGCTTGCAACGGCAACCACAACTTCTGCTCTCCCATCCCCTTCAATATCACCCGCTGAAATATTGACAGAACCTTCGTATCCAGGGAAGGAGTAGAAGCTGGCTAAAACATTGAAAGTGACGCCATCATAAACCACCACATGCCCACTTCCACCTTGGGCCGCGGTTACAATAATATCCTCCACCCCGTCGCCGTTGTAATCACCTGTGGCGCTTCGTATACCTCCCTGGAATGCAGAATCAAAGGGTTGGAGATTGCGAGTGTTGCCACCCGGTTCTCGGATTTCGACTATCGGGGTTGAACCGATGGTACTAAGGCTAAAAGTTACGGGCACAAGGGACTGCCTAGTTAGAGAGGTGGTAAAGCTTCCAACAAGGGTGCCAGGTACCCCAGCTAGGGGATTGCCGGCCGAATCCTGAATATTTGAGCTGTTAATGAGGCCAATTGTTAATGCACCACTACCCGTGATTTCAAGGTAGGTCACATCCCACTCGCTTCCGTTCGCATTGGCGGGTGCGATCGACATGGATGAGTAGGCCAAGGTTCCGGTGGTGGTTGTGGGCAGCAAATCATTAGTTAAACCCACCACACCTTCTGAAAACATCAGCCTGATAACGGCAACACCATCGGTCGCCACAGATCCCAATGGTTTCACCTTCTCAAAACCCGGGGTTAAAAGATAGGGTCTGACATTGTCGGTGATTTCGTATGTGACCGAGCTGAAATAAGGTGTCGATAGGGGGTTGCCGTTTAAGTCTAAAATGGAAGCGTTTGTAGGTATTGCTAAAGAAAATTCGCCATTTCCACCCAATTGATTGTAGGTCACCAATACATAACTGTAAGGTGTGGCTGGATCAGTATTGTCCTCGAAAACCTCGACTTTCGATACAACACCAGTGACATTTCCTGGAGCGATGGAGTTCAACGAGAAGTCAGCCACGGTGATTGAGGCGTCATCAAGTTGTTTGTTGAAATTGACGCGATAAGTGACCGTGGTTGTCGTGGGATCAGTTGGATCAGGATCTGTGATTTCCACTGAAGTGACTGATGGGCCTTGGCGAGAAAGGCTATATTTTTCATTTGGATTTGGCGGTGATTGGACCGGATTGGGGATCGCATAGTTGCCGGCAAGATCCAAGGCTGTATTATTCGGATTCACAACCAAGGCCAAAGTTCCAGACAAAGGCAAGCCCGCCACCCGGACAGCGTAGGTGCTGGCGTTCACAACAGTCACAGATTGTATGGATGCATACGACTGGGTTGGTAAGCCTTGGTCTGCCACTGCCAAAAAAGTGTTTGCAGAACTAATGGAGCTTTGAACCATCGGTTCAGTGAAGGTGACTTCAAAAGTAACTTGGGTGGCGTTTGTATCTTGATCAGTTGGTGAAAGTCTTAATACTTTGGCCAAATATGGATTTTGCAGATCAACGGTATAAACCTGCCCTTGGAACCCGGCCTGCCTGTAGGGTTGGTTTTCAAGCGAAATAATCGTTGCTCCATCTTTTACATTTGCCTGCAGGGTTCCTTGGCCTCCATCCACAGTCACTTGCACATAAAATTGAGAAAAACTTCCCATGGCTTGGCTTATGGAAGAAACGCGTGGGTTGACAAAATTGCTTCCAAATCCGCTTGTAATAGTAAAATCATCTGAATTTAGTGATTGCGGATCAATGCCAGTTGAAAAATTAATAAGATAAGTTAAAACACTTGAATTAACAGGAGCGGCAGTCAATGGGTCGAATCGGTTTAGTGAAGTCACAGTTGGGCTTTGTGGATTGACGCTGTAAAACTCGCCAGCCGTGAATCCTCCGAACCGGTCAACAGGCAGGCCGGCATTAAGGAATTCAGCATTGGAGGATTCATCGACACGGATTTCACCAAAACCTGGCGCTGTTCCAGTAAGGCTAACAATCACATTGTATTGGTTGGTTCCTGCCACCTGCACAACCGTATCTATGGTTCCTGTTTTTAATGTGGATGATTTCGAAAGAACAAAATCTTCCTTGGTGACAGAAGTTGGGTCTACAGAATAATTAAACAAAACTTGGAAGGTCACCTGAGTGGTACCTGCAATCGTTGATACGGATTCGGTTGTCGGTTGCAGGCGTATGATGGAACGAATTGGAGGAGTTAGGGGCGCGGCTAATTCGGCATAAAGCATCGAATTGCCAACGGTAGGTTGGGCCCGCCAAAAGAGGGAATTTCCGCTAGGTGTCAGTGAATCTGGATTCGAGTCTCCGGTGGGATTGACATCCGTGGTCATGATCGGTGGTAATGGCAACTTTGTTTTTGAATCTTTTTGATTTGGGTCGTAACGATAAACTTCCGTCCCATTAATCCCGTCGGTTGCCGAAAAATAAACAACAGAACCCGCCCCTGCCTTAAATTGGTTGGGGTTAGAATCTCCCAAAGGGTTCAAATTACTGACAAGGCTAGCCTGCCCTGCCGGGTTGATTAGCCAAGGTTCAGAACCGGCATTGGCGTTGGTGAGAGAAAGATACACCCCGTCTTTAGTGCTTCCATAGCCTGTGGATGATTGAAGGCCCACATCCGATTGATTGGCGGTAAATCCTGTTATGGATGTGGGTTGCGAATTGGATAGCCCATTTGTCAACTTGATTTGATTAATTTGTGAGGCATTTTGTTCAGTGAAAAGAAGGTTAGTTCCACCCAATGGGGTAGGCGTGGTTACTCCAACCAAGCTGGAACCTGCACTGGGCGTATAGTCGTTGCTTGTGGTTCCATTGGTTAGCCCCAAAGTCGAGGTGCCATCAAGATACAAAATGCCATTGGCAGTGGCTTGTAAACTGTGGGCTGCACTTGCGGTTACCACTTGCCTTGGGGTGGACGACTGGGGATCTAAAGACCAAATACCATCATTACCCGCATAAAAAACAGTTCCGTTTAATTCGCCAATAGGGGCCCCAGCATTGGTTATCCCAAGTGGCGAGTTAAGAAAATTGTTTGCCACTTTTTGAAATGCCGGTGGGCCGGTAATGGCTTCATTATAGCTATAAAGATCCCCGTTGTTGCTGAACCAAAGTTTATTAGCGAACATTCCTTGAAATAATCCGCTGCCAAGGCCAGTGGGTGAACCTGACACTTGTCCTGCTGTACCATTAGTCCGCCAAAGAGACCCTGATCTGAAGAAGTAAAGGTACCCCTCATAGGCAATTAACTGACTACCTGAGGCCCCGGCTGAAACTAGTGTTGTCCCTGATGTTGTCCCATTGGATTGATAAATGTTAGTTCCTGAAATGAAATAGGTTTTGTTGTTCATGGCGACCAGGCTGCCTGCAGTTGGGACAACTGTGGCAGTTACCAGTCCAGCGGAATAGGTGTTGACCATATTCAGATTAAAAGGCTGCTGACCTTTGCCATTGTTTGCGCCGTAATAAACGGCATTGCCAATTCCAGTAACATTGGTTGGGCTGCCAGTGTTCGTAACTCCAGTTGGCGGATTAACTAGAAAAGTTCCAGCATCAGTACCGTCAGTGGTCCATAGGTCGTTTCGAGTGGTGGTCACGCTAGTTGGAATCGAGGCAGTGAAAAATACTCGCTGATTTGCTACGGTGAAATTTGCAGGATTTGAATCTCTCTCCACCTGAGATGCAGGACTTGTGCCAACGCTTCCGGTTGCAAGGTTGAAATAACCTTGCTTTGCAATTGTTCCAGAAAGATTGAATGTTGCGTATGCCGGCTCCACCCCCTTTTCGGTCTTAGCTGAATAATAGAGCGTATCTCCAACAACTGCCGAGTTTTGTAGTCCAAATGTAGGATTAACCTCTACCCACCTAGGGTCCACCGCAGATGCAGTAGTGCTTAATGTTGTGCCGTTGCTTTTCCATAGCTTGGTAATGTTGTTTTGTGTCGCCGCAAAATAAACTGTGCTGTTAATCAGACGAGCTGGACCAACCGAGACAACATTGGCCGGCAGTAGGGAAGTTGTTGTTACCCCATCATAAACTTGAAGTTTCTTTTGGCCCGAAACGGTTGCGTTGAAATAAATTTTTGGTCCGGCTAATGAAATATCACTTACCGCAGATGCTCCCGCTAACCCGGTATCCTTCACATAAAACTGGGCAGTGGATTGGTCATCCGGACCCATGGCAAAATTATAAAGTTTTGCAGTTCCTCCTGCGGTTCTTGTAATCCAAAGGGATGAACTGCCGGATGATAAACCGGTTAAGTTGTCAAAACTGATTAGATTGCTTGGGGTTACTGTTGTCTCATCAACAGGAACAACTGAAATGGTTTTGTCTGTTGTGTTTATGAGGGTGCGATAAAGTCCGTTTCCATCGCTAGTTATTAAAAAAACATCTCTCCCCAGCCCAACAATTGTGGAGACATTGGTGGGAGAACCTGGCACTACCATTGGAGCGTTGTTAACAAATGTGAACAACTGCTTTCCTGTGCCCTGATCTGCCACAAAATATAAATTATTTCCTGCATTGAGTAATTGGCTTGGGGATGATCCGGCATTTCCTGGAGCGATGTCGTAAACAGATATGGCTGAACCCGTTTGTTTCACCAACTCAGCACCACGAGATGCATCTGTGGCACTGTAAAAAACCGATCCAAGTACTTCCGTAAACCCAGATGGAGCAGATAAAAGTGTCCCGGTATTAGTGAACGGCCCGTAAGAGACGAGGGTACTAGGCGTATCTCTCGACTCCAATCGCTCAATTGCGGGTAAAAATCGGTTTTTCGATTGGTTTATTTTCTTGTCACCAAGTGTGCGGCGCTGGAAATACATGGCGCGATCCCTTCCTGATTGTCACTTCTTGGCTCAATGTCTCTAGGCTGAGAGCAGCTTTGCCGTCTTTTCGTGGGTTCCAAAACTATTGAGGCTTATCTTTGGGTCCCTTGACCGGTTTTTCCGTTTCTTCGTCCACATCTAATTCGGCCTCTTTTGTATCCTTAGGTGATTTACCAAGGATGTTGGGCAAAGTGGGAATCCGGGGGGTCCACCACTTGCTGTCCCCGGTTTTTGCTTGCATCTCGGAAGGACTTGGTTCCCGCCGGCTCATCCAAGAAGGAATCACCTTGAAACCGAATCTTTCGTTCAACGAGGTTTCTTTTCCCGGAGCCATTTTCGATGAAACTCGATCGGGGGGCAGGGAGCTCTTGGCTTCTAAACGGGCAGGGGCTTCCACAAGCTTTTCCAAGTCGCCGGAGGATTCTTCGGGCTTGGGAAGACTGCGACCATTTGCTGATCGATATCCCGACAAATACAACCCCATCAGAGCGCTGCGCGCTTGCAAACGCACCCGCATCGACCCATCGCTGACCAAAGCTTCTTCCAGAGCCGGTCCGGCGAAATCTTGTCCCCCCCGAATTCGCCCAAGAGAATTGGCCGCCTCCGCTCTGACAGATGGCTTCTTGTCGGTTTTCAGTGCTTCCATCAACCCTTCGATGGCATCTGGATTTGTTTTGGGATCCACAGTGCGTAATTCGATGGCGGCATGAATCCGTTTGGTTTCGTCGGGATCTTCCTTTAATGTAGATATCAAGGCGGATATCTTTGCATCGCCTGCTGTCTTGGCTTTTCGGGCTGGTGGCAAAAAATTCGATGCAAATGAAGACCATGGGCTCATCAGAACCATAATCATTACAGGTGCAAGTTGGCGAAAAAATACCATCCAGGCCACCTCGGGAGGAAGGTTCTGATCGTGACAAAGTCCACGATATCCCCTCTCCTCCTGCAATCGACGCAACCAAAGGGCCGTAATGCGCCTTTGTTTCAATGGGGCAGCCAACAGGCTGGAAGGCCGATAGTCCCAATGGCACAGATGGGATGATTAAACCAAACTGAGCAATCGTTAAACCTTGACTACCTTGCGGTGGCGTTTGTTTTTCCTTGACCTTAGCATGACCAAAAACAAGTTTTTCCCAAATACTAGGAGATTCACTAATGGTCCGTATTGGTTTAGCCGGCATCGGTTTCATGGGAATGATCCATTTCCTTGCCACGCAAAAGGTGCCCGGAGCTAAAATCACAGGCATTTGTAGCCGGGATAAGCGAAAGCTTGCAGGTGATTGGCGGGGCATTAAAGGCAACTTTGGGCCTCCAGGCCAGGTCATGGATCTCTCCGGGATACATGCTTATGACGATTACCAAACACTTTTGGATGATCCCAGTATTGACCTGATTGATTTGTGCACCCCAACCGACCAGCATGCCCCAATGGCAATTGCAGCTTTGAAAGCCGGTAAACATGTTTTGGTTGAAAAGGCAATTGCTTTAAATTCCAGGGAGGCCGACCAAATGTTGGCTGCCGCAAAAAAAGCGGGAAAATTATTGATGGTGGGCCATGTGCTCCCATTTTTTTCCGAGTTTGCCTTTGCTCATAAACTAATCGAAAAGGGCGAACATGGTCGGCTGGTGGCCGCCCATTTCACCCGGGTTATCTCAAAGCCCGAATGGTCCGAGGCGATAGGCGATGCGGCTAAAACCGGCGGGCCAGCCGTAGATTTGCATGTACATGACACCCATTTTGTTAGTTTGATTGCCGGGGTACCCGGAAAGGTTTTCTCAACTGGTCATACAGTTGGAGATTCTGTTGAGTACCTTACAACCAGCTATCTTTATGGAGACAACGGGCCAACAATCACCTGCTCCAGTGGGGCCATCGCCATGGCAGGCAGAAGTTTCCTGCACGGGTTTGAGATTTATCTCGAAGATGCAACTTTGGCGTTTTCTTCTGCAGGCATTCCGCTCACTTTGTTCCCCCGAAAAGGAAAACCCAAACTGATTTCATTGAAGAGCCAGAACGACCCCATTAATGCCTTCCAGGCCGAAATCACTAGCGCTGTGGCAGCAATTAAAGCTGGCGAGGTGAAGGGACCGTTGGATGCTCAATTAGCGCGGGATGCGTTGGTTTTGTGCCTTAAGGAAATTGAATCTGTCCTTTGTGCCAAGCCGGTGATCGTTTCGAAAAATGGCTGAGGTTGAAAAGGCTTAGACTTTTCCTGGTGGCGGAGTCGCCTTAGAGGGGGCGGCTTCCGCCAATGGCCCTAACATATTCATCATGGTGGCCAACTGCGTGATCCGGTTACCATAACGATCTAGGAACTCCTGAAGGGTGAATTCTTCTGCAAGATCTTCACCCTCGAGTGCAATTCTTTCAGTGATTTCATGGATGGACTTGGCGAATACGTTTTCCAGAACTGGCAATGCTTGCCGGCAATTTTCACCTAATTCGGGTAGCGACTGTTCCCAACGGCTTAAAAAAGCCCGCCATCTAGAACTCTGGTCTTGGGCTGCCATCATGGAGCGAAGCAGGTTGGCTTGTTCTCGATTAACCTCAAGAATTTGTTTGAGTACATCGGCTAAATCATTTTGGGCTGGGCTTGGAGGGGCCACCTCGGGATTTAACCCTGGAATTGCCTGGGTGACATTGATTTGGTAGTGCATCTATCTGGCCCCGGGATGCTTTTGAAAAACCTACGAATACTAAAACAATTTAGCAGATTTGCCTCGCAACAGGCGCCTTTCACCCATTTGTCAGTTAAGGGCTACAGCTTTCAAATGTTCCAGTAGCGGCCCACAAGAGAGCGGCGCACCTGTTGCTTGCTGGCAAATCTCTTGGGCACTCAGCGTCCTTCCCACACGGTGAACTTTTTCCCTAAGCCAGCAAAGCAATCGGGCGAAGTTGCCATGGCGGAAATCTTCTTCCAAGTCACCCAAATCCCGTTTTGCAGCCCGCATCAGTTGGGCGGAATAAAGGTTACCAAGGGTGTAGGTGGGGAAATAACCAATTCCTCCCCCAGACCAGTGAATGTCCTGCAAGCAACCATTACGGTCGTCAGGTACTTGAATTCCAAACAATTCTTGAAAAAGGCAATTCCAAGCCTCAGGAAGGTCTCTCACGGGTATTGTTCCGTCGAGGAGGCCTTTTTCAATGCGATAGCGTAGAACAATATGCAAGTTATAAGTGGTTTCGTCGGCTTCAACCCGGATGAATCCAGGACGCACCGCATGAACGCAGGACTGTATCCGGTCCAATGGCCAGCAATCAAGCGAACTGCCAAATATCGCCCGCGCAATTGGGTAAAAATGCTCCCAGAATGCACCTGACCTTCCTACTAGGTTTTCCCATAAGCGGGATTGCGATTCATGAATACCCAACGAAGCAGACTGGCACCAAGGCTCGGCTCGGCAACCTTCAGGCAGCCCTTGTTCATAAAGGCCATGCCCAGCCTCATGTAAGACTCCAAAAAAACCTTCCAAAAAACCATCCGTTTGGTAACGGCTTGTAATCCGACAATCCCCCGAGCCTATTCCCGAGCAAAAGGGGTGGGTCGAAGTATCAAGTCTCCCCGCATCAAAACGAAAACCCAATGCTCGGGCGGCCGATTCCCCGAAGATTTTTTGTAATTCTATGGGGAAATCACCAGTGGGCTGTTCAGATTTTTTATTGCCAGCCAGGTCCCGTGCCTGTGAAACCAACAGGCTCAATGGCCCCTGAAGTTCACCAAAAAGAATATCTAGTTGCAAGCAATCCATGCCCGGTTCATACTCATCCAACAATGCATTGTACGGGTGCCCTTGCCACCCAATCGCATCGGCTTCCTCGCGTTTTAGCCGAATGATTTTTTCAAAATGGGGCAAAAAAAGTTCGAAATCCGATTGTTTCCGAGCTAGGGCCCAAGCCTGTTGGGCTTGTGAACAAACACGGGCAAGTTCCTCAACCATCGAAACAGGGATCTTCACTGCCCGGCTTTGCCGGCGGCGAGCTTCTTTCAAACTTGCAAGTTTGTTCGGCTCGGTAAGGTTACTCCGCTCCAACTCGCTAAGGGTTTCCGAAAATCCCGGAGAAACAAGCTCTCCATGTAAAAGGCTTGCCAAATAGGCGAATTGTTCCCCGCGCCATGACTGCCCTCCTGAGGGCATCATCACCTGTTCGTCCCAACCTAAAAGCCCCAAGGTGCTTTCCAATAATGCCACCCGCTTCCACCGTGAATGCATATCAGCAAGGAGCGGGATGACAGCCATGGGAAACACCTTTGGGATTCAAAACAATGCTTCTAGGCAAAAATCATCAATGCTATACCAGATTCAAGTTGGCAAGGAATTCTGCATTGCTCTTGGTCTTCTTCAACCGGCTGGTCAAAAGTTCCATGGCTTCTACAGGAGGCATATCAGCCAAAACTCGACGCAGGGCACGAACTCGTTCCACGCCATCTGATCCCAAAAGCAATTCTTCCTTCCGGGTTCCAGACCGGTTGATGTCAATGGCGGGCCACACCCGTTTGTCTACCAGTTTTCGGTCAAGATGGAGTTCCATATTGCCAGTGCCTTTGAACTCTTCGAAAATCACCTCGTCCATTTTGGATCCAGTGTCGATCAATGCCGTAGCAAGGATCGTCAAACTGCCACCTTCCTCAACTTGGCGGGCCGCCCCAAAAAACCGCTTCGGCTTTTGCATGGCATTCGAATCGAGACCGCCAGAAAGTAGTTTTCCACCTGATGGGGCCGCGGTGTTGTGTGCACGGGCAAGTCGTGTGATCGAGTCAAGCACAATTACAACATCGCGGCCATCTTCCACCATTCGCTTGGCTTTTTCCAAGGCAATTTCGCTTACATGGGTATGTTCGCCTGAGGGTTCGTCGAAAGTGCTTGCAACAACCTCTGCGTTGGGGCCACCAACCTGGCGAAGCATTTCAGTCACCTCCTCGGGCCGCTCATCAATCAGCAAAACGATAAGATAACATTCCGGGTGGTTAGCCTGGATAGCCTTGGCGATTTTAGAAAGCAAAACTGTCTTTCCGGCCCTCGGCGGAGAGACAATCAGGCCACGCTGGCCCATGCCAATGGGCGTGACCAAATCAATTACCCGGGTTGAGAGCTCGTCCTGGGTTGTTTCAAGCCGCAGCCTTTTGCAGGGATGTAAAGGGGTCAAATCTTCAAAAATGACTGGCCTGACTTTTTCTTCTGAGGTCCTGCCATTTACTTTTTCAACAGCGTAGAGGGCGAAGTTTTCCTGACCGTCAACCGGCAGGCGGATGATTCCCTCAACCACTTGCCCGGTTCTCAAGCCCGCACGGCGTACTTGAGAGGGAGAGACATAAACATCTTCGGGCGATGAGAGGTAGCTGTGTGCTGAGCTTCGCAAAAAACCGAATCCATCGGGCAATATTTCCAAGGTCCCCGAGGCTCGAACCGGTTCACCCCGTTCTATCAGCTTCCGAACCACAGCGACAATAAGTTGACCGCGGTTCATACCGGTATGTTCGGTGATCCCTTCACCTTCAGCCATGGTGAAAAGTTTAGGCATAGGCAACCGATAAAGATCATCTAGCCGGGTGCCCGGACCTGTTCCCATGGGCTGGGCAGGCATGCCCCCTTCTGATTCGTAACGATCTTGCCGGTGGCCTTGGCGTTCATGCCGGTCATGGCGATCACCGCCGCGGTCACCACGAGGTTGGTCACGCCGGGGGCCTCCCCTATCAAAACGGGGAGGCATGTTGTGCCTACCAGCCATGGGCGGAGAATTGCCGTAGTCACCTTGCTTGCGCTGGGGCAACCTACGCCTAGCCATGGGGTGGCCACCTCCCTGGTTGCCATGCCCGCCCCCCTGGCGATGTGGCCTATCCCCCTGATGATGCTGCTCCCCCTGGCCACCACCTTCAGGTTGGCCCCCCTGTTGAGGTGGCCTTTCATAATCTTGGTTAGGTTGTTGGCTAGGTTCGCCCTGATTTTCAGACATGCACCGCTCCTTGGGGCAATGGTCGGATTAATGAATGGGAAGTTAGGATTCAAATGACTGGAAAACCCAATTACTTGTTACCTGTTTTTCAGAATTAATTGTCTTGGTGAAGACTCGAAAAGCCTATAAATAGTAACCTTTTCCGGAAATTCTCGGAAAGATAGGTTGTATAAGAAGACGCCAATAATCCTTGGCTACAAATCTTGTGGCAAACGCCGAGAAGAAGTTCCAGAGACAGCAGATCGATTCGTAATACGAATAAGCCGTTCCTCTTATTATTAAAGTTAGCCCCAAAGGTGTCCTTCGGCAAGTACACTTGCAGATGGAGCCTCTATTTAATTGGATTTGATTATGGCAATTATGCGATTTAGTCGAGGCCGGTGCCTTCCACTTGGAGCTTCTCTAAGTCATGGCGGCGTTAACTTTGCGGTTCTGACCCGCCATGGCACCAGCGTAAACCTGGTGATTCTTGATGAAGAGGGTGCCTCCATACTCGCAGATATAGCCCTCCATCCTTTGAGGAATCGTACAGGGGACCATTGGCACATAGAGGTAATCGGACTTCCAGAAGTCTTTTGCTATGGTTGGCGAGTAGATGGTCCAAAAGGGCCAAAACACGCATTTGATCCCCAAAAAATACTTCTAGATCCAGCTTCCACTGCAATTTCAGGCGGGGCCCAGTGGGGGAAGCGTACTCCATTCGAACGCAGAAGTATGTTTTTACGCCGGCAATACGATTGGCAGGGTGATGTCCCCCCTCTCATTCCGGTAGAAGACTCCATCATTTATGAATTGCATGTCCGTGGATTCACCATCCACCCATCCTCCATGACTTCCCACCCTGGGACTTTCACAGCCTTGGTTGAAAAAATTCCCTACCTTCAATCGCTAGGTGTTACGGCAGTGGAACTGCTTCCCATCCACGAATTCGATGAAAATGATTGCCCATTCAGCAATCCAAAAACAGGCGAGAAACTCGTAAATTTTTGGGGATATAATTCCATAGGCTTTGCTGCCCCAAAGGCCTCCTATGCCGCTTCCGGCAACAGGCAGGGACAATTGGGAGAGTTCCGCGACATGGTTCGGGCTTTTCATCAAGCTGGGATGGAAGTCTTTCTCGATGTAGTTTTCAACCATACAGGCGAAGGTGACCATCGGGGCCAAACATGGTCATTCAGGGGTTTGGACAACGAAATTTATTACCTGCTCGATGAGCAAGGAAATTACCTCAATTATTCCGGATGCGGCAATACGGTGAATTGCAATCACCCAATAGTTCGCGATCTTATTTTGACCTGCCTCCGTTTTTGGGTTGCCGACATGCATGTGGATGGTTTGAGGTTTGATTTGGCAAGCATCTTGGGCCGCGATCGGCAGGGAAGGGTACTGGTCGATCCACCACTTATTGAAACTATTGCTGAAGATGGGGTTTTGGCCGATACCAAGTTGATAGCCGAACCGTGGGACGCTGCCGGCTTATACCAAGTGGGTGGGTTCCCTTTTGGCAAACGGTGGTCCGAATGGAATGGCCAATACAGGGATATCGTCAGAAGATTCTGGAAGGGTGAAGATTCGACAGTAGGCCCGTTGGCCACCAAAATTTGTGGCAGTGCCGACCTTTACCAAACCGAAGGCCGTGGCCCTAGGAATTCCATCAATTTCATCACCAGCCACGATGGGTTCACCCTGTGGGATTTGGTTTCTTACGAGAAGAAGCAAAACTTTGATAACGGCGAGGAAGGCCGGGACGGATGCCCTGACAACCATAGCTTCAATTGTGGCGTCGAAGGGGTGACAGCCAATTCAAAAATTTTGGAATTGAGGGCCCGTCAGGCGAAAAACTTGCTCGCAACCTTGCTTCTTTCACAAGGTGTACCCATGCTGCTAGGTGGGGATGAATTCCTCAGAACCCAAAGAGGCAACAACAACGCTTATTGTCAAGATAATCAAATCAGTTGGTTTGATTGGAATCTGTCTGAAGAGTCGGATAACTCAGCCTTTTTGCGATTCACACGCCTTTTAATTGCGTTCCGAAAAAGGCAACCAGCTTTGCGTCGTCGAAGTTTCCTCGATGATTTTGCAATCCAATGGCATGGAATTGATTTGGCCAAAGCTGATTTTTCCCCAACTAGCCACTTCATCGCCCTCACACTGGATGGTACACGGACCGGAAGGGAACCCGGGGCCGATATCTACATTGCAATGAACGCAGATTTTAACCAGGCAAAGCCAATGATTCCGTTGCCGCCATCGGCTAGGGCTTGGAGAAGGGTGATTGATACCGGTCTTCCTTCGCCGTCAGACATCGCCGAAGGTAATGATGCCCCTATAATTAAAAATCAGGCCCGATACCCTATGCGGGAACAGAGCCTGATAGTGCTTGTCGGAATGGATTAAACTTGAGCTACAAACCCTTGGCTGCATGAACCATGGCCCTTGCCCTAAGAATAGTATTGTGGTGTTCCTTAATTACCTTGGCACTTGCATCTTTTGGAATGGACGAAGTCAGTGATTTCTTAGCCCCCTCCAAATCAATTTCAGAACCGAGCTGGGCCCGGGGAGTCAAAACCGTGATGGTATCATCACGCACCTGAACAAAACCCCCGTCTACAAATAGTCTTACGGCTTGGGCACCGATCTTTAGCCTGAGAACACCAGTGGTAAGGTTGCCGATAAGAGCCTGACGCCCGGGCAAAACGCCCAGTTCTCCATCCGACATCGGCAAAGAAACAAGATCGGCAGACTGATCAAGGACCGCCTTCTCGGGTGTCACCACCACGCAGCGAAGTTGTTTGCTTGGGCTAGCCATATATGTCTCTGGTTGAACTTTTCACACTAGTTTCAAAACCGGGGCAATTAGCGACCAGCAGCCATTTTCTTGGCCTGTTCCTCAACCTCATCAATGCCGCCCACATACATGAAGGCGCCTTCAGGGAGGTGATCCCACTTGCCTTCGCAAAGCTCCTTGAAGCTGCGAATGGTTTCTTTGATAGGAGTGACCTTACCAGCCTTGCCTGTGAAGGCCTCAGCCACGATGAAGGGTTGACTCAAGAAACGCTCAATACGCCGTGCGCGAGCAACAACCTGCTTGTCTTCCTCAGAAAGTTCATCCACACCCAAAATAGCAATGATGTCCTGGAGTTCCCGGTAACGCTGGAGAATCCGCTGAACACTGCGGGCAACACCATAATGTTCAGCACCAACGATGGCCGGATCTAGCACGTTACTATAGCTGGCAAGTGGGTCCACAGCCGGATAAATACCCTTCTCCGAAATCCGACGCTCAAGGTAAATGAAGGCATCGAGGTGTTGGAAGGCGTTGGCAGGCGCAGGATCAGTCGGATCATCAGCAGGAACATAGACCGCCTGAACTGAAGTGATCGCACCAGTCTTCGTACTGACGATGCGCTCCTGCAATTCGCCCATCTCTGTTGCTAAGGTAGGTTGATAACCCACCGCGCTGGGCATACGGCCCAAAAGGGCGCTCACCTCGGAACCTGCTTGGGAAAATCGGAAAATATTATCAACGAAAAGCAGCGTTTCCTTACCTGTGTCCCGGAAGCGCTCAGCCATTGTCAAGGCCGTTAGAGCTACGCGAAGACGTGCTCCAGGTGGCTCGTTCATCTGGCCAAAAACCATTGCGGTTTGGGTGATAACCGAACGGCCCGTGTTGCCAATCTTGGTTTCCTGCATTTCCAGCCACAAATCGTTGCCTTCGCGGGTGCGCTCACCAACGCCGGCAAAAACCGAGTACCCACCATGCTGGCTGGCGATACGGGCGATAAGCTCGGTCAAAATGACTGTTTTACCAAGTCCTGCACCACCGAACAGTCCAGCCTTGCCACCGCGAACAAGTGGAGTTAGCAGGTCGATAACCTTGATCCCGGTTTCAAAAACTTCAGTCTTGGGGGTGATTTCAGATAGGGGAGGGGGCAGACGGTGAATAGGGCGATGTTCTTCGGCCTTAATCTCGCCGCGGCCGTCAATTGGTTGGCCCAAAAGATTGAAAACCCGGCCTAAGGTGGCTTCACCCACAGGAACTGTCACAGGTGCGCCGGTATCGACAACCTTCATCCCTCGGGCTAGGCCGTCAGTGCTGCCCAAGGCAACGCAGCGAACGCGACCTCCACCCAGTTGCTGCTGCACTTCACCAACCAAGTTAACAAGCACACCCTTTTCTTCCGAATTAACGGTCAAAGCATGATAAATGTCAGGCAATTCATGGGCCGCAAATTCAGCATCAAAAGTTGACCCGATAACCTGAACAATTTTACCAACAGCGCCTTTATTGCTTTTCACAGTAGCGGACATAAACAACTCCCCTTCAATGACTGGCTGTTTTCCAATGAATTCACAATTTGAACTGCCCAGATCTATGGGCAAACAAGCAAGTTTCCTTTTTATTGCAGCGCCGCTGCACCACCGATAACTTCGGAGATTTCCTTTGTGATTTGCGCCTGCCGAGCCCTGTTGTACTGACGGCTGATCAATTTGATCATGCTGTCCGCATTTTCAGTTGCGGCCTTCATCGTCACACGCCGAGCTATCTGTTCGCTGACAGCGGCATCTAAAAAGCACTTAAAAAGCCGCTGTTTGAATGATGCGGGCAGTACTTGCCCCAAAATTTCCACAGCATCAGGAATGTATTCGTATTCCACAACACGATTATTTGCTTTGGCAGGCGCAGTGTTTTTGGAATCAATATGAGTCGGTTTTGCTAGTGGCAATAAAGTCTCAACAACAGCCGTTTGGCGTGCCGGGGAAAGAAACCGCATGTAGGCCACTTCCAACCGCTCAATTGCCCCGGTTGTAAACAATTCAAGGAAATGATTGGCCAACGCCTCCACTTCATCAAATCGTGGCTTGTCCTCAAAATGGATGTAAGTTGCGTCTGCTGCCACCCGTTGAAATCGGAAATAAGAAATAGAACGCTTACCCGACAGTTCTAGCCGGGTTTGCACTCCTTGCTCGCGGTTTGAGCGCAGCCTCGTATTCGCCTCACGAAGAATGCCCGCATTGTATCCGCCGCATAATCCCCGGTTGCTCGCGATAACAAGCAGCAGAGACTTCCCAACCTTGTCATGAACTGCAAGTAATGGATGGGTTATCTCGCCTCCAGCAGATGCAAGGTCGGAGGCTAGTTCCGCAATTTTGCGGGTGTAAGCTTCCGCCTCCTGCGCACGGTCAAGAGCCTTTTTGAATCGGGCCGTAGCAATCAATTCCATAGTCCGCGTGATCTTGCGGATGTTACGGATCGCTTTGCGCCGTCCGACTAGTTCGCGGGTCTTTGCCATTGTTAATTCCGCTTATTTCAAGAGCTTTGGATCAGGCCCGGAACTGCAAACCAAATTCCTGAATGCAAGCTTCAAGCTGCTTGGTCAATTCTGGAGTGAGTTTCTTCTGCTTCTCAAGTTCACTGCGAACCTCCGATTTCTGCTCGCGCATAAATCGAATGAACTGTGCTTCCCAAGCCTGAACCTTCTGACGATCAATCTTATCCAAAAAGCCCTTCGTGGCAGCGTAAATGATAATAACTTGATCAACCACAGCCACAGGCTGGTACGGCGGTTGTTTCAGTACTTCAACCACCCGGTAGCCACGATCAAGTTGCGATTGGGTTGCCTTATCCAATTCAGTACCAAGCTGGGCAAATGCTTCCAATTCGCGGAATGAAGCCAAGTCCAGACGCATACCGCCCGAAACGCTTTTCATTGCACCAATCTGAGCCTTGCCACCCACCCGACTCACCGAAATTCCAACATCAACAGCCGGCCTTTGGCCAGAATTGAAAAGCGACCCTTGCAGGTATATTTGACCGTCGGTGATCGAAATCACATTGGTTGGAATGTAAGCCGAAACCTCGCCTTCAAGGGTTTCGATAATTGGAAGAGCGGTTAACGAACCACCAGAACTGGGAATTTTGGCTAGCTTATGGCCAGGATGTTTCGGCAATTCATCTTTGATGGCATGTTCTTTGTCGATCGGTCCAACATAAACCTTTTGGTTCACGGCGGATGAATCTGTCACTTTGGCATCATCAGCCGAGGTTGGAACAATCACAAACCGTTCTGCCATCTTGGCCGAGCGCTCAAGCAACCTGCTATGAGCATAGAAAATGTCTCCAGGGAAAGCTTCACGGCCTGGCGGACGCCGCATAAGCAAAGATAACTGGCGGTAAGCTGCAGCTTGCTTGCTCAAGTCATCATACACGCAGAGCGTTGCGCGGCCTTGTTCAAGCATGAAATACTCAGCCATTGCGCATCCTGCATAAGGGGCTATATATTGCGCAGGAGCAGAGTACGCAGAACCGGCAACCACTACAATAGTGTAATCCATCGCACCTTGGTTGCGCAGGTTCTCGATAATCTTGGCAACAGTCGATTCTTTTTGGCCAATGGCAACATAGACGCAAATCATGTCACCACCCTTTTGATTAAGGATGGTATCGATAGCGATTGCGGTCTTGCCTGTTTTGCGATCACCAATGATCAATTCGCGCTGACCACGACCAATAGGCGTCATGGCATCAATAGCCTTAATGCCAGTCTGCATAGGCTCTTCGACAGGTTGTCGGGCGGCAACACCGGGAGCAGGAGACTCCACTAAACGATAATGAGAAGTTACAATCGGACCTTTGCCATCAAGGGGTACCCCCAACGGATCCACCACACGGCCAATAAGTGCCTCGCCCACCGGAACCCGTAAAAGAGTCCCCAAGGCTTTACACTCGTCGCCTTCTGCAAGCAACTTGTAGTCATCCAGGATGATCACACCCACGGATGTTTCTTCAAGGTTGAACGCAAGGCCGGTTACCCCTGTACGGGGAAACTCGACCATTTCGCCAGCCATGATTCCACCCAGGCCAAAAACCCGGGCGATACCATCACCTACCTCAAGAACCTGACCTACTTCGCGAAGGTCGGCCTTGCCTCGGTAGTTTTGGATTTCACTTGTCAGAACGGAAACGATCTCGTCCGCCTTGAATCGCATGGTTGCCTCGTTCAAAGAGTTGATCGCGCAAACCGTCCAGTTGTTTGGACAAGCTCGCGTCCCAAACCCAATCGCCTACTTGAATTACCAGACCACCCAGAATGTCCGGGTTGATACTGGCCGAAATGACCGGATCCTTGCCCAATTTAGAACGAAGACCAGCCGTCAAACTGACGGCAACTGCATCGTCCAAACCAGTCGCAGTGGTCACAAAAACTTTAACTTTGCCTGTCCGGTCAAGAAGAATTTCCTCAACCGAATCAGAAATCGCCGGAAGCAATTCCGCACGATCATGGTCATTTAAAACATGCAGGAAATCCAAAAGGAATTCACTGGCACCAGCCTTGCAAAGAGCCCCGATAACATGCGTTTTGCTTTCCCGAGATTGAGTCGGACTCGCAATGAATGCCATCAACTCATTGCCCTCGCCGGAAAGAGCAATAACCAATTCACGAAGTTCAACCGTTGCCGATTCTGCCGATCCGGCTTTCTCGGCCGCAGCCAAAAATGCTTCAGCATAAACCCCCGACAAGCGGCGGCCAACACTATCAAGTGCTTTCAGGCTGGCGGATTGGTTCGAAACTCGGCTCATGTTTGATTTCACGCTGGAGAGTTAGATTGGCAAACTCGGTTCAATTGCTGCCAAATGACCCCGAATTAACCGATGAAAGTGCTTCAGCAGCATCTTGTTGCAAAGCACGCTGAGTTTCGGCCGGAAGCTCTCGTCTCAGCGCCTTCCTGGCTATTTCGGTAGCCAAATCAGAAGTTTTGTCCAAAAGCTGCTTCAGTGCTTGGTCAATAGCCACCTGAACTTCACGCTTTTGGCGATCACGCTCTGCAGCTATCTCCTCCTGGGCCTTGGAAAGCAAATCATCACGAGTGCGCTGGCCATCACGCCTTGCCTCGTCAATCATTTGGCGCACCTTATCGGCAGCTTCACGCAATTTGACTTCAACTTGAGCTTGAGCCTTAACTGCTTCGTCACGCGCTTTTTGGGCAGCTTCCACTCCATCCCGAATTTTCAGCTCACGATCATCAAGAGCCTTGGTAATCTTAGGCCAAGCCGTCTTGTAAAGTGTGATGAAAACCAGTCCGAAGACAATAACCGAAAACAAGAAAGTATCAGTAGACCATCCAAAAGGATCGTACTTCTGTTTCCCATTTACAGGGTTAGCTACATGGCCAGGTTCAGCTTTAGCACCCGAGCTCACGGCACCAACTGCAGGTGCAGCAGCCGTAGCTTGCGCGGCAACCAAAAAGAAGCAGAACATGATGCCATTCAATTTACGCATAAAACTGTCCCGTAAAAGCTTGGAATACTCCTGACCAAAAACGATCAAGTAATCCCGCCAAAATTGGGCAATTAGGCAGCACCGAAAACTGCCAAAATGATCGCAATAAGTGCTGCACCTTCAAGCATGGCGGCAATGATCAAACCACCGGTCTGAATGCTACCAGCAATCTCGGGCTGACGAGCCATGGACTCAGTCACACCTTTGCCAATACTTCCTAACCCAATACCGGCTCCAATAACTGCCAAACCTGCACCAATAGCCTTACCCATAACGGCCAGGCCGTTTGAACCTGCCTCTTGTGCAAAGAGGTCCGAGGTAGAGGTTAGGGCAACAATCACAACAAGACTAAACAATTTGACAAACTTCGACATCGGAAAAGCTCCTTCAAGATCAAATGCAAACCAATCCGATTTGCACCACTACTAAGGGGGATAGGGAAAATTCTAAACAAGGCAATCAAAAAAACAAAAACCTCAATCCAGAAGTAAAAAAAACGAATGATTGTTTACTAAGTATGAGCCGATTGATGACCACTCGAATTGATAGTATTCAAGTCATGATCCCCATGATCATGATCATCGTGGTCATGACTGTGAACAGCCGTACCAATGAAAACTGCGGAAAGAATCGTGAACACAAATGCTTGAAGGAATGCAACAAACAGTTCCAAAAAGCTAAGAACATAAGCTCCAAATATGGATGCGATGCCAATACTCACATGATGCGTTAATGACACTTTGGCTGCCATCAAAATAAATGTTAGCATTAGGGTCAAAGTGATGTGACCGCCAAGCATGTTTGCAAAAAGGCGCAGAGCAAGAACACCAACCCTTAAAAATACTCCAGCAAATTCAATAAAAAACAGCAAAAAGCTAATGATTGGCCCAAGAATTGGCACATCAATCGGAATCCAAAACCCCTTCAACCAGCCAAAAAAACCACTAGTTCCAATGCCATTGATAAGTATGAAAAGAAGCGTGAAAACAGCCCATGCAGCGGTGACAGCAATTGAGGCGTTAGCGCAACCAAAAACCGGGGCAGGAAGCATCCCGATTAAATTGATGGTTAAAATCATTGTGAAGAGGGTCCACAAAAATGGCAGGAATTGCTCAGTTTTGTTGCCCAAGTTTGGGCGTGCAATTTGATCCCTGACCATAAGGAGCAATGATTCCAACAAATTGTCCAATCGACCTTTAGGCTGACCTTGGGAGGTAAGCCTTTTACCAAGGCGGTTAAAAAGATAAATAACCAAGCCTGCTGCAACCAAAATCAAAATTTTAAATTTGGTAATAGCGAAAAGTTCGGTGTAAGGAAGGTCCAGACTTAAACCATTTGGAAATATTCCGCCATGTTCAAAGAAATGCCAAACGCGATTGTCTTTGGGCTCTTCCAAGGCATGGGCGATTAAATCATCACCGCTTGCAAATAAAATGGGAAAAGCCATCAAAAGCCCCTGAATCAAAAGCCAAAAAACAATATCAACATCGGCTGTCGAGTTGTGACATATAGTCAAAAAGGCACGACAAAAACAATGCTAGTGAATAGTGGAAAACTGTCCATCCCGCAATAATTCGGGCGGGATAGCCGAAAAATTCAATTAATAAAAAAAGACTCATTGGTATTCCAAACAGCCGCAGGCCTGAGACTGCCAGCTGTCTATTGTGACCAACTAAAAACCCAGTAGTTCGTTCCATTAGAAATGGGCAAACCATAAAAAGACTCACCACTATCCATGCGGACCAGAAAATGCCCGGAACCATAAAAGCTGAGGCATTGTTTAGTGTTAGTTTGTTAGTTGATTCGTTAATGCTCTGATAGTTAGTTTCTTGTTGAAAAAGCAATAAGATCTGCAGCAATAAGCAAACCCAAAAACCAGGAACTACCGGACGAACTACTGCGTGGAATGACTTGGCCATGAACCTATTTCACAGCTTGGGTAAAGGGGATTGGTGCGGGGCTGTATTGGATTCCTTGCCATGAAGTTCAGGATTTTTCTTTAGAAAAACAACTACATGAGTAACCACCGAAAGTATTCCCAAACCCAGACCGATTAAAACAGGGGTTATACCCAAATTCAATTTTTGGCTTAGGTAGGCCCCTATCAAAACAGGTGCGGCTAATTCCGCCCCGAGCCCTGCCAGCTGCATAGATAGGGCCGTGGCAGAGGGCGGTTTCAGGTTCCGCGACGGCATCGAAGGGGGCGGCGTCTTGTTCATCCCGATATGTTAATCTTAACTTTAGGGCTTTGACAGAAAATATTCTTAATTTCGCAAAAATTATGCATTTGTCTGGTTGACAACCATGGGTAGTTACTTTGTAGATTAAACAGGGCAGGTTTCAGAAATCCTAGGCTGTGCTGTGTAGTTACTTAGGTCTAGGTAGCAGGTATTTTCCCGCCTTTATACCTGCTGTCGAATAGGGTCTCAATATAGTGGTCGAGCCTAAACCCTTGCGCCTAATGGGTTTTTGGAAAATGGGTTAGCCTTCAAGGTATTTGGTTACCAGGCTGCGAAAGGCCAGGAGAGCAACGGATGAACCCGAATTCCCTGACCCGTTTAGACCGGAAAAGCCTTTTGGTTTTAGCCCAAAAACATAAAATAGCTGGTCATTCAGCCCTTTCGAAAATTCAACTCATTGAAAAACTGACCCTAAAATCAGGTATTCAGTCGGTAACAGAGCAGACTAAGCCAAAAACAGAGGTAAAGGTACAAATTTCAAAAAATTCCGAAAAGAAGATGGGCAAAAATTTCGCTTGTAAAGCTGTAGCAGTCAAACCAACGGCCGCTAAGCAAGCTACCTTTCCTGAAAATAATAATCAAGATTTGGAGAAAACTGCCCAAATTTTTTCCCGATCTGCGGGCACAAAATCTGTGACTCCAAGCAAAGTTCAAAAAAATCAGCAAGCAATCACTAAACCAAAGACTGTAGTTGTTAATTCAAAGAAGTTAGGGCAGAAATCGTCCGTCACTGTTTCACAACCAGCAAATATTTCAATAGTTGGCTCGATTTCCGAACCAAACGATACGCACCCGAAATTGGCAGGAACGATCCAGGATAAAAATAAATTTCCTGAACCTACAAAGCCTAGCAATGAGTTTTTCTCAACTGCTAACAATTCTATCGCTAAATCTGTCCTGGTTAAACATGGCAAATCAAGTCTCAATCTAGATCAACAAGTAAGTCCACCAAGCCCGATTATTAAACTTTCAGAAGTCAAAACTCAAAAATCCGCAGCGCGTGACACCTCCTTGGAAAGAAATTCGGTCCAGTCAGTGGGAAGATCCCTGCCTCCAGGGCGTGCTTCGGCACAAAACCCTGCTCTACCTACCGAATACGGCAAGGATCGTGTAGTGGTACTGGTCAGGGACCCACATTGGATTCATTGCTATTGGGAGCTTAGTCGCCATACGGTTTCCCGTGCCCAAACGGCTTTGGGCCAAGATTTTGAAAATGCCCAACCTGCTTTGCGCTTGGTAAAATTTGGCGATAGGGATGGCAGTTTAGGTGAACAGATTGTTCGCGAATTCCACCTCCCTGATGGTGCTCGTAATTGGTATGTCGATGTTCCTGAACCAGGAATCGAATATTGCGTTGATGTCGGCTATCGCTCCAAAAATGGCCGTTTTTTTGGAATGGGCCGTTCCAATGCGGTCTCCACCCCACGGGTTGCATGGGGGGATCAATCCGAGACGGTTTGGGCTCAACAAGATAATCGCGACGCCGAAAGGCTTTTTGCCCTTTCCGGCGGATTACAACCCCATGCCGGCAGTGCCGAACTAAGAACTTTCTTCGAGGAAAAATTAGGCCACAATCCTGGATCACCAAGCATTACAAGCTTGGGTTCTGGCGGCTTTGGCTTCTTGGGTAAAGAACGGAATTTTACCTTCAATATCGACGCAGATCTTGTAGTTCATGGAACAACCGAGCCCTCTGCCAAAGTGACCTTCCAGGGCGAACCGATTCCTCTTCGGCCCGATGGCTCGTTTAGTCTTCGTTTCCGTTTGGCCGATGGTAGGCACATCATGCCCGCTGTTTCTATTTCTTGTACCGGAATGGAGGAACGCACCATCGTTTTGGCGGTTGAGCGAAACACCAAGTCGCTTGAGCCTGTTGTACATGAAGAAGAAGAATGATTATATAACTTAAAATTTACGGCCGGTTTTGTAAGGCCTTAATAAGTCAGTTTGTTTTCGCCCATCCATGCTTGATTCCCGTGCCCATCACCCCTCAAACCGATTCTGTTAGTCTATTGCGCCTAAAACGCGAGGCCATGGGGACCCAATGGGAATTGGTGGTTCCTATGGGCACCACCTACCCGCTCCCCTGGGCAGAAAAAGCCTTCAGTATTTTGGCAAAAGAGGAAGGGCGACTCTCCGTCTTTATCGAACACAGTGAGGTTGCAAGGTTCAATTGCACACCTCCAGGTGTGTGGCGAAAACTGTCATCACAATTATTTGCCTTGCTGTTGCGCTGCCAATATTGGTGGGATTTGACCGATGGTTGCCTAGATATCGCTGTGGGAAGGATGATTGAAGGCTGGGGGTTTTTAAAAGGCCCTGCCCGAATTCCCGATAATGGGGAAATAAAAGTTTGGCTTGCCGAAGGCGGGTTTTCCCGTTTGATCCTGGATCAGGCCACCCAGAATGCAAAATGGATCGGAAAATCGGGCGGACTGAATTTTGGTGCCGTTGGTAAGGGCTTTGGTTTGGATCAGATGGCATCTGCGCTTCGCGATTCTGCTTGGCCTGCAGCTATGCTCCATGGTGGTCGTAGTAGCGTTGTTGCATGGGGGTGTCCGCTGGGCGAGAGCAATGGTTGGCGGGTGGCGTTGATGCACCCCCGCAAAGATTCGATTCTGGCGGAGGTGGAGATAATAAATGGTGCCATGGGTACAACAGCCGCCACATTCAAACACATTGAATTCGAGGGCCGCAGATTGGGCCATGTTCTCAACCCCAAAACCGCTTGGCCGGTCACTGAATGTGAAACGGTGAGTGTTTTGGCCTCGGATGCCACCGAGGCCGATGCCCTTTCTACGGCCATTTTTGTAGGTGGCACCTCATTGGCTGAAAGGCTGACCGCCGCAAGAAACGATCTGGGAATTCTTTACCTGCCAGCACAAGGGCCAGCCCGTTTGTTTGGATCGCTTGCCGAACGCTTCCATTTTCGCTGACCGTTGACCGATTCAACATGATTTTGGCGACAAATTTTGAAAGCGCATCGAATTTTTGGCACCACCAAAAGATGGCAAACTGTCTGAAGGGCAGTTAAACTGTGAATATAGTTTCAGGTAAAAGGTGTTGCAGGGTGTTTCCAAGGAAATGCTTGAACGGGTATTGAAGGGATTGTCATGGAGAATGGCGAAAAGAACTCGAGCAGAACATGTTGTGGGAACACAATATGGATACCTTGGTCTGGGCTGTTCGTTTTGTTGTTCGTTCTGATGCGAATGACAATCGGCTGGCACTTTCTATTCGAGGGAATTGCCAAGATCTATTCCACATACACCCCAAAACCCTTTAGCTCTGCGGGCTATTTTCGTGAATCTCCAGGTCCAATAAAATCATGGATGGCTGGAATTCTTCCTGCCGATCCGGACAAAGAGCTGCTCAAAAGTCTTGAGCCAGTTGGAATACAGGATTCATTTCGCCAGATTGGCGACAATTTTGTGGCTCGCCTCAAACTGGACAGAGCTGACCAAGCTGTTGTTCTTGACTTGGTTGAGAAATATTTCAAACAGGCTTTAGTTTGGCGCGATGGCGGTGCCCCCGCTGTTCGTTTGGCCTTTGAGAAAGCCCTTACAGACTGGGAACGCGGCGGCACCGATGATTTGAAAAAAAAAGCGCTCCAAAGTCGCCTGAAAGTAATCGCCTTACTCAAAGATTTTCAGGAGAAGCAAGGCGAGCTGGCCAAACAAATCGGTGCCATCACCGGATCAGTTGAAGCCCCCCAAATTCAAAAACCCGATCCCGCTAAGTTGGATCGGCTTCCATTGGAAATGACCGAACCTTCGCAGGTCGCTAGTGCTAGGGCTGCAATACTTGGAGGCGCTGACAAAATTCTTTTGCCTCCAGCCATGGGGAAAAACGACCCCATCTCGATCGAACAGTGGAAGAAGTGGGATAAGGTGGTAGGCCTTGCCGACAAATGGGCCGATGCAACCCAGGACTGGCTTACCTCCGGTGAAGAGAACATAGAGGAACCTTCTCCAGATGGTAAGGGCTCAGGCACCCTGAAAAAGGCAATGGCAACTCCAGATAGGGTTGTGCGCTTTTCCCAGTTGGTTGCAAATAAAGACGAGGCCCTTTCCTCAGACAGGAATTGGCTGTTCCGCAAGGATGTTGACAAGGGAAGTGTGGCATCAACCAAGGCTGCCGCTGCTAGTGCCCGTGCAAGCCTCAAATCTGAATTGGACAAATTCAAAAATGATTTAGGGGCAGCTCTGGACAAACAATTCACCGAAAAAATTGCCACGGTTGAGGCTTCGAAGCCTTCACGCGAAATAAAACCGATTGAGTTGATGGATTGGATGACCATTTGGGGGATCACAGCTATTGGAGCCGGTTTGTTCACAGGCACCCTCACTCGCATGGCAGCTTTGGCAGGGGCGGCCTTTCTGGCCATGACCTACCTTGCGGTTCCTGCGTTCCCGTGGCTCCCTGCACCTCCTCAAAACGAGGGAAATTATGTTTTTGTAAACAAGAATGTGGTCGAGATGATGGCGCTCTTGGTTATTGCAGCAGCACCTTCTGGCCGATGGTTTGGCGGAGATGCTTTTTTAGGCTGGCTGCTTGGCATGAAAACCAATCCGAATACTCAGGGCAAATAGCTTTATAAATCAGTTTTTACCCCGTTCAATTGGATCCCCGTTTGAGGAAAAAGAAATGGCGATTGACCTGAACCCAAAACAGCGTGAAACCGGAAAGGCCAATTTCCAGGAAGTCACCGGCGATTTAACACGCCGGGGTTTCATGCAAAGTATGGCAGTGGGTGCCGGCGTGGCAGCAGTCGCTCCCTCCGTTTATTTCGGCTACAAGGCGATTGGCAACCCCGTGAAGGCCGCCCTCATTGGTGGAGGTGATGAGGGTGGAATCCTGGTGGGGGCCCACAACAAGGATTTCTTGAAGTTTGTGGCCGTAGCGGATATTAGGCCCTACAACCTTGGTCGCATTATGGATGGTGATCCCAAAGTGCCCCTCCGGCCAGGGTTCAAAAAACTTTACGGTCCGGAAGCCAAAGACATCGCGGTATACAACGATTACAAGCAGATCTTGGAGCGAAAAGACATTGAGGCAGTGGTGATTGCCACCCCTTTGTCTACCCATGCGAAAATTGTTATCGAGTGCCTACGTGCGGGCAAGCATGTTCTTTGTGAGAAACTCATGGGCTGGAACATCGCCCAGTGCAAAAAGATGATTCAGGTTGCGCGCGAAACCAAGCGCATCCTTTCAATTGGCCATCAACGGCACTACAGCATGCTCTACGCCCACGCCCATGAGGTGGTCGAATCTGGCGTGCTTGGTGATGTACGCCACATTAGGGCCCTCTGGCATCGCAACAACTCGTGGCCGTTTTCTGATCGTGCCGATGCCCGTTACCCGCTGGCCAAGGGGTACGATCAACCTTATTACCGTGATGGTTGGTACCCACCCATTTATGATGTGGATGAACAACACCTCAAGGATAAGGTCAAAGAGTACGGCTATGCCAGTGTTGAGGAATTGGTCCGCTGGCGCTTGTACAACCAAACTGGCGGTGGGTTGATGGCTGAACTCGGCAGCCACCAAATGGATGCATGTTCAATCTTTTTGGGTAAAGTGCAACCCTTGTCGGTCAGTGGCGTTGGCGGTAAATATTTCTACGGCCCAGGTAGAAATGACCGCGAATCCGATGACACCATTTTTATCACCTACGAGTTTCCCGGACCAAACCACCCACGCGGCAAGAACAAGGGCAAGGAGAACGACGATATCGTTGTCGTCACCTACTCCTCACTCAACACCAACAGCTTTGAAGCCTACGGCGAATGTGTCATGGGTAGCCGTGGCACCATGGTGGTTGAACAGGAGCAATCGGTTTTCTTGTACACCGAGAAAAATCCCAACAAAAAGATGGGCGATGCCCGGGCTACAGAGGTTTCCGTCACCACCGGCCCTGCTGGTAAGCCGGCTCTTGATGCTTCAAGTACGTGGGGGCCTGGTGGTGGTAGCGGTGCAGCACCAGCTGGCGCTGCTGCTGGACCAGCCGCTGGAGGTGGCATTGTCAGCCGCGGTTATACCGAGGAAATGGAAGACTTCGCTTATTGCATCCGCCAGTGGGATGAAAAGCTTGGCTACGAAAAAGACCAGGTGACAGGCAAGTTCCGTCAACGCCTGCCCCGTTGCCATGGGGAAGTTGCCATGGCAGATGCGATCATTGCCCTTACCGCCAACCACAGCATGAAGAACCGTCAACGAATTGAGTTCAGTCCGGATTGGTTCACTTGGGATAACCCCGCGGTGCCGGATGACAAAACCGAACCCCGTCTTCCTGTTTCCTGACCAACCAAGGAATTTGAAAATCTACGACCCCTGCCAATCCAAAGTGGCAGGGGTTGTTCATTGTTTAAACCGAAAACTAAACGATTTATTTGCGAATATAATTTCCAGATCATTTAGTCCGAATAAAAATCTGAGAATTGTTTTAAAAATGCAAAATTTGCCCTCCCAACGATTCGCTACACCGAATCAAAATCGGGGTTACCAAGCGGATGAAAGGCTGGCACAAGTCTGAATGTGCCAAGTTCTGGAAGTCGAAATGGTGGTTCTTTGGCAATTCGGTAAGAAAAAATCGTTAATCCTTGGGATGAATTATCATGGCCAGAGGGTGCTTGGCCAATTGGATTGCAGCAGACTCAGTCTAGAGGCAAAACCCGTAGGGATCGGATATCGATCAGGGTGGTTGGATCATGCCCCTGAATGCCAAAGACTCCAGGTTTGGCGCGAAACCCTTGTCGGGCGTTCTGGTTGGTGTTCCGATTGTCTGTCCAAACAACTTGGGGTTGGCCCTGAACCCAGGTGGAGATGTCCCGCCCAACAGCAGCAACGGTCAGGGTAAACCAGGTGTTGTCCCGGGCGGAGTTGGACCGCGCGGGCATGCGGCGGTAAATGGCACCAGAGCCAAAATCAACCGCGGTTGACTTGATTTCGACCTTGCCTCTTGGCTCGTGACTGGTCGGGTCAAAGGTTTCAACCAGATAAGGCCGTTCGGTTCCGGGAGTGAATTCGTTGCGGATTTGGGCTTCGTAACCCTGCCATTGCTCCCCGGCCAGAGACCTGAAGAAGAAACCGCTATTCAGGTGCCTGCCCCCGGTCCGCAAAGTTAATTGGGCGATAAAGTCCCCAAAAGTGGCCTCTGTCTGAAGGTCACCAGGGCCATCCTCTATTCGGATCCAGCCCTCATCGGTCAAGGTGGCCTTGGACTTTTTTCCGGGAACTAATTTCCATCCATTCAGCCCTTTGCCTTCAACCAATTCTAGCGCTCGAGTTGGCTTGTACATGGCCGAAACAATTTCAACTCCAACTCCTTCTAGGGTCAATTTTCCAGCTTTTGTGCCTTTGGTTTGGAAAGTGAAAATGTTTCCGACTTTCGGATTCCAGTTGCCAAGCGCTTCGTACTTGCCATCTCGCATCCATTTGGCTTCAAGGGTCGCATTCGGTAACGAGGTGGCCTTCAGGGTGAATTTCCATTCACCCGACCCAAGCGGGCTACAAGGGCCACCCGGACCCTTGCCAACTACCAGGTGATTCTCCGATGATTTTGTCCAACCTGGCCCTTCACGCCAATCCTTGACCGTGCCATCCCAAAAGGCGATCCAGCCCTCCAAAGCCTGTTCGGAATTGGGTAGGGAATGGGGTGTTTGAACTTGGAAGATAGCGGTAAGTCCGGCAAAAAAGCAAAAAGCCAGCATGGTAATTGCCTTGTTATTAATCGGGGTTTTGGGGCGTAAATGGTGGATGAGGTTTTTTGTGGAGGATCGAATTTCCCTGGGCTGCTAGCAAGGAAATTTCCTTCCGAACCTGATCAACAGCCGGTGGACTTTTTAGCCATTCAATTGACCATTTGGCTTCCCAGTCGCTACCCGGCTTGACTTCGCGGAGCCTTCCATTCTGCCTTTCAAATTCCTTGGAATTGGGAAAACAGGTGGCAGGTTCCAACCCGGTAACATACCCTTCCGTTTCTGCTCCAGTGTTTTTCCAAACAGTGAAGCATGGAAGATCATCAAGCCCAAACCGAACCGCCACGCCATTGGAACCGTCAGGCGATTGCAATAGGGCTGCTGTCCTGTTTTCGCGGTCTCCATGCAAGTGCATCAAATAGACTTGTTCGGCAAACCCTTGCTCGGGCGCACCATATTCAGTCCAGTGCGCTATTCCCTCTGCCGCGCGCTTTGTTTGTGGACTAAGTTCAAGCACCGGGGCAAATACCTGTGCCCCCTTGCCCAAAATTGGTTTGCCCACATTCAGATGGTATAGAAGCTGGAAATGGTCAGTCTTGGCCGATAGGTTTTCCACTCTATCTTTGATCCCAATAAGCCCAGAGCCAGGCGTGAATGTATAAGTGGTGGTTAGCCGAAATTGGTGATCAAAAAGGGCAGATTCATCAACGATGCCTTTAATATGGATTTGCCTGGTACCAAAGCTATCTAAAGTGCATTCTAAATGCCAAGCCGGCAAGTTGGCGATTCTGCCATGAAGGGTAAACGGAAATCCGCCTTCCTCCTTGCCAGGCGGGCCAACGGAAGCCAATCCGCACCGGCACAACAGTTCGTCAAATCCATCCAGCCATCCAAGTCCACCCCTGCGTTCCTGGTTGACTAAGGAGGGGTGAACAGGGCCATTTTTGACTGGGGAGTCCCAGCCCAAAGATTGCTCGCCAGACCATGCCTTCCAAAGACCCATACCCCTGTCAGGCAGAATGCGCACAGTCATGGCACCAGTGCAAACATCTACCACTTGCATCCCTTGCGACAACCCGCCCTGAAGTTGAAATGCCTTGACGGAACATCCCGTTGGAAAGCCCGGTTGGGTTTCATGGGACCAATTCAGGTTGAAAAATCGGTCGCCAACTTGCCATTGGCTTGTCAATCGTTCGAACATGGCTTGGGTTACCTGTTGGATTTCAATTAACTGGATTTCAATTAAAAGGCTACTTGACCCCATGCATCAAGCGCTTAAACGGGTAAACCGCAAAAAGTAATGCTATTGCGGCTACTATTAGTGCCACCGCCGTGTATCCAAAGTAGTCAGTGGGGGCAATTAATCCATAGCTTTCTCCCAAGGCGCCAGCGGCATAATTGCCAAACGCGCTGGTCAAAAGCCAGAGGCCCATGAGCATGGTTGAGAATTTTGCAGGTGCCAATTTATTGGTCATTGAAAGACCAACAGGGGAGGTGCAAAGCTCCCCAACTGTGGCAAAGAAATAACAAAAAACCAGCCACCAAGGGGAAACTTTGAATTTTGCAGATTCGGAATAAAGCGTGTCAAAAGCCTGCCTCGATTGTGGGTCTGCGGCGCAAACCATGAGCAATTTGGCGTCCTTGTCAGTTAGGGGATGTTTAAGGGTGATTGTTCCTGCCACTGCATCATGAATGAATACCTCCGGGTTCATGTCCGAATACCGCCGGTCAAAATCCTTCACATCTTCAGGCAACTTAAAGGTCACAAGTGGTCTTCCAGACTTACCGCTGCCAGCTATTGCTTTGGCTTGTGCTTTTAGTTCTTCCCGGGCCTTTGCTAGGGACAGTCGGAAAGAGATCGGTGCGGTTGCACCTGCGATAAGGTCCCGATCGATATCTGATAGCACCCCAGTGAGTTGGATTTCTTTGCCATTCAGTTGGATTCTACCGGCATGGGCTAGTTCCCAATCTTCCGATTCACCTTCTTGGGAGATATTCCCACCAAGTCGACCGGTTGTTTCCGCAAGGACTTCGAGTTGGCCCTTCGCGTTAAAACGGAGGCCGTCTGGAATTTTTCCGACAAAAGGTGCCAGGGTAGGTTGGTTTTCCACTATGCCCGCAAGCGCCATGATGGCAAAAGAGATACCCATAAATACAAGCCCTAAAACCATTTTAAAGGGGGTTGATAAGTCGACTTTTAGCCATAACCAGGCAAAAATTGGGCCAAGAATAAATATCCCAAGTGCGTTGATAGATTGAAACCATGCAGTTGGAATCATCGGGTTGAAGGCGGTAGGTTCAGATTCGCCACCCTGCGGTACCTGTTCCTTCAAGGCAAATAGATTCAGAAATGATGCCTTTTCTACCGATGTTTCACCAGTTACTTCAGGGGGTACAGCATTGGTTGCCGGATGAATCGGGGCTGGTGAGACTTTACCACTCCATGCCCGATTAGTGGTTTTATCTGCCCAAAGGTTGAGTGCGTTGCCGGCTTGTTCAAAAGCAGCCCAGAAAAAAATCACAAATATCCCAAGCAATGCGATGGCAAGAACCCTGTCTCGCACGGCGTTTTTGGTTTTCATGCAAATAAAGGAGACTGTCAATAATGCCAAACCGATGATGATGCTGGATGCTCCACCGGCTATTCCAGACTGTACCGCCCGGTAAATGGCCCAACAAAGAAAGCCAATTCCTGTGCAAGTCATTACTGCCATGGCCAAAAAATTGAAACCGCTGAATGCTTCTGGAGTGGATTGGGCCTGTTCTTCAGTCAGTTCAAGACCTGCCTTTTCGTTTTTGGACAGAAATTCTGCCGGCGCCACAGTCCCTTCTGGGAGTTCCCGAATCAGGTGTGACCCACACAAGTAAGTAATAAGGCCAAGTACCATGCCAACGCCAGCAACAAAAAATCCCGAATGGTAACCTCCCTGGGTGTTTTCTGCTAGCCAACCGCAAGCCAATGGGGATAAAAATGCTCCTAAGTTAACACCCATGTAAAAGATGGTGTAGGCGCCATCTTTTCGCATGTCCCCTTTGCCATAAAGCCTGCCTACTTGGGTTGACATGTTTGGCTTGAAAAAACCATTGCCAATAATCAGCAAAACCAAAGCGGTGAAGAAAATCCAGCTTTGCTCGAAGGCCATGAAAAAGTGCCCAAGCGCCATCAAGACCGCACCAATTACAACTGCCATCCGGTTGCCAAGGTACCTGTCAGCCAAAAATCCGCCAATGAGTGGGGTCACATAAACTAGCGAGGTGTACCATTTGTAAATATTAGATGCTTCGGCTTGGCTCCAACGGAAATAGTTGATCATGTAAAGAAGTAAGAGCGCACGCATACCGTAATAGCTGAATCTTTCCCACATCTCGGTGAAAAACAGGATGTATAGGCCAACCGGGTGGCCTAAAAATGTAGGCTGGTTTTTTACGGCAGTCGATGCGGTGTTAGCCATGGGCGAATACCTTCAAGGCGGGGTTAGCAATCGATAGTTGGGATCCAGGCGCCGTGAGTGTTATTTCACGACAGCCACAATTATTTCCTGAAGGACTATCATAGGTTAAAAATAAAGCGTTTGCAGCCGTTTTTTCATTTGCCTTTTGAAGTTATGTTAATCTGATTACCCCATCCTCTTTTTTTTGCCGTTGAATTCGCAGTGCAAGTAACTTCCTGCCAAAGTCGTTTTTCACCGGTTTATTTAGGGCGCAAGTTCCATGGGATGGTTTGCACCCTTTCTCCGCCTTTGCAACCTTGAATTAGCCTGCGCGTTCCTAATCTGGAGAATGCCGTCACATGGACTTAAGCCAAATTGAAAATGAATCGGTCAAATCAACTGACTTGAAATCGATATAGCCCGTGGTTTATCCAGAATTTTGGGCCAGCTTAATTTTTTTACTGTTGCCTATGCTGTGGTTTTGGGAGTTTGTCAATGGTTGGGGCACCGCCCAAACCGTGTCCCGAATCCATGGGGATTGTTTGGTGAGTGCCCGATTGGGTTTTTGGGGATAGTTTTGCCCTGGCTGCTTTGCACCGCTTTTACTGTGGTTTTTGCATTTTTTATCATTCCGAATGATGACTCGAATTGATGGCAGTGTCCCGACGCCCAAAAGTCGCCCTTAACTGTTTGGGGATCTTGCCATGGGATTGTCTGAAGATTCGGTTTGGCGCCTTTTGGCATTTAGCCTTTAATGGTCAGGGGGGGCAGCCTGTTGGCACATCGATTTGCCTCAAAGGGTTCTTTTCTTGGCGGTTATTTTTTGGGAAATCGCTGCCTGGGGTCTTGGTTTTTTGCACTAGATTGGTCCCATTTCCGTGGACAGAATGGCCTCACAGGTTTGGCCGTGGCCACAGAACGATTAAGGCAGATGCAACCTCCCGGTGGTCAAGTCGGTGACCTGATTAGTGCCCTGGTCCCCTCCGCTTTTCTGCTTTTAGGTATCGCCTTTTCTTTTTCCATAATGTGGCCATTTTCTTCAGCCGGTCAGCCTAGTGGCATGGTTCGATTGATGGCGTTTAAGGATACACCAAGCCTGAAGCGGGCTTTGGTTTTGGTCGCCTTTTATTACACCCTCACTTATTTTTCCTTGATGGTGATTTTCATCTGCGCCCGCGCTACGTTCCCCACCGCGTAAGGTCAGGGTATGGGTTCTGAGAGTGAGCCTGACAGTATTATGCCGGTTATGGTTCGCAAACTAGCTTCCCCGATTCTTTCCGGCCTGCTTTTGGCGGCTCCCTGTGCTGCAATTATGTCCACAGTGGTGGCTTTCTTGTTCTTGGTAAGTTCCACGGTTGTTCGTGATCTTTACCAGCGCACACACAATCCCGGCGCTTCCAAAAAATCCATTCGCATCCTGACCTATTCCACCACCGGCGGTTTGGGTTTTCTGGTGGCTGCATTAGCAATTTTTCCACCTGATTTTTTGCAGTATGTGATTGTGTTCACAATAACCGCCCAGGCATCGGCGTTTTTGTTCCCCATAATTTTTGCTTTGTTTTGGCAAAGGGCAAATTAGCAGGGAAAATTAGCAGATATGTTAGTCCGATTTTCGGTTTTGGTGGGGCTTTACATTCTTGGATGGACAGATACTGCCACCAAAGCTTCCCCAGCAGTAATTTTTGGGGCACAATTGCAAAGTCTTTTTGGCTGGTTGCCAGGTTGGGGTAAACCCCGCCCCAGCAAGCTCGCCCCACTGATTGTTTGGGGAATGGAGCCTTTGGTATGGGGGTTTGCCTCGTCACTCTGTGCTGCCGTTGGTGTGGCGTTGGCCTTTCCACTAAGGAAGGAAACGAATGAAGTTTAGCTAGGCAGGGATTGAGTAGGATCAACCTCTGATTTGAGGCACCTTCCTATGTTCCTCAAGGCCTGCCGCATGCGCTGCTCATTCTCTACCAAGGCTAGGCGAAGGTACCCTTCGCCAAGTTCCCCGAACGCTCTGCCCGGGCTGACAGCAACTTCCGCCTCTTCGATCAATTTCATTGAAAAATCAATTGAACCCATTTTTTCCCGCCATTCTTTGGGGTATCGGGCCCATACGAACATGGTTGCTTTAGGCGGGATGGTTTCCCAACCCATACGGTTCAAACCCTCCACAAGCACATCCCTGCGTTTTTGATAAATCATGGCTTGGTTTTCTACCAAATCGTCACAATGCCTTAAGGCAACGATCCCCGCGATTTGGATTGCAGCGAAAATTCCATAGTCGTAATAGCCCTTGATGGTCGCCAAGGCCCGAATCATTTCCGGGTTTCCCGCGCAAAAACCTAAGCGCCATCCCGCCATGTTGTAGCCTTTGCTCATGGTGGTGGTCTCTACCCCCACATCCTTCCCGCCAGGCACGCTTAGAAAGCTGGGGGCCTTGTAGCCGTCAAAGCAGACATCCCCGTATGCGAAGTCATGAATGACCATGAAGGAGTGCTTCTTGGCCAAGGCTACCACATCTTTAAAGAAGTCCTGCTCGACAACTGTGGTGGTCGGATTGTGAGGATAATTAAGAATTAGCACTTTTAGCTTTGGATAAAGCTGCTCCGCAACAAGTGATACTTGCGACAAAAATTTTAGCGGGTCGGTGCAGTCCAAGCTGATCACATTGCCAGATGCCAACATCACCGCGTAGACATGAATTGGAAATGACGGGGCCGGGACCACTGCAGTGTCACCCGGGCCAAGGAGAGCCAGGCACATGTGGCTAAAGACTTCCTTGGAACCCAATCCGGCAATCACTTCCGAATCCGGATCCAAATGAACTCCAAATCTTTTCTCGTAGCGAATGGCCACTTCTTTCCTAAGATTCCGCAATCCATTGGCCGTGGAGTAACCATGGTTGCGCTCGTCGCGAACCGCTTCGACCATTTTCTCAATCACTTGGGGGTCGGGAACATCCGAAGGGTTTCCCATCCCAAGGTCAATCACATCAATCCCCTGACGACGCTTTTGATATTTAAGCGCATTTATCTTTGCGAATAAGTAAGGCGGTAACCGTTTAACGCGATCGGCTACTTCGATTTTGAAGGGGTTTTGGGATGTGTTGGGCTCGTTTTGCATTGGGCTTCAATATTCAGAGATTATTAAATCATTCATCCAAGACACCTCGTCTTGGAGTCTCGCCTCAATACAAAAGTCTTGAAGTAAAGCAAGGGCAACAAGGCCACCAAGGTCTTGGTCTTATAAGGTTCGGGAGACGCTATGCCGACTCAAGGTGGCGACGATGATTATCATTCTGGCCTAAGTACCGCCCATGGCCGCGATTGGCCGGGGGTTAGGCAGTTCAATGTGTTTGTTGAAAATAGGGTAGGTGGGTTAGCATTTGTTGTCCGTCACTTCGAAACCACCGATGTGCGCATCGTCTCGATGAGCATTGTTGATACCGCCGACTGCGCGATTATTCGCCTAGTCCTCAATGATGCAGACAGGGCCAGGGAAATTCTCGAGCAGGCAAGCCTTATGTTTGCAGAAAGTGATCTACTGGTTGTGCGAATCCCAGATGTTAATCAGCCGCTACTGCAAATATGCAAGAGTCTTCTAGAGGCTGAGGTTAATATACATTATGCTTACCCAATGCTTGTTGGGCCTAGCGGTAACGCAGCTCTGGCCCTCCATGTTGAGGAACATGAGCAGGCTGCGAAACAATTGCTAAGCAAGGGTTTTGTTTTATATTCCGATCCTGATTTTGAAGGGACAGACTTCTTAAGTTAGCCAGTAAATCTAAGCTGCATTGGCATTTCCACTCATCAAGCCAAGTTCCAAACGAATTAGCTCGCTGACAACCATCCTTGATTTTGGCCGCTGGCTCATTCTTCTGGCTAGCATGCGATCAATGAGTTGCCTAAGGGCTATGGGGACATCCGTGCGCTCTAAGGGGAACGGCTTGGGTGGGTCGCCGTGACGCCGGCGAATGATTTCACGAAGGTCATTGCCTTCCGCCCAAGGGCGATATCCGGTCAAAGATTCATAGAGCACAACTCCCAAAGCAAAAATATCCGCCTCAGGGCCAGAAAATCCATGCGAGGAGCAGGCTTCTGGCGACCAGTAGTCAGCCGAACCAATCAGTAGCCCTTCGCATTCGGGTAAGGGGTCGTCGATAGAGTGCGCGCAACCTAAATCGATAAGCCGGTCCGTTCCGTCTTCACCGCGTAAGATATTTTCCGGATGAACATCTCCATGTGCCAAACCGGTTTGGTGCAATGCTGCTAGGGCTTGAGCTATTTGGCGGGAAAGGGCAACAGCTTCTGTAATGTCCAATGGTCCGTTTTGGTCCATCACGCCCCTAAGTGTTTTTCCATCGACCCAGTCAAGGATCAAATACTGCGGGTTTGATGAGGTTCCATCATGCAGAAGTTTTTGGAAGAAAGGGCATTTGGATTTACGAACCATAGCGTGGGCCCGTGATTCACGGGTTAAAAACAACCTCGCAAAATCGCTAGGGAAATCAGAACTACTTTTGCCTATTTTAAGTGCGTAAAGGGCCCCAGATTCGGAATCCTGAACCTGAATCACTTCGGTGATTGACCCGCCACCTACAGTGCCCAATGGAATTAACGCTTCCAAATCCATCCCGAGTTGCTCCCTCTAAAGAGTAAATGTCTAGAGCCTTCCTCCCTTTCTTTAAAAGGGGGGTAAGTGCAAGTTTGCCCATACGAAGATTCAAAAGGGTGTGGGAAGACCAATAAACCTGCAAAAACTACAAGGATTAGGAATAATCGGAAAAATCCCTCAAGATTCTCTTGACTGCCCGACCGATATAACCCAAGAGGGTTGCCAACGGTTCGGGGGGTATTGGGCCGTTGACTTTTCTGACGGGGGTGCGCTTATGTGGTCCTGCATACGATTTCTAGCGGTTGCCAGTTGCCTCATGTGGTTTGCTGGTTTAAGCCAAGCTCAAACCTTGAATGGGACACCGCTGCTGCTTTCCCGAACGCAATCAAACAACAATTGGTTGGTTGATGTGGCAAAAATTTTCAACATCATGGGTGGGTCTGACACCCAACCCAAGCCTATGCCGTTGGCCCAAGGGGTAAATGCATTGGGTAACCCGTATCAGGGCCCCATTGCGGCTCCCATGAATGTAAGGGGTAGTTCGGGCAAGCTGGCGGACTATTTCTTCACTCCCAAAACCAATCTGATTCAAAACCAAACCGTAGTTGGTAGAAGTAACTTCCCAACTCAGGCCCAACTGCCTGGTCGGATGTACCTGAATAATTTTGGTTACACCAAGTTTTATCGCTAAACCACATTTGTAGCGGATGCTTATTGATATGAATTGGATTTGACGAGAATGCGAAAGCATTCTCGTCTTGTTTTTTAGAGACGCTAAAACGAGGCTTTTGCTCAAGTGGCAAATAGTTGAAGGGGGCCGAAGGGTGAGAGTCCTCATGCCATTGAACTTGAGGAGTGAATGGCGTTGGCTGCTGGCGCTCATTTTGTTTGCCGGTATTCTAAGAATGTGGCATTTGGTCACAACAGAGGTTACTGCTCGGGACAGTATTCACTTCATTCGAATTGCCTGGCAGTTGGAAAATGAACCGTGGAAAGAAGTTCTTTCAAAAGCGACACAGCATCCTGGCTTTCCGTTTGCAACCTTGGGAATGAGCCATTTGGTGCGCCCAATCCTGGCAAAGGATTTGCCACTCGCTATGCAAGTGTCAGCACAGTTGGTAAGTGTGCTGGCAAGTCTGTTGATAATATTTCCACTTTATGGACTAGCTAGAGCCGTGTTCGCCCCACCTGGTGCGTCCTTGGGTGTGTTGTTGGTTCAGTTTTTACCGGTGACCGCTCGCTTGTTTCCGGATGCCCTCTCAGAGGCAACCTTTTTGTTATTTGCATTCGGTTCAATTTGGTCTTTTGGTTTTGCCATCAATACTGAGCGAAGGTCTTTCTTGGCTATTGCCGGATTCACCGCAGCACTCGCATACTTGACCCGGCCGGAAGGTGGGTTGGTTTTTTTATCCTGTTTGGCGGTTGGTTTTTATCTGCTGTTTATCAAGCGTGTTTGGATTGTAAATCGGGGCGCTGCAGGAGCTGTAGTGGGCATAATGCTGCTAGTCCTTGGATTCATGGTTCCCGCTGTTCCCTACGCGTTGACAATAGGACGCCTAACCAGCAAGCCTACCGCCACTAGGATTTTACAAGCGAATCCAGTGGAGGCATCCGCGTCGGTTCAAACTCCGCTATTTAAAGATGGTCCAACAAGTGGCCCCTTGTGGGCAGCTTGGTATGACTTTGAAAAAGATGGCAAACCCGGTTTAGCTTGGGGTATTTGGGCAACAACCGGCATGGTTGTTCGTGGTTTGTTGTTTGCTTTTTGGCTACCAGCTTTTTTGGGTATTTGGAAATTTCGGCATAAATTGATTACGGATCCCGCATGCCTTGTTCAAACCTGTGTGGGTTTAGGGGTTTTTCTTGCCTTAATAAGGGTTGCCTCGAACCTTGGTTATGTTTCCGATCGGCACTTGGTGTTGATAGTGGTTCCATCGCTATTGATTGCTGGTGGGTACATAACTGATTGGGCCTATAAAATTTGGGCCCATCCAAGTCAATTTTCCCTAAATCGTTCCAGGTTAAAGTTGGAGAGATTTTGCTTCGTTTGCCTGGCATTTACAGCTTTTGTGGCAGCCGCAAAGTTGACTTTGGAACCTCTTCATCTCAATCGTGCAGGGTTTAAGGTTGCAGGCCATTGGATCCGGGACAACGGAATGCCAGGAGATGAGGTGATTGATCCATACCAATGGGCGCACTATTATGCTGGCCGTGTGTTTCTGGAAAATTCAAAAATCGCGCAGGTCAGATCCAATCCTCCAGCCCGGTGGGTTGTATTGGAAAAGGGTAAAAGCAAACATGTGCGCTTGAATTTGCCCGAAGAGCAATCGCTGATTTCTCAAGGTGCTGAATTGGTGTTTGAAACCAATGAGAAGCGCCAGTCTAATGATTCAGGCGACAGTAGAAAGTTGGTTGTTTATAGGCTTCCCATTTCTGTGCCAGCTCCGGTTAAATGACCATTCGATTTCTTGGGCCAGAATAACAGGCAGGCCAAGGCAAAAATTGGCGGAATCCCAGCGAGGGTAATGGCCTCCGAATAAGCCCGGCGGGCTGCTTCCTGTTTGGCGATGACCAATGACATTTGTTTTTTTTCAAATTCCGAAACAAGCACTTCTTTCCGCTGTCCTATCCACTGTCCCGCCCCTGCCTGAATGAAGAACAAAAAAATCCAACAGCAAAAACCCATCAGGCCAGTGACTCTACCCGTGTGGGCAGTGGAGATATCCTGAGATTGGGCAAAATAGATCGGGAATAGTCCCATGGACGCCATTCCCAACAGCCAAAGAAGTATTCGCAAGATCCAACCATCCTCTAATTGGGTGCAACCCCAAGCCTGAAGGCACACAACTGCTCCCAAGCCAAATACCACCAACCTGGCTGTTTCGATTCCCATTTTTTTGGATAGATAAAAGGTTAAAGCTCCAGCAAGCATGGCACCAAGGTCGGCCATGAGGTAATACCCCATGGAGAAAAAACTAAGCTTGGCAAGGGTGTAACCTTGCGCTTCTTGCATGTACGGTGGCAGCCAAACGCGCAAGAACTGCCAAGTGGCATTGATTGAGCATACGGTTGCTAGAAGGATCCAAAACTGGCGTCCCTTGATAAAACGCCGAATGAAATGCCAAGTTGATTCCGAACTCACCGATTTAAAGGTGTTTGCGGAAGGCCAGTAATGCTTTTTGGGTAGGGCCAAAAGTATCCAAATGAACGCCCATATTGCACCAAGCATCCCAATGAATTTGAAAGCGAATCGCCATTCGGGCACCAACTTGGTATTTGATAAAAGGTCTGCAAGCGAATTTGTTTTAAGTAGTTCGGTGATCCCACCAGGCAAGGAAAAGGCAAGCAGCAGCAAGGGAGTTAGCATTGCTCCGATGGCGCCCCCGCCATGAAGGATGCCGTTTCCTAAGCTGCGTCTCTCTCGGGAAAGAAGGCATCGGGTGGTAACTAATCCACAGGGCCAGTTGGCCGCTTCAAAAAAACCAAGCAAACAACGACTGGCAAGCAGTTGAGGGTAATTTTCTGAATAACCCGAACCAACTCCAGCGATGGACCAGCCAAGGACGCACAATGGGTAAAGCCAAACTACTGAATAACGATCAGCAGCCCAGCCAAAAAA
>Ga0255132_1000040_pt1 | contig 47403 bp, 34 predicted proteins | sample Law_Law_RepA_8d_FD_188551 | JGI IMG/M metagenome (GOLD analysis project Ga0255132, IMG submission 188551) | Freshwater microbial communities from St. Lawrence River, New York, United States - Law_Law_RepA_8d | ecosystem: Environmental > Aquatic > Freshwater > River | place: USA: New York...
GAAATAAATCTCTGCGCCCAAACGCTCAATCAGTTGATGCGCGAAGATAAGAACGCCACCTCAACCCGTGCCCGTTCCCTGCTGGTTCTGGCCCTGCTCAATCACCACGATTTTCTGACGAGGCGCTGAGCAAAAACCATGGATTTCCTCAACCAACGACGTGCCTTCCTCGCCCGCACCGCTGGCGGCTTTGGATCAATGGCACTCTCCACGATGCTCCAACCCAATCTGCGGTCTAATGAGGCCACGCAATGGTTTCCACCCACTGGCGAACCCCATTTCGCCCCCCAGGCCGATAGTGTCATTTGGGTGTTTCTCAATGGTGGCATGAGCCATCTCGAATCGTTCGACCCTAAACCCGAGCTGGATAAACACGCTGGCAAAACCATTGCCGAATCACCCTATCAAAGTGTGCAGGATCCCAAAAAACTCGCCCAAGCCCGCGTCACCGTGGTCAACGATGCCAACGGTCAACAAAGAAACAAACTCTATCCAACCCAGGTCCAATTTAAAAAACGCGGCCAAAGCGGCATCGAGGTCTCCGATTTTTTCCCCCACATCGGTGGCGTGGTCGATGACCTGGCCATCATCCGCAGCATGTGGACCACCGACGACAACCACGGTGCCCAAACCCAATTCCATTCCGGCCGGCACATGCTCGATGGTGAGTTCCCAACTTTAGGAGCATGGGTTCACTATGGCCTAGGCCGCCTAAGCGACAACTTGCCTCAATTCATTTCCATGGGCACTCGGGAATATTGGAATAAAAAGGATGGCCATTACCTTGGCCCCAGGCACGACGCTGTCCCCATCAGGGTCGATCCGGCAAACCCGCTCGACTTTGGCAAACCCGAACGCCCACTCAGCGCCGCCGAGGAAAGGCTGGTTTTTGATCTCACCGCCAACCTTGATCGCCATCGCTCCAAGACCGAACCGGCAGATGCCTCCCTATCTGCCCGCCTGGCCAGTTACGAACTGGCATACCGCATGCAGCGCGCTCTACCCATCGCCCTGGACTTTTCCAAGGAAAATGCCGAAACCCAAAAGCTTTACGGCCTCGACAGGCCCGAAACCAAAACCTTCGCCATGCAAATGCTCGCTAGCCGCCGCCTGGTCGAACGAGGGGTACGCTTCATTCAAATCCAACATGGGGGCGGTGGCGCCGGTTCCTGGGATGCCCATGGGGATCTCAAGGGAAATCACACCAACAATTGCCGGCAAATTGATCAACCTTTGGCCGGCCTCATCACCGATCTCAAGCGCCGTGGCATGCTCAAACGCACCCTGGTTGTTCTTGCCACCGAATTCGGTCGCACACCCGGCAGCCAAGGTGGCACCGGTCGCGATCACCACATTTTTGGCTTCACGGTCGTAATGGCTGGCGGAGGGCTCAAAGGTGGTCTAGTCCACGGCACCACCGATCCAATCGGCTTCCACGCCGAAGAAAACCGGCACTATGTCACAGATGTCCATGCCACCATCCTCAAGCAAATGGGCCTAAATAGCCGTCGTCTGGAAATCCCCGATCGCAAACGCCTCGAAATAGATCACGGCAAACCAATTACTGAAATCATTGCTTAATCGCCAAAGCAAAAAGCTCTGCCAATTAAACTTGAACATGAAAAAAGCCCCCGGCATATTCCGCCGGGGGCCTTTTTATAGGGCATAAATTTTAGACTTAAGATCCAGCTACCCAAGGGCTATCCACTGGGCCCCAAGAAACCAGCTCTTCAGGCCGGAACCACAGGGCGATCTCGGTGGCAGCGTTCTCAGGGCTGTCCGATCCATGCACCAAATTGTTCTGGATGCTAATCGCGTAATCTCCGCGAATGGTTCCCGGAGGCGCTTTCGTCCCGTCCGTTGCACCAACCAGATTGCGCACCACGGTAACCGCCTCGCGGCCTTCCAAGGCAATCGCCACAGTGGGGCTAGAGGTCAAAAAGCTCAAAAGATCCTTGAAGAAAGGACGGGCCGCATGCACCGCATAGTGCTTTTCAGCCAAAGCCTTGTCAGCCTGAACCAGCTTCAGGCCAAGCAACTTCAGGCCCTTCCGCTCCAAGCGGGTGATCAGGTCGCCAACCAACCGACGCTGTACCGCGTCAGGTTTCAACAAAACCAATGTCCGTTCCATGCGATCAACAATCTCCATTCAAAGTGAAAAAAACTTCCAAACGCCGTGCCCACCCGGGCCCGGGCCTGTTTCACAACCCCTAGCCAATATCAACGGCGGCGAAATCGGTCCCGAAAACGACCAAGCAAGGGTTCCTCGCGGGGCATCACGCGTTCGCGCAAGATCTTGCGGGGATTGCCGTCGGCATCCAGGTCGGTCAAATCCAAATTAAATGCGTTTTGGCCATTACCCGTCTGGGGTGCATCATATCGGAGGCCTTCCTTGGGGATTCCCGCATCGCTTACCTTGGCTGAGGCATTCGATTTTTTCACAATCCAAATATTTCGGTACTGCACCGGATTGCCATGGTCCTGAAGCAAGATAGGCCCGCCTTCAGCAGGATTCCCACCCAGTCCCGATGTGGTGTTGTCTTTGGTGATCTTTTGCTTGTCATGAATTACCACACCGTTTTGCTTCACGGTGATAACCCCTTCACTTTCCTTCTTGCCATCCTTGAAGGCAGGCGGCGTGAAGAAAATGTCATAGGCCTGCCACACAGTCGGTGCCTTGCAGGCGTTTTCCAATGGCTTGGCAACCCCGTAAATACCGCCGCAATCATTGTCCTTGCTATCCAGTCCATAGCTGTCCAGCACCTGAACCTCATAACGCCCCTGCAGATAAACACCGCTATTGCCTCGCCCCTGACCACTGGCCTTGGGCATATAGGGCACGCGAAATTCAACATGCAGGTGCAGCGGTTCGGAGAATTTTTCCTTGGTGACAATGTCGCCACCCTTGCCACCTGTCACCTCTAAAAAACCATCCTCAGTCACTTTCCAGCCAATTGGGGTTTTTCCGTCCCGGTGTTTGAAAGCATCGGTCGATTTGCCATCAAACAAAATGGTGGCGCCCGTTGGGGCAGGGGTCGATGGGTAATTCTGTGTGTCTGCGGGCTTTAAAATCCTCAGGCCTTCCAAAGGCCCATACGGATTTTGCGATCCGGCCAACAGCGCCAAACCCAATGCGAAACTAAACATCGTGTAGCCTCCAAATAATTAAATTGCAGTCTTGAAAATAAGGTAGGTTATCTGCCTTGAAGCTCATCTGCTAATCCGCCAGCCTCATAAACCTTGCGCAAGGCCTCAATGATCGCCTGCGAGCAAACCGAAACAGCCCGCGCCTGATCATCAGAATAAGCGAAATCAAGCACCAAAGATTGAATGTTGCCATCAAATATGAGCCCAACCACCTCGCCGGCCTTGTTCACAACCGGGCTGCCCGAGTTCCCACCAATAATGTCAGCAGTGCTCACAAAATTGAAAGGGGTGGTCAAATCAAGATTTGCCTTTTTCTTTTCCCATAATTTGGGCAAATCAAAAGGAGTTTTATTATTCTGCGCCTTCGAACGTTCGTAAAGGCCGGCGATCGTCGTGATCGGAGCCACTTTCTTGCCGGCTTCCTCATAACCCTTCACCGCGCCATAGCTCAGTCGCAGCGTGAAGGTTGCGTCAGGGTAGGTCGAGGTGCCTTCCAAGGCGAATTTCACCTTCGCAATTTGCGAATAGGCCTGCCGCCGCGGCTCCTCCACCTCATTTTCCATCACCTTGCGCAATTCGCGCGATTCAGCGTCAACCATCAACGCCAATTCAACTATCGGATCTTTGCTGGCAGTGATAGCAGGCAGTCCGTCCTCGTAAAGCTTCTTCCGAACCGCAACATCCTTCAGCTTGCTTCCATTGATTAATTGGGCTGCCCGGTCCACCGGAGACTTGCCCGCCAGCACCTTCACCACCAACGGATCAGAAGATCCAAGCTGCTCTGCCAGCGACGAAAGGCTGTCTGCCAGTCGAACAATCTCAAATCCTTCGTAAATGGGCTCCTCGGAAAATAGCTGCAACTCCAAAGGCTGCTTGTTGCTGTCAATGTATTCCCGCAACCGTTCTGCCTGTGGCTTGTCCCGCTCCTGCGCCGACCGAACCAAGGTCCGGGCAATGCCAAACAGGTCGGAAGCAAAACCCGCGCCGCCTTCCAGCATGCCATGACGTTTTAAGATTTTTGCCCGTGTCTTGTAAACTTCGGCAACCTTGTCCCAGGCCCCCTTGGCATCGGCTAGTTTCGGATCTTTTTCGGCAGCTTCACGCAGCCGAGTCTCCTCCTGGCGCTTCCGCTCCATCACTGCTGGATCCATCAGCCCACCCAGACCGCCCAATCGTGCCTTGCGGCTGTTCTGCACGCCAAACAGCAATTCCTTCGCTTGGCGGGCGTTTTCCTCGCTTCGGGCACTAAATGCTGTCAGCAGCACTTCCATGCGGTAGAGACGCTGCATCAGGTACGGGTAACCAATGTCTCGTGTGTACTCCAACTCTGCAACCGTTGCCAATCGGTTGGTCCGACCAGGGTGACCGGAGACAAAGGTCAATTCGCCTTCTGCACAACCGTTTGTGCTCCACTTCAAATAGTCTTTGATCTCGGCCGGTTTGTCATTCTCGTAAACCCGAAAAAAAGCGGCGTCCAAATCAAAGCGCGGAAACTCAAAATTGTCCGGGTCGCCACCAAAAAAGGCGATCTGCTGCTCAGGGGCCCACACCAAACGCACATCCGTGTAACGTTTGAAACGATACAGGTGATAAGCCCCACCCTGGTACAGGGTCACAATGTTGCATCGCAGTCCGGTCTTTTTGGTCTCTTCGTCCTCAATAGCGTTCATCACAGCCCGGCGGGCTTTGGCAGATTGGTCTGCAGTCATTTCGGCCTTCACCGAACCCTCAACCTTGGCTGTCACATCCTCGATCGATTCCAAAACATTCAGTTCCATCGCCTCGCACTTGCGCTCTTCACCCCGCGCCTTTGCGTAGAAACCGTCACGGTAATAATTCCTCTCAGGCGTGCCCATCTTTTGCAGCGCGTCTGCTGCGACATGATGGTTCGTCATCACCAACCCGTCTTTCGACACAAACGATCCCGATCCACCCGAATTGAAACGCACCGAGCTTTTCTGCAAATGCGCCATCCATTCCTTGGTTGGCTCAAAACCATAACGCTCCTTCAACCGCGCAAGGGGCGGGTTGGTGTAAAGCCACATGCCCTCATCGCCCAATAAGGCAGGGCTACCGGCCGCCAAGACTGTCATGGATGCTAAAATCCTCCGCGCGGTCTTTCCAAACATGGCCTACACTCCACTTCAGTTGGATGCAAAATTAAAAATAACAAAAAACTAAAAAGGGCGAAAATTATCCAGGCTCAATGGCTTGGCCCTCTGTTCTGGACTTGTCAGATTTCCGGCCCAAAACCACCAGACTCATTGCCAAGGCCAAAAAGATTCCCAATGTGATCAAGTCGTGCCATTTGCCAAGCCCCCAGCTCTCCACCAAATGCTGCTGTTCCAAAAGATTTTTGATTCCCGGTGCAAATTCAAGAAAGGCAAGCAAAACGCCTCCCAAGCTCCCGCCCGCGATAAGTCCAGAGGCCCAAAGCACACCTGGGGAACTCTCCGTTTTGGCAATCCGCTCCACCTCCGCGTTTTGCCTTTCCGCCTCCGTGGCCCCCTCGGGCATTTTCACAGCATGGGCCCGGTCGGCTGCCCATCGAGCCAAACCGCCTATAAAAATCGGCATCGTGGCGCCCATCGGCACATAAACACCCACAGCAAATGCCAAAGACGAGACTCCGCACATTTCCAGTGTCAGGCTGATCATCGCCCCAATCAGGACCAGCGTCCAATTGATGTCGCCCCCAAGCACTCCTTGAATAATCAAGCCCATCACCTGGGTTTTCGGAGCCCCAAACTTCATCTTCACTTTTTCCGGGTCGTTTTTGTAGGCAAGCGCCCCTGTCGCCCCATCCACCAGATAATCCCCGGGAGCTACGTTCGCGGCTGCCAGGGCTTCCGCCACTTTCAAGGCTGGGTCGTTGGTGCTGGAGGCCGATTTTTTCGCTTCCCCTCGCTTCTTCTCAAGCTCGTTCGGTTCCAAGCTGGTAACCAGCTTCATGGTTTTGCCTTCAACCCGTGCGTTTGAAGTCACCTCCCCCAACACAGCGGCCAAGCCGGGCACAACCCTAGCGTTCGATTCCGCCACGAATTTGTCTCGTTTGTCATAACGACCGGTGATGGTGGGATCCACCAAAAATGCAATGTTGCATTCCGAGTCAACCAAATACTTCGCATCCCCCAAGCCAGGCAATTCCTTGCGTTGCGCCTTGGTGGTTCGCCATTCTCGGTAGGTCACACCCTCCAAAACCCGGGTGTTGCCCGCGCTGATTTCAGCCTCAAACTGTTTCACATTCACGCTGGGCAAATCACGCGTGCTAAGCACTTCACCTGCCTGATTGAAAAGCAGCAGTGTTCCACCAATCACAAGGGCGCTTGTCAAGGCGCCGACCAAAATCGCATACTGTTGCAAATAAGGGGTTCCACCCACCAAAAACCCCGTTTTCAAATCCTGTGAGGTCGTGCCCCCGTTACTTGCCGCGATGCAAACCACGCCGCCAATCGATAGCGCTAACAACGCATCCCTGGAGCCCGTCATCCCCAGCGACAAAAAGATCAGGCAAGTCAAAAGGAGTGTTGCAATAGTCATGCCCGAAATCGGGTTGCTCGAAGACCCAATCTCCCCCGTCAGGCGGCTCGATACCATCACAAACAAAAATCCAAAAAACAAAACCAGCACCGACCCACCTATGGCACCCCAAAGCCCAACTTGCGGCGCCAAAAACCACGCCAAAAGCCCCGCCAATACCAACACCCCGCCAGCTACCACCATGGGCGGCAGGTCTTTTTCAGTCCTGGGTGTTTCCAAAGGGCCACCATTTGCCAGGGCTTGGCCATCTTTTTTGGTCCCCATGCCCAAGGTGGAAAAGATGGCTCCAAATATGGTCGGCAAAGTCTTGATCAAGCTGAATATGCCAGCCGCTGCCACACAGCCGGCACCAATGAATCGCAGGTAGGTCCCCTGCATTTTGTCAGCACCCATTTGGCCAATGGGCGCCGTCGAAGGAGGCAACACACCATCCCTGCCATCGCCAAAAAATGCCATGCTAGGCAGCAAAACCAAAGCGCCTAAAATCGATCCGGCAAGCATCAGCGCGCTCACGCGCAGGCCAATGATATACCCCACACCCAATAACTCCACTCCCATGTCGCTCGACACCCGGGCCACACGCGAGAAAAATCCTAGCGGCGCTTCCAGCCCGGCTTTCAAAAGGCCCGCTCCCTCGCTAATAAGTTTGTGTCCAAAGGCGATGGCAAATCCCGCCATCACGGCGCCACCTTGCGCTCCCCCACGCTCCGCGCTTTCCAATACCTTCGCGCAAGCCGTTCCTTCCGGATAAAGCAGCGTGTTCGGCTGACCCGGTGCCCCGTGCATCTTCACGATGAACAACCGCCTCAGCGGGATCATCATCAAAATTCCCAAAAGACCGCCCATCACCGAAACCATCATCACCCGGGGCAAATCCATGTCAAAACCGATCAGCATCAGCGCGGGCATCGTCACCCCAACGCCAAAAGCGATCGACTCCCCGGCGCTGCCGGTGGTTTGCAATATGTTGTTTTCCAAAATGGTGGTGCGCTTCACCAAACCGGTCGCACCCAAAATTCTAAACAGGGTGATAGCTAACACCGCGACCGGAATACTGGCAGAGACCGTCAGGCCGACCTTCAGCACCAAATACAGCGAACTGGCGCCAAAGACCAATCCAAGAATTGCCCCCACCACTACGGCCCGCAGGGTAAATTCAGCCATGCCCGCCTTGGGATCGTTGGCTGCGGTGGCGATTTGCTGCGTGGACATGGCCCCAACTCCCAAAAATCTTTTGACGGTTGAGAATCTAATGATCAATCAGATGGGGCAAACCGGGCGGTCAGTGAATTCCAACCCCGGTTCACCGGCCACTACCTCACCCACCAAAAAGGCCGGGACGCCCATCCGCTCCACCTGCTTCACAATGCTCTCGGCAAAGTAACGGCTAACTACCAGCACCATCCCAAGTCCCATGTTGAAAACGCGGAACATTTCCTCTTCCGAAACGCCACCCAACTGTTGAAGCCAGGGGAAAATCGCCGGCATATGCCAAGAATTTTTCCAAACTTTGGCTCGCGTGCCCGGTGGCAATATCCGCGGCACATTCCCTTCCAAACCTTCACCGGTGATATGGGCAATACCCCGTACTACCTTTCGCTTGATGGGGTAGTGGTTTAAAAGTTCGCTAACCACTTTGGCATAAATGCGGGTCGGCTCCAAAAGAGCGTCCCCAACGGTTTGCCCCAGTTCCGCCACAGGGCTGTCTACGGTTAATCCGGCCCTTTCAAAAACAATTTTCCTGGCAAGCGAGTATCCATTGCTGTGAAGACCGGTGCTGCCAAGGCCCACCAGCATGTCTCCCGGCCGAACCCGTTTTCCGGTCACCATGCGGTCCCGTTCTGCCACAGCCACACAAAAGCCAGCCAAATCATAATCACCTTCTTTATAGACTTCAGGCAAAATCGCAGTTTCGCCACCCACCAAGGCGCAACCCGCTTCAATGCATCCATCACTCACCCCACGAACCAAGGCCTCCACCAAAGGCGGATTGTCGCGCGGAATGGCAATATAATCCAGAAAAAACAAAGGCTCAGCACCAGCGCAAAGGCAGTCGTTGACCGACATGGCCACCAAATCAATGCCCACGGTGTGGTGGCGATTCATCATCGCGGCCACCTTCAACTTGGTGCCAACACCATCCGAGCCAGAAACAAGCACAGGGTGCTTGTAATTCTTGGCAAAAAGTCGGTTGTTAAAATCCAAGCTAACTAGGCTGGCAAATCCGCCAAAACCATCCATCACTCGGGGCGTGTGCGTGCGCCTTACCCAGTGGGCCATGCCATCTAGAGTTTGGTTGTATAAGTCCAAATCCAATCCCGCAGCCCGATAATCAAGCCCTTGGCCGCCCGATTGACCAGATTGGGGAAGTTTCTGTCCGCTTTTGTTCGTTTCGCTCATGGTGGTATCAGCATAGAAAAAACAAACGGGAAATCGAACTGGCTAGTTTGAAAACTGTAAAAACATCTGGATAAATTTAGCTATTTTAATTTATCAATGCCGCTAGGCGATGGTGCGATTGATCCGTTTAGTTAGGCTAAAATGCTTAAATAATTGGAGGATTTTAAAATTACAGATAAGTTTGCTTGCTTGGGGGGTTGATTAAGCATTATTTGTAAACTAAGGTAATTTTGAGCGGTTAAAATGCCCTCCTCACCGCTCTATTTACTTATTTTAATTTTTTCCAAACCGGGAGGTTTATCCGATGAAGCGCCGTGGTTTCACATTGATTGAACTGCTGGTGGTTATCGCCATCATCGCAGTCCTTGTTGGCCTACTGGTTCCTGCCGTGCAAAAAGTGCGCGAAGCAGCCAACCGTATGAGCTGCACCAATAACCTGAAGCAAATTATTCTCGCAGCAGCCAACTACGATTCCACCAATGGCAGCCTGCCATCCGGTACGGTCGGCCCCGCCAAGTCAGAGCAATCTGAAACAGGCGCTGGTACTGGTGGTTGGTCGAACGGTCCCTACACGGGGGTTCTCATTCCTCTGCTTCCTTATGTCGAGCAAGACAATCTTTATAAGATGCTGCAGATTTCCAGCTCCAGCGCTGATCAAAACGGTGCTGGCTATCCCAATAACCACTGGTTTCAATACAACGCTGCTAATCCAGCAAGCCCTGCTTACCCCAATGTCGCCAACTACACCGCGATGAAGCAAGCCAGGATCAAGTCCTTCACCTGCCCTTCGGCCCCGAGCACTGATGGCAAAAACATCATCATGGGTATGGCTCACTTCACCGTGGGTGGCACTGCCATTTACACCGGTTTCTGGTCTGATGACTATGTTGGTGTGGAAGCCTACCAATACTTCGGCAAAACCAACTACCTTGGTTGCCAAGGTGGTGGTCCAAACACCATTTATGCCGGTGTTTTCACCAACCGCTCTAAGGCAGGGATGGGAACAATCCCAGACGGAACTTCCAATACCATTGCTTTTGGCGAAGCTGTCGGCACCCGCTGGGCCAATGCAGGGAATGGTAATCCCAACGATTACACCCACAGCCTGTTCAGCGGTTCAATTTATGTCAACCAAGGTTTGAATCATGGCGAACAGTCTTCAGTTCGCCAATTTTCTTCTAACCACTCTCAAATAGTCAATTTTGCCTTCTTGGACGGCCATGTTCAGCCCATCATGAGTGCCGGTACCCAAACTTCCGGTAACACTGCTAGGAACATGCTTTTTTACATGAGCGGCTTGCAAGACGGCTATGTGGTTACCCAAAACTGATTTTTAATCGATTTAATTGGAGAGAAAGTATGCGTTCTTTAGCGATTTTGTTAACTGCAGCTTTTGTCATTGGCTGCGGTGGCGACGGAAACTCCCAGGCGGTTAAAGGCAACATTGCCCCCTCCAAGGATGTCGCCACTAAGAACAAGAAAACCGCAGTAGTCAGCGATAAACTAGATGATCTTCCCCCACTCCCTGGCGCGGCCAAGTAGTACGCGAGATCATTTTAGGGTAACTTAAAAAGCAGATGGGGAGTCTTAGGGCTCCCCATCTGCTTTTCTTATTAAGGTTGAGTGCCAAAAAGCTTGCAATATAAAGATCAATGGGCCACCTGGAGTTAAATTTCAGTTCAAAGTAAGTGCGAAAAACTTTAAATTTACCTAAATAAAATAAAAATTTTCTTTCCTGGAAATAGGCATTTCAAGAAGAAAGTACATCTTTTAATAAGATTCCATTAATTTTTTTGTTGATTTTTATTTTTTGATTGATAAATAAGTCGCTAGAGAGAACTTTCCTCGCCCAAGTTCTTTCTACATGCTTCGCAATCATTTAACTCCTTTGGCGAGGGTTCACTCATGGTCAACCGTCGTGGGTTCACGCTCATCGAGCTGCTGGTGGTCATTGCCATCATTGCGGTATTGGTGGGCTTATTGGTTCCTGCCGTGCAAAAAGTCAGAGAAGCTGCAAACCGTATGAGTTGCAGCAATAATATGAAACAAATGGGCCTGGCTCTCCATAACTACCACAGCCGTGTTGGGAGATTTCCAGCTGGCGTCACTCTTGGCAAATCACAAACCAGTGGTGCAGGCTGGTGGGGTGGGGGCAATGTAGCTCCTCGCTACGACAATCCCCCGAATGGTTGGGGCAGCCCAACTACCAGTTACCCAGCTGATGGCTACTGGGGCTGGCAAATGCGTATCGCCCCAGATATTGAAATGGACAATGTTGCCAAAGCCATCACGGGTTATGGTCAATGGCCTTGGTGGGCTTTCCTGCCGGGAATGACTGGCGGCTCGAACACCATAGTCGGTCAAAAATCCAAAATGTGGGCCTGCCCTTCCGATACCAGGGGATCCATGGCTTGGGCCGAGCCCGGTTCAGGTAACCTCCATGCCCTAACAGACTACATGGGCTGCCCGGGCCGCGACAGTTACAAAGAAACCCTTCCTGGTACCGGAAATCCCACCGCAAGTGCTGCAAAATTGCCCGGGCAAGATGGTGTGCTCTATGTGAATTCCAGGGTGGCTTTAACCGACATCACCGACGGTACTTCCAACACCGTGGTGATAGGTGAGCGCCCACCCGATAATTCTCTCGAGTATGGCTGGGCCTGGGTGGCCTGGGGCTACGATGGTGCTGGCTTTGGCGCCGGCGACATGCTCCTGGGGGTTCGCGAGCGTTGCGAGGGAATCAACACGGCTCCCGGGCTTTACCGGGCCTCTGCCGGTGCAACTGACCCAACCGGTTTCACCCACCATTGGAGTTTTCACACCGGTGGTTGCAACTGGGCCCTGGCAGATGGTTCGGTTCGTTTCATCAGCTACTCATCTGGTACAAATGTCGCCACCCAAATCAATGGGATCAATGTCACCTTGCTAGAGTGCCTGGCTTCTCGGGCGAGTGGCGAAGTCTTCAATCCAGATTAATCATAACTTCAATCCTCTGGACGGTGGATTGTCTTGGTCCCGCTCAATTTCAAAAAAAAGGAGATTTTCTGCATGCTTAAACAGTGTTTATACTTTATTTTTTCTTTTGGCTTGATCATTAACTTGGCCGGGTGCGGTGGTGCCGGAACCGAGAAAGACGCTAACCCAAATCCTGATTTGGAATTCAGTAAAGAAGGCCCCAAAAAGCGCGGAGGCGGGGTACCTGCCACCACTCCCAAAGGGGCAAAAATAGCGCCCGATGCTAATAAATAGCGGGCCAGACGCTAAAAAATAGTTGGCCAATTTTATTGGCGGCTAAAGAGCACAGGGCCTTCCTGTGCTCTTTTTATTTGGGTGGGCGAAAATTCCAGAAGCATAAAAGTATTTGAGAAATAAATGAAAAAATCATGAAATTTGGGCTTGCAGATGATGAAAAAAGACATTTTACTAATTTTGCCCTCCTGATTTCCAGCGCTACCTCCCTAGCGTTTGGCGTTCTAAATATTTATTACGGAGTAGCACCCATGAATCGTCGTGGTTTCACGCTAATCGAGCTGCTGGTGGTTATTGCCATCATCGCAGTTTTGGTGGGTCTGTTGGTTCCAGCCGTACAAAAGGTCCGCGAAGCGGCAAATCGTATGAGCTGCACCAACAATCTCAAGCAGGTTGCTCTTTCAAGCCACAATTACGAGAGCACCATTGGTTTTCTCCCACCCGGCCAATTGGGAGCATCACCCCGCGTGGGCTCAACCGGCTTTTTCGATGCCCAACTGTTCGGTTCCGTTGTTTTCCTCCTCCCCTACATGGAAGAAGAAAACCTCTTCAAACGATTAAGCATCACCACCTCACTCGATGCCAAGGGCCCAGGCTGGTGGACCGTCAATCCCGATTGGTCGCTTGCCTACACCAAAATCAAGAAATTCTGGTGCCCAAGTGATGAAGTAACCAGCGCTTCCCAAACCACCAATGGGCCAGGGTTCGGCTTGATGCCAGATCCAATGGTACCCGGTACCAATGCCTGCACCCTTGGTTACTTCGGTGCTCGCCCGGATCTCGATTTGGGTAAATGCAATTACGTAGGCGTGGCCGGGGCTCTGGGTGATGGCGTGCACACAGCCTCGCCATCCGATGGCCCGGGTGTCAGCCTGCAAAAATATGTTGGCATCTACACCAATCGTTCCAAAAACAAGACTTCCACCATCACAGATGGGTCATCAAACACCTTGGCATTTGGTGAAATCTTGGGCGGCGCTTCGAATGCCGGCGCCAAACGCGATTTCATCATCCCATGGATCGGTGCGGGCTCGCTCGGCACCAAGTTCGGCATCGCTCCTGGTGGAGGCGCCGGCGCCACTAACGGGGGTTGGAACTACTTTTCCAGCCGCCACTCGGGCATCACCAACTTCGCCTTTGGCGACGGATCCATCCGCGCCCTTCGCCCAGGGGCCTCGGGTGTTCGCAATCCGACCACTGTTGGCAGCGACTGGTACATCCTTCAGGCCATGTCGGGCATGATGGACGGCGAAGTCTATGACTCAGGTCGTCTCAGTAACTAATCCAATCACAGAAAGGGCCTCGAGGATGTTGCGTCTGTTTTGTTCCATAGTTCTTCCAGTTTTCTTGTTTGGTTGTGGTCAGGACACTAAAACAGTCCCTGTTACCAATACAAACCAACCGCTGCCACCTGCCCCCATGGGAGCAGGTGCCAAGTCCGGCGGTGCTGCAAAATCAGGTCAGCCAGCCATGAAAGCCGATTGATTGGGTAGTATTTATTTAGCGAAAGAAACGGTCCCAAAAGGCCGTTTCTTTTTTCTTTTCAGCCTCTAAGCCCATTCAGGCTTTCCAAAACCCTTCTCGCCGCCGCTTTCGGTTCCAACACATGCTCTGCATGTAGCTTGCCTGCCAGCCCTAGTTTTTTTGCAGTGTCGGGTTTGTCATAAAATTCACGCAAAATAGTACCCGCATGGTCCTCATCTGGCTGCGCCCAAACCACCCCCTTGGGGTATTGCGGCAATTGGTTGGCAATGACTATCTTCTTGAATTCCACAAGCCTCGATACTTCGGGCGTCATGAAATCCAAATTGCCTGAATAATTGGTTCCAATAGCCGGCTTTCCAAGTAGCATGGCCTCTGCCAAAGTAAGGCCAAATCCCTCGCTACGGTGCAGGCTTGCATAGCAGTCGCAGCAAGCCATGAGCGCCATGGCCTCGGCCCGGCTCATCACTCGGTCAATTATCACCATCTGCCCCTTAGCTTCCTCAGCTCGTAGCAGGGCCATTCCTTCCGGGTCAAAATTGCCGCGGGTAACCTTGATCACCAAAACTGCATCATCAGTAGGCTTGAAAGCCCGCCGAAAAGCCCTCACCAGGCCCAAGGGGTTCTTGCGTTCCATCACGCTACACATGTCAAAGGCGAACAGCACCATGAACCTGTTCTCAGGTAGCCCAAACCACGCCCTGTCCCTTTCCGCCACCACTCCCAGCGTCACCCCGGGTGCTACCGCACGCACCGCAATGGGCATCACTTCCGCAAAACTGTCACGAATAAACCGGGTCGGGGCCCATATCTCGTCGTAACGCTTTGCCCGTTGGGCCCACAATTGCGGCGTCTTTTCCAGTTCCCAGTACCACACGGCCGCCCTGCGGGCATCCTTCCTCGGCTGGCTCATCGCTCGGGCGTAAATTTCATGGAATTGATGCTCAGGGGGTAGCACATGCAGGGTCACCGGGTGAACCTCCGGCCCGCGCATTCCATCCCGGTCATGGATGTCATGTTGGATAGCCGCCGGTAAATCGCGTGGCGCCACCGCCGTTCCCGCCGCCTCAAGCCCCCGCCTGATTTGCCAAGCCGCTTCACCCAAGCCCGAGGGGTAGCAAAAGTGGCCGTAAAGATTCACACCCAGTTCATCAGCTTGCTCCACCCGCGTGCCCAAAGGGTTGCTCTCGCGAACCGCTTGCATGGGCGCTCCCATCGCCGCAAATCGCTCCACATGTCGCCAATAACTCTGGCGCTGTTCGATTGATGTTTGGGCTAAGGGGAACCGCGCTTGGTAGGCAGGGGTATCAAGCCATAGCTCGTCGGTCCCTTTCGATTGGTCCTCTTCTAGTTCAGCCAAAAACCACAAAATGCTCGCAAGGCTTGTACCATGCGCCGGTCGTGCCGTTCGTGTCATCCAGCGCATCAAACTGCGCCGCCATGGGGGCAAAATGCCCTTTGGCAAAAGGGTTCTCAAATGATCTAAATGCTGCCAAAGCCGCCGTGCGCCAAGCGAAGGCCGCACACTCCAGGCATGCCATAAGTGGCTTTTGCTAGCCTCGTCCAGAGGGGACTCCAGACTTTCAAAGAGCCATTTGCCATACAGCCCACTCCTGCCACTAGATACCGCCAGCGGAAAACGCTCACGTATCGCCGGGTTTTCCTGAAGGTGGCGTATCACCCAAAGCAATAAAGCCTCAGGCTCACACCCTGCTTTTTTCAATTGTTCTTCTGCCGTTTCCCAACCAATGCCAGCCCCAGCCAATTCCAAGCCACAATCAACAGGGTCAAAAATTTGAAACGGTGCCACACGCCGCGACAACTTCCAGGCCTGTGCCGAAAAGCGCGCCATATGTAGCAGCTTCAACACAAACTGTGGCATCCGCCGAATCTTGCCAGGTAGCGCCCGCAGGCCCCTCTTTCGAGTGGCGCCAGCCCCTTCGCTGCCGCTGGCCACTTTCATGCCGCCACCTTGCCCATGCCCGCAAGCGTGTCCAAGTCGGCAGGTAGACTCCCTCGCGCCGCATGGGCTGCGGCTAGTACTGCCTGCGCCCCTTGTAGCCAAGTGTGCCTGCCGGCCCAAGCAGGCCCGTTGGCCCGTTGTTCTTCCAGCCAGGTTGGTTCATCAGCCGCCCTACGCATAGCCTCGGTCCACCCGTTGCCATCCTGCGCATCTATTGCAGGCGTGTCCTCACCTGCCACTTCTCTCACCGCCGGATCCAGAGAGGTGATCACCGCACCTCCAGCCGCCCGCATTTCAATCACGGGCATCCCGTACCCTTCATAATGAGTGGGCATCACCAAGGAAAGTGCTCCACGGTACAAGGCTGGGATATATGCCTCTCTAACATAGCCTAAATGGTGAATTCCATCGGGGGCCCTTCTTAACTCAGTTTGCAGGTCCTCATCGCCCCAGCCCTTGCCCCCCGCAAGTACCAGTGGATGGTTTTTTCTAGTAGAAATATCCAAAGATGACCAAGCGCGAACCAGCATGGCCAGGTTCTTTCTCGGCTCGAGGGTGCCCACATGTAAAAAGTAACCCGCTTGCAGGCCCAGCCCATTCAGTGTTTTCGCATCGCTTCGGGGCCTGCCTAGGCACATTTGTTTCCGGGCCGCACAGCACCCCGTCAGAACCCTTTTTGGGTCAATGCCCAACATCTCCACTATTTCCCGTCGTACCGCCTCGCTAATTGTTACTATTGCCGCCGAATCACCCCGGTTAAAAAGCGCATCAAAATACGCCCGGTGCTGCGCCACCCGTTCCGCCGGGTGCCAGTGCGGAAAACGCAACACAGAAAGGTCGTAAATCGCCCCCACCGTGGGCAGTGTGCTGGGCATCAGTTCATGATTGGGTTCAAAATAAACATCACTGAATTTGGCGGTGAACCAATCGGCCTTGTCATGCTGCCGCAGAAAAAAACGCTCAAGGCGGCTAACCACAGAGTGGGTGATTTTACCCGTCGAAAAGCCACCAACCGGCGTCTTCAGCGCGCCCTGCCACCAATCCAAATGCCGTTCACGGTACCGTGCCAGGGGCCAGACCCAACGGGATGGAAATTCCCGAACCGTCACACCAGGCAAGGTCGCCAGTGCGTTCAGGGTTTGGGCTGTGTAGTGGCCAATGCCTGTTGGGGGCTTTGCCAAACAGCGGGTGCTCGCCAAAATTCGCATCGTAAACCCCGCTCTCGGCGGAATTTGCCCAATGCCGAGTGGGGCGATGGTAACCCGATTGCTTTACCCAGATCAAGGTGCGGGCAGTCTAATCCTTCTTTGGGTCCAGCCCCAAAATCGCATAGGGGTCCGGCCCCGCCGGTGCGCCCACGCGTTGCACTCCAGCTACTTGGGCCTTTTCACTGTCCTTGGTCCGTTTCGCCCCATCGATTGGCTTGTTTTTTTCAATAGTTGCCAATGCTTCAGCCCGCTTTTCAAACCACATTTCCCACAATTCCCGCGCATGGGACCTTTCCGCCAGCCCCGAATCTGCAAAAGGGCCAAAATCCGTACATTTCACCCCAAACTTCTCCCTCGCAATGTAAGAACAAGATTCCCTGGCTGCCAAAACCACCAGTGGGTCATTGTCTCCCAAAAGCCCAGTCAGCCCGCTGTCCTGTTTTTTTCCGAGGCCATAGGCCCAAGCCGCCGCCACCCGGTGGCTCACATCGGTGCTCTTGCTGGCAATTTCTAGCATTTCCTCATGCCCAGGCTTGGCAAACTCCCGAGCCATGGGCATGCTCTGTCGGCTGATTCGCACCATATCCGCTTGGCTGTATCGCCTCTCGCTCACGGCGGAGGGGCTCTGGAAAATCCCAAGATTTCCAGGCACAACACGGTCCCCTCACCCCCCGCGGGTTTCACCTACAAAACCCAAAAGCTGAAAGCCGCTCAGGGCAATTCCAACCAAACCAAACAAGATTCTGTTTCGCTTCATGACCAACTCCCGGTTATACATTCCACCGAGTGCCTCGAACCTTCAACAATCTTCACGACTCTATTATAATCAAACGACTAAAATGCCCATAAGGGGCCATATGACAATCAAATCCGACCAAAAATCAGCCAATTTCCTGAATTCTGCAGATAAACGGCAGAATTCGCTCGACAAAAGCCAACCTAAAATCCAAGCCATGTTCGCTGCTATTGCACATCGATATGACTTTTTAAATCATTTGCTAAGTATGAATGTTGATCGCTACTGGCGCTGGCGCACCACCCATTTGGCTCCACTGCCAAACGATGGTTCTCCTGTGTTGGACACCTGCACCGGCACCGGAGATTTGGCACTCACCTACCATAAGCTGGCAAAAGGCCGTAACCGATTGGTGGGAACAGACTTCTGTTTTCCCATGCTCGAAAGGGCCCAGGTCAAAAAGCCGGCGCGCTCAGGCCTCGATTTTATGATGGCCGATACCATGCGATTGCCATTTCCAGACAGCCAATTTGGTCTGGTTACGGTTGCCTTTGGCCTGCGCAATGTTGCCGATACCGATGCGGGCATTCGTGAACTAGCTCGTGTCTGTAAACCAGGTGGTACGGTCGCCGTTCTAGAGTTTTCCTCACCCAGGCTCTGGCCATTTAGTTGGTTTTACCGCCTCTATTTCAAACACATCCTGCCCCGCATCGGCCAATTGGTCAGCGGCAGCAAGGATTTCGCCTATGGTTACCTGCCCGCTAGCGTCGCCACTTTTCCCGAGCGCCAGGCATTGGCCGACCGTATGACAGCCTCAGGGTTGCAATCGGTTCGCTATCACCCTCTCACCCTGGGTATCGCCACGCTTTACCTTGGCAAAAAATCCCCCAACTGATAATTCCTCGCCAAACCCAACATGAAATCCCTCACCACCTGAAATTCCGCACCATATCGAACAGATTTCTGTAAAATCATGCTCTCACGCAGGAATCTTCAAACATGCCCACAGATCACCTTTTGCTACGCGCCGCCAAGGGCGAATCCATTGAGCGGGTTCCGGTCTGGGCCATGCGACAAGCTGGTCGGTGGGACCCAGAATTTCAGCGCGTCCGCGCAGGCCAGGATTTCTTTTCTTTTTCTGAAGATGTTGAGCGCGCCGCTCAGGTCTCTGTCCTTCCCGCTCGTTTTGGGGTCGATGCGGTCATCCTCTTTTACGACATCACCACGCTCCCCTTTGCAATGGGCCTCCCGTTCGCCCTGCAGCCCGAGAAAGGCCCCATGCCTGACCGGCCAATACGCACCATGGCTGATCTCGAAAGGCTAAATCCAGATCCCCACCCCGACTCCTACGCCCATATCACCGGGCTTTTGGCCCGCGTGCGGCAAATGCTTGCCGGCAAATTGCCGGTCCTCGTCTTCGCAGGCGCCCCCTTCACAGTCGCCAGCTATTGCATCGGCACCGGTAAAGATCTCGCCGCCACCCGCGCCTTCGCCGCCGAGAACCCCAAAGTGTTTGCCGGCCTCATGGATCGCCTCGGCCATGCCACCGTTGGTTTTGTCAACACCATGCTTTCTCTGGGCGGCGATGCCTGGCAACTGTTCGACAGTTGGGCCGGCAAACTAAGCGAAACCGAATACGACACCTGGGCCCAAAAGTGGCATGTCGACATCCTGGCAAAAACCGCCAAAGCCAACCCCGACAAACCCTCCATTCTCTTCGTCAAAGAATCTCCCTACCTCGATAAACTCTGCGCCGCAGGCGCGCCAGTGGTCTCACTCGGTGAGCACCATAATCTTGCCGAGGCCCGATCACGCTGGCCACATTTGGTTTTCCAGGGCAATGTCCCCGAAAGAATCCTTCGCGCAGGCACACCCGAAGAAGTGCGCCAAGCGGTAAAAAACTGTCTCAGCCAAGGCGGCGGCCACAAACACATTCTCAATCTCAATCACGGCGTCGACCGCACCACTCCGCCCGCTAACTTCCAAGCCTATGTCGATACCGCCCGCGGCCTGATCTAGTTCTATAGCATCCTGATTTCAATTTGCCCCTTCAGGGGATTCCTGCTACTCTGTAAATATATCTAAATAATCTTATATGCGATCCGATTTTCTCATAATCTATGCTGCGCAAATTATTATTTGCATTTAATAAATTCTGACCTAGGGTTCTCGCGAAGGTCATCTCCCCCACTGCCTTCACCCGTCCCTTTTGACAAACCGCAACCTAAAAAAGATGAGGATTACCCATGTGGAATTTGCTCACGGCTGCCTGGCCCAAGTCTTGCCAAAAAATCATGTCACAAAAACCAAAAGTCACACCAAAAGAAAAACGCAAAACCAAACCCAATCTTGAGGCTTTGGAAATTCGCCTCAATCCCGCTTTTATCTACGCGGTCGATAATGACTGGGGTAGTGGTTTTCAAGCCCATGGCCTGCTGACCAACGAGCAAACCGCTCCTATGGCGAATTGGCAGGTTGAGTTCGACTACAACCGCGATATATCCTCTATATGGGATGGTAAAATTGCCTCCAAGGTCGGCCGCCACTATGTCATTGTCCCCGAATCCTATAATTCCAGCATCTCCGTGGGAGCTAGTGTCCAATTTGGCTTTGTCGGGGCGGGGGGCACCATCACCGACAAACCCTCCAATGTGGTTATCACTTGGGACGGCTCGACAAAACCACCGGCACTCCCAGCCCTATCTGTCGCTGATGTCAGTTTGACAGAAGGAAACACGGGCACCAAAAACGCTGTTTTCACAGTTTCCCTTTCAGCCAAATCCGCCTCCTCGGTAACGGTCAATTACGCAACAGTAAATGGCACTGCCGTCGCCGGAACTGACTTCGCTTCCACCTCAGGGTCTCTCACCTTTGCCCCAGGTGAAACCACTAAGACCATCAGTGTAATTGTTACAGGCGATACGGTGGTCGAGTCCGATGAGGTCTTCAGTCTGAACCTTACCGCTCCAAGTGGCGCTACCATTTCACGCACCACGGCAACCGGCACCATCCTGAACGATGACATCGCCCCCCTGGCGCTTTCAGTTTCAGATGTCACACTCACGGAAGGCGATTCCGGCACAAAAAATGCTGTTTTCACAGTGGCATTATCATCAAAAGCAAGCACTGTGGTCACAGTGAAATTCGCAACCAATAACGGAACAGCCACCGCAAGCACCGACTACACCTCAACCACCGGAACCCTCACCTTTGCCATTGGCGAAACCACCAAAACTGTTCAGGTGCCAGTTCTCGGTGATACCGTTGTCGAGTCCGATGAGAATTTTTCAATCCTGCTTTCCGCTTCATCGGGTGCAGTGATAAGTAAGGCTACCGGTACCGCAACCATTGTGAATGATGATGGACTGCCAGCCGGTAAATTTAATTATGGCGAAGTCCTGCAAAAATCATTGTTTTTCTACCAAGCACAACGCTCCGGTGATTTGCCCGCCAACTACCCCGTTTCATGGCGTGGTGATTCCGCCCTAAAAGATGGTGCCGATGTTTTTCTTGATCTCAGTGGTGGTTACTACGACGCAGGCGACAATGTTAAATTCGCCCTTCCCATGACATCCTCAATGACTCTTCTGAGCTGGGGGGCCATTCAATATCGCGACGCCTATGCCAACAGTGGTCAGCTTGCCCAAATGCTCGATACCATCCGCTGGGGCACCGATTGGATAATGAAGGCGCACCCGGAGCCAAATGTCTTCTACGCACAGGTTGGCAATGGTGGTGCCGACCATGCGTTTTGGGGGGCACCAGAAGTGATGACGATGGCCCGACCATCCTATCGGGTCGATGCGCTTCACCCTGGTTCCGATGTCGCTGCCGAGGCTGCTGCAGCATTGGCCTCCGCTTCCATGGTTTTCAGGCCCACTGATCCTGCCTACGCCGATCTACTAATTCGTCACGCCAAAGAACTTTACAGTTTTGCCGACACCTACAGAGGCAAGTACTCAGACAGCATTCCCGATGCGGCTGCCTATTACAACTCATTCAGCGGTTATCAAGACGAACTCGCTTGGGGAGCTGCATGGCTTTACAAAGCGACAAATGACATTTCCTATCTCACCAAGGCAGAGGCTGTCTATGCCCAAAACCTCGTCGGCAAAGATCTGACCTGGACCCAAGCATGGGATGACAAAACCTATGGTGCGGCTATCCTCTTGGCCCAAATGACCGGCAAAGTTCAATACAAGGCGCAGGTTGAGGGTTGGCTCGATTATTGGACAGTAGGCAACGCTGCTGGAAAGATTCGCACCACCCCAGGTGGCCTTGCCTACCTAGATCAATGGGGATCCCTCCGCTACGCTGCCAATACTTCTTTCCTCGCCTTGGTTTATAGCGACACCGTGAAGGACTACGGCACCCGCTACCATGATTTTGCTGTCAAGCAGGTCAATTACATGCTGGGAGACAATCCGGCCCAGCGTAGCTATGTTGTCGGTTTTGGCATCAACTCTCCCAAGAATCCCCATCATCGCGCCGCAAGCGGCGTTTATGATGGCAATGTGAATGCTTCTTATGATAACCGCCATGTGCTTTATGGGGCCTTGGTGGGTGGCCCACAGTCGTTGAGCGATTCCGACTACCAAGATGTGCGCGGCAATTACATCTGCAACGAGGTCGCACTGGACTACAACGCGGGTTTCCAAGGGGCAATCGCCCGCCTGTATGGCGAGTTCGGGGGTAAACCCCTACCCAATTTCCCGGTGGCGGAAACACCCAGCAACGAATTTTTTGTCGAGGCTGCACTCAATCAGGCCGGCACCACCTTCACCGAGGTGCGAGCTTTACTAAATAACCGGTCTGCTTGGCCTGCGAGGGAAAGCAGCAATCTTTCCTTCCGGTATTTTGTCAATCTCTCCGAGGTTTACGCTGCTGGTTATTCTGCGGCCGATGTGCAGGTCACTTCCAACTACGCACAAGGGGCCAAGGTGAGCGGCCTTCTCCCGTGGGATGCCACTGCCAACACCTACCAAGTCACAGTAGATTTTTCAGGCACTAGCATCAGTCCCGGATCAGGATCCTCGTTCTGGAAAGAGGCACAGGTGAGAATCGGCCTTCGGGCCGGATTGCCTGCCTCCGCTTGGGATCCCACCAACGACTGGTCCTACCAAGGCATTTCAACCAATCGTGACAAGCCCGTTTCAATTGTTAATATTCCGGTTTATGAATTTGGAAACAAACTCCTTTTTGGCCAAACTCCTGGAGCTAGCTCCACTCCGTCTTTGCCTTCCATAACCATTGGAGATATCTCGCTCACAGAAGGAAACACAGGCACCAAAAACGCTGTTTTCACAGTTTCACTTTCGGCCAAGTCCGCCTCCCTGGTCACCGTCAATTACGCAACAGTAAATGGCACTGCCGTCGCCGGAACTGATTTCGCCCCCACCTCAGGTACTCTCACCTTTGCACCCGGTGAAACCAACAAAACGGTTATTGTTTTGGTCAATGGCGATTTATTAGTCGAGCCAAATGAAACCTTCTCGCTGGCGCTTTCCAGCCCAAGTGGTGCCACGTTGGCCCGTTCCAGTGCCACCGGAACCATAATCAGTGACGATGCGGCCCCGGCCCTGCCAGCCCTGTCCCTCGCAAATGCCTCCATAACAGAAGGCGATACCGCTACTAAAATAGTTTCGCTCACCGTGACTCTTTCCACCGCCTCCACTACCCCCGTCACCGTCGCCTATGCCACAGCAGACGGTTCAGCCAAGGCCGGTTCAGATTATCTTGCCACCAGCGGCACCCTCACCTTCGCGGCAGGCGAGACCAGCAAAACTGTGGCAATCACCGTTCAAGGTGATAAAGAGGTCGAACTCGATGAGGTTTTCACCCTGGGGCTAAGTTCCCCACTTGGGGCCACGCTTGCCAAATCCTCTGCCAACATCACCATTCTCAACGATGATATTGGTGCTGTTCAACCCGGTGCCCTTTCCGCCAAAGGGGATCTCACCATTGCTACTGACTGGGGTGCTGGTTTCACCGCCACAATCACCCTCACCAACACCGGTACCACCCCCATCAACGGCTGGAAGCTAGCCTACGATTTCCCCTTCGCCATCACGAATATTTGGAACGCCACTGTCACCTCTAAAATAGGAAACACCACCACCATGCAAGACGCGGGCTACAACGCCACCATCGCTGCCGGGGCTTCCATCAGCTTTGGTTTCAACGGCAGCCCAGGCAATGTGAAAGCCGGCCCAACCAACTGGACTCTCAACAGCGTCCCAATTTCAGCTAGCTTCAATGGCGTTGCCACATCCAACCCACCCCCAGCCAGCAATCCTGTCAATCCACCCACCATTTCAATCGCCAATTCCAGCGTCCAGGTTGGCCTTCCCACCACTGGAACCGCCCCCGGCTTCTTCAAAACAGTCGGTAACCAGATCGTCGATGCTTCAGGGCAGGTTGTTCGCATATCTGGAGTGAACTGGTTTGGCATGGAAGGAACCAATTTCGCACCCCACGGCCTCTGGACTCGTGGCTACAAAGAAATGATGGATCAAATGAAGCAACTGGGCTTCAACACCATCCGCCTGCCCATTTCCAACCAACTGCTCGATGCCGCAAGCATGCCAAACGGCATCGATTTCAGTAAAAATTCCGATCTTCAAGGACTCAATGGCCTCCAGGTTCTAGACAAGATCGTTGCTTATGCTGGCCAAATTGGCCTGCGTATTTTCCTCGATCACCACCGGTCAGATGCCGGCGCCGGTGCCGAGGGTTCAGGCCTCTGGTACACCGCAGCCTACCCCGAAACCCGCTTCATCTCCGATTGGAAAATGCTGGCGGCCCGCTACGCTAACAATTCCACAATCATCGGGGCTGATCTGCATAACGAACCCCACGGTCCCGCTACCTGGGGAGACGGTAACCCCGCGACCGACTGGCGTTTGGCCGCCCAAAAAGCTGGCAACGCCATCCTCGCCGCTAATCCCAATTGGCTCATTATCGTCGAGGGAATCGAGTCCGGCACATCAGGCAATTACTGGTGGGGTGGCAATCTGTCCAATGCCGGAGCTTTTCCGGTTCAACTCGATGTTGCCAATCGCTTGGTCTATTCCACCCACGACTACCCCGCATCTGTTTTTGAACAAAAATGGTTTAGTGATCCTAATTACCCGAATAACCTACCCGCCATCTGGGACAAAAACTGGGGCTACCTTTTCAAAAATGGCATTGCCCCAGTACTGGTAGGCGAGTTTGGTACCAAACTCGAAACCGCTAGTGACCAGATTTGGCTGAATGCCTTGGTAAAATACATGCAAGGTGGAATCACCGGTGGTACCCTACCTGCCGGCCAGCAAGGGCCCAGTTGGACCTACTGGTCCTGGAACCCAAACTCAGGCGATACCGGTGGTATCTTGGCCGATGATTGGAAAACAGTGAACCAGTCCAAGCTGTCACTCATTCAGCCCATGCAGTTTGCTCTCAACACCAGTTCTGATGGCAAAGTGACAGCCTTCTTTGAGGTTTCACTTTCCCAAGCTTCCGCCAAACCGGTGACCGTCAATTTTGCCACCGCTGATGGTACCGCCAAGGCTGCAAAGAACTATGTTGCCAGCTCTGGCACTCTCACCTTCGCGCCAGGCGAAACAAAAAAATCCATCCCCATCACTATCCTGCCCGATTCCACCATGACGGCCAACTTGCTCTTCACGCTGCAATTGGCTTCACCCATCGAGGGTGTTTTGGCTTCAGTCACCAAGGCTACTGGCACAATTCTCAAACGCTGATTCTGCCCCAATCAATCCAAGCCTCCGGCCTTTTCCAAAGGTCGGAGGCTCTTTTTTTCTAAACAGTAAAAGCGTTTGGGGAAGCCGTCAGGGGCTCTCTTTGGTAAAAAACATTGGCATTTAAATGCTTTGCCCAAGGAGAATCGTTGTGGATGATGCCCCACTCATCACCACCATTGCGGCAGGTTTCACCGCCGCGTGGGTATTGGGCTTGCTCACCCGGTGGCTCCGCCTTTCCCCAATTGTCGGTTACCTGCTCGCAGGTGTCCTCATCGGTCCCAATACCCCAGGGTTCATAGGCGATCTCGACCTGGCGCACGAACTAGCAGAAATCGGCGTCATCCTCCTCATGTTCGGCGTGGGCCTCCACTTCAAACTCCATGAGCTCATGGCCGTCAAAGCAACTGCCTTGCCAGGCGCACTCCTCGAAAGCGCCACTACAACCCTGTTGGCATTGTCCGTCCTGTGGTTCCTTGGTTTCGAGATAAAAACGGCCATGGTCATGGGTATGGCCATGGCCGTTGCCAGTACCGTCCTGCTCATGCGGGTTCTCTCCGAGGCAGATAATTTGCACTCCCCAGCCGGCCATATCGCCGTGGGTTGGCTCTTGGTCGAGGATGTTCTTACGGTTATCGTGTTGGTCCTTCTGCCGGTTTTCGGCTCCTTGCCAAACGGAGGAGCCAATGGGGCCGAAGGCAATACACAGCTTGGTTGGACCGATTCACTAACGGCCGTTGCGTTGGCCATGGTCAAGTTGGTCGCCTTGGTGGGCGTGGTCTATCTTGCCGGCTCGCGGGTCATTCCGTGGGTGCTTACAAAGGTTGCCAGTCTGCGGTCCCGCGAACTTTTCACCCTCACCGTGTTGGTCTTCTCGGTGGCAATCGCCGCCGGTTCCTTTGCTGTCTTCGGTGCCTCCATGGCCTTGGGAGCGTTTCTCGCTGGCATGGTGGTTGGCCAATCCCCCGTCAGTCACCAGGCAGCGGCCGACGCGTTACCCTTGCGCGATGCCTTTGCCGTGCTTTTTTTCGTTTCTGTAGGCATGTTGTTCGATCCTGGCATTTTGCTCACCCACCCGGCTTCATTGGCGGCCATGGCCGCAATCATCCTGCTGGCAAAACCCATCATCGCCCTCACTTTGGTGCTTGTTCTCGGTCATCCGGTTCCAACGGCTCTCACCGTGGCTCTGGGGTTGGGGCAAATTGGCGAATTTTCATTCATCCTTGCTGAAGTAGCCCGCAAATATGGCCTCATGCCCGAGGAAGGGTACAGCCTGTTGGTGGCCGCTGCCATCCTCTCCATCACCTTCAACCCGCTGCTCTTTCGCTCACGCAAACACATCGAAGTCTGGCTCCGTTCCAAACCCCGCCTGTGGGCTTGGCTCAACAATCGGGCCGAGCGAAAGGTCCAGCATGTCAATGTCGGAGTCGCCGCAAAAATCAGCCAGATCGAAAAGGAAAAGTCCACAGGCCTGGCCATCGTGGTCGGCTACGGCCCAGTAGGCCGAACTGTGGAAGGCCTTTTGCGTGAAGCCGGTCTTTCCACCATCGTTGTCGACATGAATATGGACACAGTTCTGGAGATCACTCATCAGGGCAGGGCTGCCATCTTTGGGGATGCCGCAAGCCCCACCATCCTTCAGCTTGCCGGAGTCGAAAAGGCTTCCCATCTGGTTCTAGCCCTGCCCCAACATTCCCAACGTGCCGCTATTGTTTCCATCGCCCGCAGTCTCAACGAGAAACTGCGCATTTTTGTAAGAGCCCGCTACCTGCGCGAGCGTGGTGAACTCGAACAGGTGGGTGCCACCAGTGCGATATTTGAGGAGGCCGAGGCTGCCGTTGCCCTCGCCCGCCTTGTGCTCATGGACACCGGGGCCGCCGGCGAAGTCATAGATCGCACCGTCCGCGATATCCGCATGCGCCTCATGCTGGAAAACATGACCGGCATGCGCACCCAACTGGTGCGCGACATCATGATTCCCTGGGCCAGCGTACGCCTACTTTCTACCTCCTACTCCATAGACCGAGTCCGCAGGTTGGCCGCTGAACAGCACTTTTCCCGTTGGCCTGTGGTCGATGCCCAATCAGGCGAGCCAGTCGGCTACCTGCTGGTAAAAGACCTCGTCGGCCACGATTCCATAGGCGACTGGACCCGCCTCATGCGCCCAATGGGCGTCTTAGGCCCGGCCGCCAATATCGAATCCGCCCTGCACTATTTCCAAAACGAGGGAGCCACCATTTGCCTCGTCCGCGAAGGGGGCAAAAACCTGGGTCTCCTCACCATTGAAGATATTCTTGAGCAAGTGGTCGGCCGAATCGAGGACGAATACCCCAACAAGCCAAAGCTCGAACTTGCGAACATTGCCTTCACAACCACCGACCTTATCTTTCTCCGGTCGCAAACTCCTCTCGAGGTGATTCTGGCCCTGTCTGCCGCAATTCCACCTGCAAGCCTCCCACCCGGTGTCGATGTGGACGCCATCGCCGGCACCCGCGAGACAGAATCAGTCACGGATATTGGTTTGGGCGTTGCTATCCCGCATGCCCGCTGCCCCGGTCTCCCCGGCCCCCTGGTTATTTTTGGCAGATCAAGGGAAGGGGTCCTCTACAAAGGCGGTTCAGGCGAACCAGTCAAACTCTTTTTCCTGTTGGTCACACCACTCGAGCAAGCCGAGGCCCAAGTTATCCTCCTCAGCCAACTCGCCCTCTTCGCCGGCAACGCCGATACCCGCCACGCCCTCCTGCAGGCTCATTCTGCCGAAGAAGTCCTAACTGTTTTCCGCCAATTCAGCCACCAGTCCTGATTGTCAAATCGAACTTCACCTAGCGCAAAATTTTCAAATGGTTCTATTTCGTTCCCAATGCCGTATTCCCCATTGCAAGGTTGGGTTAGGGCGGACTGACCGTCCTGCCCCAGGGTTGTCATGCAAAGGGAGAGTGCCATGAATCGAAGGAATCTGTCTGTGGCGGCTATGGTCTGCCTGCTGAGTCTGGCCGGTGTTTGGGGAGCGTTCGCCCAGGAAAAGGGGCAGGATGCCGCAGATCCCAAAATGGATTGCAGCAAGGCCTCCAGCGAATGCTTGCTGGCTTGTCTCAAATGCCACAAAACCTGCATGGAGATGATCGCCAAAGGTGAAAAAAATTACCACCAATGCGCGAGCGCCTGCCTCGACTGCTCCGAGTTCTGCCGAATTTGCCAGACCATTTGCGCGCGCGGTGGTCCCATGATGGGAATTTGCTGCGAGGCTTGCGCCAAGGCCTGCGATATGTGCGGGGAACTCTGTGCGAAATTCCCCAATGATCCCGATATCGCCAACTGTGTCAAGGAATGCAAGGAATGCGCCGCCAGTTGCCGGATGTGCATTAAAATGGATTCAGCCACCAAATGAAAAAGTGACAGGGGCAATCTTTACGAATGCCGGGGTATTTTATCCCGGCATTTCTTTTTGCATTCCAATAACGGCAATAGAATCAGAATGATCGATCTGTTGAATTCATCCGGGCTGAATGGGGCCGGCCATGTTGCGCTATTATGAACACAAATCCGCACCACTCCTTGGCGGTTATGCGTTTTTCATACGGGTTGTCTGGAGTGTTCTGGCCGCCTTTTGGGTCACCATTTTTTCTCTGATTATAGGCGCGGTTGGTTATTCAACCTACGCCCCCTGCCTATGGATCGACGGCCTCCACAACGCCGCCATGATCCTCGCCGGCATGGGCCCGGTAGTCGAAATCCACACCTTTACGGGCAAAATATTTTCTACCATCTACGCCCTGTATTGCGGCGTGGTCTACCTGGCCATCATGGGCATGCTCTTGGCCCCCTTCTACCACCGCATGCTCCATCGCTTCCACCTCGAGGATGAGGCTGCCAAAGCTCGCCAATAATCGTCTACCCTCCCACTCGCTTCACCTGATAACCCAATTTGGTCAGCTCCAAGATCACCCGCTCACGGTTGTCTCCCTGAATCTCAATCCGCCCGTCCTTCACCGTTCCGCCCGTTCCACACCGGCTCTTGAGCGTTGCGCCCAGCTCTTTCAGTGCCGTCTCCGAGAGAGGCGTGTCAAACACCGTGGTCACACCTTTGCCATGCCTGCCTGCGGTTTCACGCCCCACCTTCAGCACAATCGCCTTCTTCGCTGGCTCCTTAACAGGCGGGGTGGCAGGAGCCTTCTTCTTTTCCCCAGCAGGCCTTTCCCCACCTCCCAGCAGCCGGGCCACCAGATCCATCACCTGCTGGTCAATCTGTCCCTGATCTTTGGGACCAATCTGCCAATACTCCAGAGCTTTGGCCATCTCGCCAAACCGTTCTTCGCAAACAGGCTGGTCGCTCGCTTGGTTCAGCGCCAAAGCCTTGCCAGCGGCTTGCAGGTTTTCAACACCGACCAGGCCAATCGATTTGGCAACCGCCTCCCAAGGCAGCCCCATCATCCCTGCGATCGAGTTGAAGCGATCCGCCGCCAACGAACAAAAGGGGGATCCCGTGTCGAGGATCAAAAGTGTTTTTTTTGAAGGTGCAGCCATGGCGCAGATAGGTTCCCGTTGGTGTCAAAGAAAAGTTTATCGCAAAGGTAAGGGACTCACCTCAATCGATTTGAACTCCACCGCATCCCGGTGCCCGCAAAGCCCGATATGCCCCTCGGTTCGCATCAGTCCCGGGTGTGGCTCTTTGCGCATCTTGTTTTTCACCAGGCTCACATCGCCTTCCAGCACCCGGCTTCCGTTCACATTCACCTCAAGCGTGTGGCCCCGCACCGTAATCTCCATGGTGTTCCACTCCCCAACGGGCTTCAGGTGACCTTTCTTGGCGGCAATCAGCCCGTAGGCAGACCCGTTCGCCTGCCGCGGGTCAAGCTTTGCGTATTTTGCGTGCGTGTCATCTAGCAATTGAATTTCACACATCCCATCCAAAGATCCTGTCCCAGTTCCCGGGTAATGCAGCGCGATCCCGTTGTTGCCTCCAGGGGGTAATTTATACTGCAGGCGGATCACACAATCTCTCACCGTTTTTTCGCTGAAGAGAACCCCGCTCTTGCCGTTTTTACAAGCCAATACCCCGTCCTTCACCTCATAGCAGTCGGTTTCCCCTTTCCAGCCAGTCAGGTCTTTGCCATTGAAAAGGGGTTCAAATTTTCCTTCCTGCCCCCCAACCGCCAAGGGCGCCAAGAAAAGGGCCACCAGACAAAAAAGCGGTTTCCAAGCCAACATGCTCATACCTCCCCAAATGGCCCATCAGTTCCCCAGCCAGAAGCTTTAGAATATAACTGCATTTTTCTGCCCGGGGGATGGATCAAAGGTGCGGAAATCACTAAATATTGGCGGGTCACCTGTTCCCCTTCCATCGCCATCGAGTCTTTTATCGTTTCCTGCCTAAAAAGCCTCCAACCCCACAAAAAAGTCAGCCCGGTCTCCGCCTTCAAGGGCGATGACTGGGCTGACTGATTGGCGCCAAGCCTGCTGGTTTTTAAAATAAAACCTACTTGCCCTGAATGTCGTGGCAAAAAAGCAGGCCCTGGTCTCGGATATAAAGCTTCCCGTTGGCAATCACCGGGTGCGCCCACGCCGGCGAATTGCTCCTGTCAGCTTGTTCAAAACGCCCTTGCTCAAAGTACTTTTCCTTGTTGGGCTCCACCAAAACCACGGTGCCGCTTTCCTGCCGGTAGTAAATTCGGCCATCAGCCAGGGCAATCGAGCCTTTCGCCACCTTTTTGTCACCGCGCTTGTCCCAAAGAACCTTACCGGTCTGAAAATCCAAACAAATCAGAGCACCACCCTCATTGCCGCCATTTGCCCCGTACAGGCAGCCATCTGTGACCACCATGCCACCATGATGGTTCTGCATTTTGTTGGTGAAATACACTTCCTTGGCGTTGATCTTCCCATCTGCTTCCCGTGTCAGCTTAGCCAGCCCGCCTCCTGCTCCATAAGCCGAGGCGGCAAATACCTGACCGTCCAAGTAGATAGGCGAGGAGCAGGCAATCCCATTGCGGTTGGCAGGCGCGTTGTAACGCCACAAAACCTTCCCATCTTTGGCCGAAACCCCAATCAGGGCTTTCGCCGTCAGTTGCACATACTGCCGCTCACCTTCGAATTCCACCGGAATGGCTGAGGCATAACCCGCCGTCGAACCCGCGCCAAATCGACCAAAACCTCCCCGGCCACCAGCCGGCATCGGGGCTGGATTAGCCGCCGCTGCTTCCTCCAGTTTGCTTTCCCAAATTGTCGCGCCCGTAAGCTTGTTCAGGGCTGCCATCGTTGCCTTCGGCCCACCAGGAGTGACAATCACCTTGTCACCATCCACCAAAGGCGATTCACGGTAGCTCCACATCGGTATCTGACCAGCAAATTCCTTGGTCAGGTTCTTTTGCCACTCTATTTTTCCGCTGGCGTTGTTCAAGCACGCCAAGTTCCCACCCATACCCAATACATAAATGCGCTCGCCGTCCACCGTCGGGGTGCAACCGGGGCCCTCCTTCGATTGCGGCATCCGCTGGGCATAGGTTTCGCCCAAAGGTGTGGTCCACAGCACCTTCCCGTCTTTTTCCGCAAGGGCCCAAACAATTTCCTTACCCTCACGGCTACCCATGCCATAAATTTTGCCATTCGCCACCGAAGGTGCGCTGTCGCCTCCCCCCAGCTTGTCCACCCGCCACTTCAGCGCCGGACCACCCTCGGGCCATTTTTGCAGCAACCCCTTTTCTGCCGAAGTTCCGTTACGCCTCACGCCATTCCAATGCGGCCAGTCTTCCCCATGGCTCATCCCACAAAAGGGCGCCAAAAGAAGCGCCGCAGCCATCGTTCCAAATCGCTTCATTACTGCCATGCGAGCCAATGTGATCATGGTTGTCGTTCCTTGGTCAGCTTGCCGATTCTTTGTCAAAAATTGCCCGAAAATCACCCAAAAAATGCAATACTAATGCCAATAAGTATTTCAGCGTTACCCTGTCGAACAACATTATAACCCGATTCACCCACCACACCTGATGAGAAATCGATGAGCTTCAAGGGGTTGTATAAACACACATTAAAAAACCAACCCAGTTGAATACCATTCAACCTTGGTGAACATTCTCTTTAGGCTCAAAAACCGGCAAATAAATCTTCCACCAAATAGCCGCTAACCGCAGTCCTAACACAGTTCCAATCGCCAAAAAGCGCAACAACTGCCGCTCAACCACACCCTCCAATACCACATACACAGTCGCCCCCACAAACGACGCAGTGGCATACAGATAAATCTGCCGCCTAAATACCATGGGGATCTCACCAATCAGGCTATCTCGTATCATCCCACCCGCCGTGCCCGTGATCACACCCATCGCAATCCCCACCACAGGCGGCACTCCAGCCGCTATCGATTTCTCGGTCCCCACCAGCGTGAACAACGCCAGGCTGGCTGCGTCTGCCAGTTGCAGGGCCGAATCAGCCATCGGATGCAGTCGAGTGACATAGTGCGCCAAAAAGAAGGTGGTCAATGCGCATAAAATCGCCGTCACCACATAGCTCGAATCATCTACCCAAAACACCGGCCGCAAATCCAAAATCGTGTCCCGCAGTGTCCCGCCACCAAGCGCTGTCACCAGTGCCAGCACCACCACGCCAAACAAATCCACCCGCTTGCCACGCGCCGCCAACACGCCCGACATGGCCGAGACACAAGTCGCCAGATGTTCCAAAAAATATTGCATGGCTCATGCCCTGAAAGGCAAATCGTCCCTTCCATCAAGCCGTCAGGCCAGCCGCTGAAAACATTTCCCAGGTCTGGTAACCCCCCGATAGGTTCACCACATCCCTTCCCGCCGCTAGCAGAATGCGGGTGGCTAAATAGCCCCGCATCCCCACCTGGCAGTTCACCGCCACCCGTCCTGCGGGCACTTCCGCCAACCGGCTGCGCAACTCATCAATAGGGATATTGATCGCCCCCGGCAGGTGGCCCTTCGAAAATTCATCCGCACCCCGCACATCAACCACTGCGGCAAGCGTTCCCGCTTTCTGATGCTCCAATAATTCACCCACCGTCACCTGCGGCTGGTCACCTCGCAGAATTCCCGAGCAAACAAATCCGGCCATGTTCACAGCGTCTTTGGCCGATCCATAAGGTGGCGCATAGCACAATTCCGCCTCCTCCAAGTCATACACTGTCATTTTTCCCTGGATGGCCAACGATAAAATATCAATCCGCTTGTCCACTCCATCCCCGCCAACCGCCTGGGCACCCAGCACACGCCCATCTTTTGGGTCAAACAACACCTTCAAACAAATCGCTTGCGCCCCAGGGTAATACCCAGCGTGGTTGTTCGGGTGCAAATATGCAGCCCGGTAAGCCATCTTCAGCCGCTTCAAGGTTTTTTCCGAGGCACCCGTGCTCGCAACTGTCAGCTCAAATACCCGCACTATCGCGGTCCCCTGGGTGCCACGGTATTGCGCCTCCCGTCCAAAAATATGGTCTGCTGCAATACGCCCCTGCCGGTTGGCCGGCCCTCCCAACGGAATCACTCCAGGCTGCCCCGTAACCGGGTCCCGCGTTTCCACCACATCACCCGCGGCATAGATGTCCGGGTCAGAGGTTTGCATCTGCCCGTTCACCCGAATCGCACCCCGCACCCCAAGCTCCAAACCGGCATCAGCGGCAAGGTTACTCTCTGGCTCAACGCCAATCCCCGCCATCACCAAGTCGCAATCAAGGGTTTTCCCATCAGTCAAATGAACCCGCAAAGATTTTTCATCCACCATCTCAATTGCAGTCACCCGACCGCCTAGCACCAACTCCACTCCCTTGTTTCTCAAGGCCTTCACAAGCGGGCTGGTCATCTCAGGGTCAAATGGCATGAGCGATTGAGGGTTTCTTTCCACCACCGTCACACCAATGCCGCGGTTCACCAAATTTTCCGCTACCTCCAGCGAGATGAATCCGCCACCCATTAGCACCGCATGCCGTACATCCTTCAAGCGTGCGAAAATCCGGTCCGTGTCCTCCAGCGTGCGCAGCGTAAAAACTCCCGGAAGGTCCCCACCCGGTATTTCAGGAACCCTTGGCTTGGCACCCGGGGCCAAAATCAGCTTGTCATACTTCTCCGCGTATTCCCGACCAGTCTCCCGGTCCCGCACCCAAACCAGCTTCAAAGCGCGCTCAATCCGGGTCACCTCCGAATTGGGCCTCGCGTCCAGATTGTACCGAACTTTCAGCCGCTCAAGCGGCGTCACAAGCAACTTGCCCCGCTGCTGGATTTCTCCACCCAGATAGTACGGCAACCCGCAGTTGGCAAAAGATAAATAAGGCCCCCGTTCCAACAGCACAATCTCAGCATGCTCGTCCAAACGACGGGCCCGTGCAGCAGCCGATGCCCCGCCTGCCACACCACCAACAATCACCAGTTTCATAGCGCAATGCCTCAGGGTTGTTTGGCCGGGGTCTTAGCCCTGCCAAATGTTTTTTCCAAGGTAGGGTAGGGCGTCTTGACCGCTTGCGCCTTCACCCCGTCCTTTTCCAAAAGTGTCGCCGCCTTCATGCAGCGCACGCCAGACTTGCAATGCAGATAAATAGCCTTGTCTTTGGGCAAATCCTTCATTGCCATCGCCCGCCCCTTGGCATCCACACCTTCGAGCGAACTAAGCGGCACCCATAGCGCCTGCTTCAAATGCCCCTCTTCCCATTCGGGTTCCTCACGCACATCCACAATCACCGCCTTGCCTGCCTTCACTTCAGCCAAAATCTGTGCGGGTGTCAGCTTGGTGTATTCCGCTGCCCAGCCCAAACTGGACATGGCAATAAATACCGCTGCAATACTCAAGCTCTTTCGCATCAAAATGGCTCCTGATTGGTGAAAAATATGCTAATTCTAATACCACATCGTAGGCGATAGCCAATCCTCATCCATCACTGCGCCTTGCCAGTACCCATCACCAGTTTCTGGTACCGGTCCACCGCCACCCCGCCAAAAACCTCTTCCTTCCCGTCCGGCCAGCGCACCTTCACTCCTTCAATCGCATCGTTCGGTCCCAGCCCCACCACCAACCGCCTGTCCGGGCTGCTGGCATAACTCCCCCCACCCTTGGCAAATCGATAACGCGATTTTCCACCCGACACTACTTCCAGCCGTGCCCCAGTCACATCACTCCTGTCCGGCCGCGCAAGGCTAAAGCCCACCCAATGAAAACCGTTCTTCCCACAAGCACTGTTCCTCAATACACCAGCCGGCTCGTTCATGTTCGCCACCACAAGGTCCATGGCTCCGTCATTGTCCAAATCCCCAATGCACATCCCGCGCGACAGATGGTCCTCGGCAAAATAGCTCCCACCACGGTCCGTCATCACCTTGAATTTCCCGCCATTATTGCGTAGCAAAACCGGCCTTTGCCTTCGACCCGTGGTCGTCGGAAAACGGATAGCATGCCCGTTCACCACCACCAAGTCCTCGTTGCCATGGTGGTCAATATCCACAAAACCGGTTCCCCATCCCACATACTTCTGACCAATCGCAGCAATACCAGACCCGGGCGTATGGAATAAAAACGATGCCTCCTGCTTCTTGCTCATATTGCGATAAAGTGCGTGCAACTCGTTCTCATAGTTCGTCACCCAGATCGAAGCCATACCGCTCCCGTCAAGATCTCCCGCATCCACTCCCATGCTCCCATTGGCCGATCCGTTGCCATCACGCGCTACCCCCGCGATCACCCCTGTCTCCTCAAGCCTGATTTTCCCCACGGTAGATCGGTTGATAAACAGATAGTTGTCCACCGTGTCATTGCCTACATACACATCCGGGCGGCTATCTCCGTTCACATCCACAGCCACCACCCCAAGACCCTTGCCACGGTCCCCGCCTTCGGGCAAACCCGCCTCCTTGCCAACCTCCTTGAATTTGCCACCACCCAAATTGTGATAAACCAAATGCCGCAAACCGTTAAAATTCTTGGGCGGGCACACATCAGGTGTTTTACCATCGTAGTTGCAGTCCGGGTGCTTAGCGAATGACCAGTCCACATACTGGCACACATACAGATCTGCCAACCCATCCCCGTCAAAGTCTGCGAATGCCGCACTGGTGGCCCATGTCACGCCCTGGTCCATCCCCGCAATTGTCGTCACATCCACAAATTTTCGCCCGCCCAGGCCATCACTCTCGTTATGAAACAGCGCCACCCGCCTCCAACCGGTCACCAGCATATCGGGCCACCCGTCCCGGTCATAATCACTCACCGCCGCCGCATGGCTATAAAACCAGGGCATGCCGCCAGCAAGCGTTCCAAGGCCCGCCTTTTCTGTCACATCCTCAAATCGAAATCCGCCCAGGTTGCGATACAGCTTGCCCGTGCGACCCAAAATGTCACGGTTGTCCTTGCCACCAAAATACCCGCCACCTGGAAAATACAAATCCATCAGGCCATCACCGTCAAAATCAATCTCCGCCAATCCCCCGCCTAAAGATTCCAAAATGCTCAAATGGGCCGGCTTCACGCTCTCGCCGTTGTCATAAACACTACGCACGCCCGATGTCTCAGATTTGTCTTCAAATAGTGGCCCGTCTGGCAGGTTGTCGGCTACTGGGCTACCAATTGCTTTGGTTGGCGTGTTATTCACCACGACAGGCTTGGCCTCGGGCCTTTGGCTGCCGCATCCAGCCACAACCAATGCAAGTCCCACCATGCCTGCCGTTAGGCTCTTTCTCAAAAATCCAAGGCTAAGCCCGTCCATATGCCGCTCCACGCCAATTAGTTTTTTTTACCGTCAGCAATAATTTGTTTCTGGTGCGTTGCCGCTCGGGCCGTGTCACCCTTTTGAGTGAAATGGACATAAAGACATTGGTGCGCCATCTGGCACCGCGGGTCCCGCTCCAGTGCCTTGTCCAACCAATACAACGCCTGCGGCTCCTGGCCAAGCTCCAAAAGCATCTTGCCAATTCTCGCCACCGAATCCGCATCGGTCGAGGGCGTCCGAGCTTCCACCTGCAAAAGGTTATTGGCCTCTTTCAACATCTTGTTTTGTAGCTCATATTCCGCCAGTTCCTTCTCTGCCTCCACCCGTTTGCCCGCAAGCCGCAAAGCGCTCACCAACAAAAAACGGGCCTCCGTGTCCCCACGGTCCCGCTTCAAAAGGCGGTTCAATAATTCAATGGCTGATTCTGCCTTGCCACCTTCGACATCCAGTTTGGCCAAATGCAGCATCAGAGGCCCATCATCAGGAAGGCTGGCTTGCGCCTTCTCCAAAAGTTGTCGGGCCTCATCAGGCTTCCCCTCCAAATAACGGCACTGCCCAAGCCTCGCCATCACTTGCGGGCTATTGGGCATCTTTGCCATCAATTGCTCCAAGTGTGGCAATGCTTCTTCCGGTTGCTTGTCCTCCAAAAGCATTTCCGCCACCCGCAGCCGCGCATTGAATAGCTCCGGGTCCAATTCCAATGCCTTGCGATAGTCCCCCATCGCACTTTTGGCCTGGTTCAGTCGCTCCAGCACCCAGCCCCGCCAAAAAAGGGGAGTGGCGTTCTCTGGGTCCATTCCAATCCAGCGCTCAAGCGTGCTATAGGCAGGTCCATACCGCAGGTCGCGAATATAGGCCGCCGCCAAGGTTTCCAAAATAGCCACCGATTCCGGATCGTCATTAGCTAAATAGGTTCCAAGGGCAACGGCCGGTTCGTCCGTGTCGCCCGTCGTGGCTCGCAGCAGCAAATACTCAAGTTGCAGCCGCTCAGTCGCGCCACCCGCCAGCTTTTGCGCCGCTTGCAGTCGCTTTTCCGCCTCCCCCGGTTCACGGCTCATCCGTGCCGCCCGTGCCAGCATCCGTTGCACTTCCGAACTCCGCGGCCAAATCCGTTCACACCAAAGCAATCGGCTTCTTGCCTCCCTGGGCTTGTTGCTTTGCAAGTCAGCCAAAGCCCAACGCCATTGCAAGGCAAACCATCCATACCCAATCAAAAGGCAGCCAATCACCAAACCGATCCCAATCACCCAACGGTTCAGCCCCTTTCGCTGGCCACCAATCGGTTCCAGGGGCAATTGGTCTGCGTTGTCTTGCATGGGGCCACCCAAAGTTCAAACCAAACAAGGGGAAATAAAATTTCCCTTTAAGGGCGTACTTAAAAAACCAAAGCCTGGGCCCGTTAATCAACGGGCAGCCAGGCCTTAGCTCAATCTGTTCTAATTCCCAGCATCAATCCGTCAGGTCAAAATTCTTTTCGTTCTTACCCCGTGTCAAAGTGACCTTCAAGCCAGAGGTGTCCTTCTTGCCATACTTTTTCGGAATCGCTGTGTAGCTGGGCTTCACCACATTGGCCGATTGTGGAACGGGGCTCGAGGTCATCTTCTGGCCTTTATTCGCACCATAGGTGGTGGGGGCATTCCCCTTGGCGCTGTCCGTTTCAATCGTAACAGCATATTCACCTTCAGGCAGGTCGGTGGCGTTGAAGGTGCCATCCGGGTTCAGGTTGGCTGAGGCCCGCGAACCTTCAACCGCTCCGTCTTTTTCAAGCTTCACAGTCCCACCACCAACAGGTCCACCTTTATAGGTCACCTTGCCCATGAAGCTGGCAGGTGCGTTCGGATTACCACCGGCGCATCCAATCAAAAATGCCATCCCCAACACACCAACTACGCCTGCAAACTGCATGAAACTCTTCATCAAATTAAACTCCCCGTTCAACCAGAATACATAAAACTTGGATAAGACCACAAACTCTTAGATACCACGAATTGAGCGATACATAAAGCCTATGGACCATTATGCCAAAAAAAGTCCCCGGGTGGTTGTTCCCGGGGACTTTTTTAGTTTCAATTGCCTTCCATTGCTTACCAGTCGCTACCCATAGGCAGGTCATCGTTGCGCATGAAAGCGCGACCGAGGGTAACCACCGAGATGGAGGCATTGATAGACTTGACAGAACCATCCAACATCACAGCCTGCATAACACCGCCCGAAAGCGTGGTGAGGCGGGTCGGGTCGCACACCTTGGGGCCAGGTTGCACCTGCGGTGAGGTGAAAAAGGCAGTTGGGTAGTTAGCAGGTGGGGTTGGGTCATAACCGCCGGGAATCGAGGCGTGGTAGCTGGGGGTGAACCACACATTGGCGGTGTACTTTTGGGCGATGGGTCCGGCGTTCTGACCGTCCTCACCCCAAATGGTTTCCCTGTACCCTGTGCCGGTAGGTGCCGATGGGTCGCCGCAAATAGCCATACGCTCCACATAGGCAATGGTGTTGGAAGTGCCGTCTGGGAAAGAGGCTGGAATACGGGCTTTGCCGCCAATCTGCCAGTCTTCACCCCAGCCACCACCGAAAGCGTGCCAGTTGGAGGAATAACTCGTGGCACCACGGCCACCCCAAGTCAACCCGTCAGCAGGCAGGGTGGAATCATTGGGCGCCATGAAAGTTTTGACTGGGGTACTGATATTCCAAGAATGTGAAGGCTGGCCACCGTTTGCATTCACTTGAGCTGATTTATACAGGTTGTCCTGCTCAATGTAGGGCAACAAGAAATACTGCTGGGTGCCAAAGGCGGCTGGAATACGCTTGTTATTCCAGTCGTCGCCATTTCCCGTAGTTGGGAAGCAACCGTGGGTGGTTGGCAACTTGCCGTTGGTGTCATGGCAATTGTGCAGGGCAATGCCAATCTGCTTCAGGTTGTTAGAGCTGGACATGCGGTTCGCCGCTTCGCGCACTTTCTGCACGGCAGGAACCAACAGGCCAACCAAAACCGCAATAATCGCAATCACGACGAGCAACTCGATCAGTGTGAAACCACGCTGGTCGCGCCCGGAGAGGAATCGGCGCATGAACACTCCTCCAAAAAAGGAAGAAATCGAAATGAATAAAAAACCAAAATTAATTTTCGCATTACGGAAATGAAGAGTCAATGAAATATATTCTTCCGATCATTTTTTTAATTCATTAGATATTTATTAGAAATACTTGAATTTAATAAATTAAGCTCTTTTGTTTTTAATATATCGAATAGGGTAATGTTGTTAAATCAAGGGGCAAAAAAGTGCCTCAATCAAATAAAAAAAGCCCGCACCTTCAAAAGGTGCGGGCTTCTAAAAAAAGATTTTTGACTAGTTCTTACCAGTCGCTACCCATAGGCAGGTCATCGTTGCGCATGAAGGCGCGACCGAGGGTAACCACCGAGATGGAGGCATTGATAGACTTGACAGAACCATCCAACATCACAGCCTGCATCACACCGCCCGAAAGAGTGGTGAGGCGGGTCGGGTCGCACACCTTAGGGCCAGGTTGCACCTGCGGTGAGGTGAAAAAGGCAGTTGGGTAGGTGGCAGGTGGGGTTGGGTCATAACCGCCGGGAATCGAGGCGTGGTAGCTGGGGGTGAACCACACATTGGCGGTGTACCTTTGGGCGATGGGGCCGGCGTTCTGGCCGCTTTCACCCCAAATACGCTCCACATACCCCGTGCCGGTAGGTTTCGAAGGGTCGCCGCAAATGGCCATGCGCTCCACATAGGCAATTGTGTTCGAGGTACCATCTGGGAAAGATGCTGGAATACGGGCCTTGCCGCCAATCTGCCAGTCTTCACCCCAGCCACCACCAAAGGCGTGCCAGTTGGAGGAATAACTCGTTGCCCCACGGCCACCCCAAGTCAGCCCGTCAGCAGGCAGGGTGGAATCATTGGGCGCCATGAAGGTTTTGACTGGATTGGTTAAGCGCCATGTCTGTGAAGATTCCCTGCCATTGTTATTCAATACCGGAGATTTGTAAAGGTTGTCCTGCTCGATATAAGGCAAAAGGAAGTATTGCTGGGTACCGAATGCGGCAGGAATGCGCCGATTGCCCCAGTCGTCGCCATTTCCCGTGGTTGGGAAGCAACCGTGGGTGGTTGGCAACTTGCTGTTGGTGTCATGGCAATTATGCAGGGCAATGCCAATCTGCTTCAGGTTATTAGAGCTGGACATGCGGTTCGCCGCTTCGCGCACTTTCTGCACGGCAGGAACCAACAGGCCAACCAAAACCGCAATAATCGCAATCACAACGAGCAACTCGATCAGTGTGAAACCACGCTGGTCGCGCCCGGAGAGGAATCGGCGCATGAAGACTCCTTGTCTCATAAATATGAAGGAAAACAGGCTCCACAATTTAATAAATGTGAAGAACCTAATTAATATTTCGCAAATAAGGGTTCATAGGTCAAGAAGTTAAGTGAAAAATTGATAATTATTTTTAAAATAAACCCTCACAAGCAGGGGCCAAACGAGCAGGGTCGGCTGTTTGGGTGATTTGCGGGCAAAAGGTAAAGCTTTCTGTGGATAAATATTACTAGCGTGAATAGGCGCCGCAACAGTTGTTATTCAGCTGGCAAAGGGCCTCATACTCTATATTTCCAACCAAAACGCCAGCGCCAAGTTCCCTTACAATCATTCAAATGCTGCGGTCGTATTAGTAAAATCAAAGGTTCACACCCCATGAGCGGCGGTTCATCTGTCCTTGCTTCTAACCAGACCTCGGCCCCCATTCCTGCGATTGCATGGGTGGGCACTATTTTCGCTGCCGCTTTCGCGTTGCTTTTGGCGGCATTTTCCGCCCGCTCCCCAGAAATTTGGATCAATCTCGTCAGCGGTCGCTCTCTCCTTTCCTCAGGCGATTTCAGCAATACCTGGGCTTTCGATGGCTCTCTTTTTGTCGCCCACACCCTAATGGGCCCTTCCGGATTAGTCGGCCTCAAAGCTGTCCTTATGGCTTTGGCTGTGGGAGCATTGGCTTGGCGTGCCAGTGAACAGGCTCCAAATTGGGCCCTGATTCTGGCCTTTGCCTTGGCCGTTTTGGCCCTTGGCAATTCCTTGGCTCTTGCTCCCCTCGCCTTCAGTCTCGTTCTCTCAGTAGGTGTTCTGTTGGCCACCGAATCCATGGCCACATCCACTTTTCCCCGTGTCTGGGCGCTGGTGTGTGGCCTTTTTTGGTTGGCCTGCATGCATCAAGTCGATGAGCGAGCAGGCGCAGCATGGCTGCTGGGGGCAATGGTTCTGGCAGGCGGTTTGCTCGATGCCAAAACGGCTAACCGCCCAATGTTGTTGCCTTGGTTGCTGATTTGGCTTCTGCTGGGGCCGCTACTCATCAGCTTCAATCCTGCCCTTGGCTTTAAATGGATTCTCCCACCCGAATTTCTTCTCGGTGGGCTGGGCCTCCAGTCTTCCGCCCGTTCTCCTTTCCAGCCTGTTAACTGGGATGCCATCCTTGCCGTTCCATCTGCCATGGCTTATTTCCCACTACTCATTGCAGCACTACTTTCCGCCCTGTTGCCCGGTAAATCCATCGGCATGCGCTGGCGATTGCCCACTCTGGTCCTCGCCCTTCTCAGCATCTGGAGCGACCTCTGGATTCCTTGGCTGGCCCTCGTCACTGGCCCTTGCCTGGCATTGCGTCTGGGCGCTTGGGCCAATGATGGCCCTGCCGGCAAAAAGTTGACTCCCCCAATATGGTTGGCACCCTCAGTGGCCTTGGTCGGCCTCGCCCTCCTCATCATCGCCTGGCCAGGCTGGTTGCAAGGGGCCCCACATGAGCGGCGTTCACTGGCACTCAACCTGCCACCCGCCGCTGCAAATGCCGCCAAAACCGAGATGCAATGGCGTGAAAAAGGCCTTTTGCCAATGGAAAGCCGCGGCCTCCACATGCGACTCTCCAGCCTAGCCGCCTTTTCCTGGAGCCAGCCCGACTTGAGGCAAACTCTGGACTTCCTTCAAGATGATCTGGTTGGCCTAATCACTAGCCGCCAAGGCGCTGAGGGCCTCAGCCGCCTCTGCAGCGAACAAAAATGCCACCTGGTTATCACCGAGCCAGATCCTGCCCGCATGCAATTGATTCTCCAAGGCCTGGTCGATCATGCCGACAAATTTGGCATCTGGCTGGTCGAGGGGCCAATCATCATTGCCGGCTCCAATTTGGTACCCCAGCACCCTCCCGTACTCAATTGGTCCGAAAAAGCGTTTGACCCCCAATCCAAGCCCGTGGCCGACTCCCCAGATTCCCCTTGGCCCGGCCCCTACCCGCTAACCCAATCCTTCACACAACCTCGGCCCGATGCCACCGCTGGCGGCCTGTCGGCAGAAGGCCGCCACCTGCTGTTTCTTGCCGATATCCGCCGCCGCCAATTGGCGGGCCTAAGTTCCAGCTTGGCATGGGGCACCTTGGCCGCTCAATGGTTGGGCTCCGTAGTGGCTCCGTCCATCACAGACCAATCCGCAGCATTGGCCTGGTTGCTTGCCACCGCACCGGGCCCCCTCTCCCCGGGCGCAGCCGATACCGCCATACCCTCTCCGCTGGTTCAAGCCCTGGCCGGTTGGAAAGCCTCCGCCCTGCCATTTCCCGGCGAGGCGGAACAGCGCGCTCTGCTCAATTTAGCTTTGCGCCGTGCCCGCGAGGCAGTCGCCCTCGACCCAGCAGAGGGCCGGGCCTGGCTGGTCGTGGGCGAATCCTGCCTTCGTCTACTCAACTCCCCTTCCGAGCGCAACGGGGCCAACGCTTTTGCTGAATGGCGCCAGTTGCGCGAGGCCCAGGCTGCCTTCGCCTTCAAAAGGGCCCTCATTGCCGACCCAAAACTCGATCTGGCCCACCTCAACCTAGCTTACCTCTACTCCGAAATGGGCCTGCGCGATCTCGAGGCCCGCCACCTCCGTGGCGGCTGGGTTTTAGCCAATCTGCGCGGCCCCCCCTCGGGCATGCGACCAAACGATTGGCGCGACCGCCAAACCGCCCAAGACAACGAAATCCGTCGCCTCGAGTCCGAGGTAGCTTCCCGCATTTCCGCCTTGGCCCGCGAAGCTGCCGGTAGGCCTGCTCTCGATCGCGCCCGCCTCGCCCTGGATGCCGGCTTGGGCCAAGTAGCCCTCGACGAACTCCTCGCCTCCGATATATCCGCATTCGGTGCCCAAGGGATGGCCCTCGAGGTTGATCTGCTGTTGCGAACAGGCCGCGCCGATGAAGTCCAGGGCTGGATGAGTGAATCAGAGCACGATGGCTTCCTGCCGCCCGATTTGTACCACTGGTTCCGTGTCAAGGCCGCCGCAGCCATGGGCCTTTACACCCAGGCATGCCAAGAGGCAATTGCCCTCACCCAAGGCCAAACCCGTCTCGCCCTGCCCATGGCTCCATCAGTAGCGCTGGCAGTTGCCCGCGATAGCCTCGATCGATTAGCCACGCTCGGCACGGGCGTGGCTGCCACATGGAATCGCCTGCCCCCCAACAATATCGAAAGCCAATTGGGCACCATGCTCAGCCGTTGGAAACTGGAAATGAACGGCTTTGCCGTGCTGGGCTTGCTCTCTCTCGAGCGTGGCGATTCAACCGAGGGTTTTAGCGCACTCCGCCAAGCCCTGGCTCTCAGCCCTGCAAAACTGCCAGAAAATGCTGGCCCAGCCCTGGATTTTCCTGCCCGAAGGCTCGCCCGTTCAGTCCTAGACATGCTCACCCCAATCGATAATCCAGCCAAGCGCTAAATCATGCTCCTCGGGCACAACACCAACGGCTTTCCCCACCATCGCCTGGAAGATGCTCTACGCATCCTGGCCGATTTGGGCTTCCAAAGTGTCGCTATCACGCTCGATCACCACGCCCTCGACCCCGCCTCTACCGAGCTTCCCCATCAGGTCGCCAAAATAGCGGCTCTTCTCAATCGCTTGCGTCTGCAATGCGTTATCGAAACCGGCGCCCGCTTCCTGCTCAATCCTCTCCACAAACACCAGCCCACCCTGCTCACGCCACAGCCCGAAGCCCGCGCCCACCGGGTTCATTTTCTCCAGTCCGCAATCCGCATCGGGCAAGACCTCAATGCTAGCGCCATCAGCTTCTGGTCGGGCACTCCTCTCACCCAAAACGAGCCCGCTTCCGTTTTGTTCGACCGCCTGTCATCCCAGTGCCAGGCTCTGGCCCAATTCGCCCACGCGCATGGCCAGCGCTTGGCCTTCGAACCCGAGCCGGGCATGTTCATCGACACCATGCAAGCTTTCGACACCCTGTTTCACCGTGTCAATCACCCAGCCTTCGGCCTCACCATCGACCTCGGCCACCTCCACTGCCAGGGTGAGCTGCCCACCACCCCGCACCTACTAAACTGGCGCGACAAAATCTGGAATATCCATGTCGAGGGCATGCGCCAAGGCATCCACGAACACCTCCAGCTCGATGAAGGCGACTTCAACCTGCCAGAGGCGCTCTCAGGCCTAAAGTCCGCCGGCTATCAGGGTGCCCTGCACCTCGAACTCAGTCGCCACGGTCACGATGCTGTCAACGCCGCAACCAAGGCCAAAGCCCTACTCAGCTCAGCACTCGCCCAACTCGGCTAGCACCTTGCAGCCAAAAAATGAAAAGGCTCCAGGCTCAGGTCCCTTGGCGCTTTTTATATCAAGGTAAAAAAGATGGATTAATTAATTATTTCCGGCCCGAAAACGCGCCTGATTTCTTCTGTCACCGTCCACCCGGCGTCAATAGCTGCCTGTGCCTCGGCCCGAAGCGGCACCATTTTGTCCCTAATGGCTGCCTCCTCCAAACTTCCCGAGTCTGCCCGGCCCAAAATGGCTGCCCGGAATGCGTTCCCCGGCTCTAACCATTCCGCTATGGGCCTGCGTCCCAGCCAGCCAGTCTGCCGGCAATCCTCACAACCCGTGCCCTTGCCGCAACAGCAACGCTGCCGAACCAGTCGTTGGTGCAAGATCCCCTGCAAAGCCCCTGTAAGCAAATAAGGTTCAAGCCCCATGTCCAGCAATCGCCCCGCTGCTCCAGAGGCGGTGCCAGCGTGCAACGTGGCAAGCAAAAGATGGCCCGTGAGCGAGGCTTCAAGCGATATCTCCGCCGTCTCCCGGTCGCGAATTTCACCTATCAGCAACACCTCGGGGTCTTGCCGTAGCAGGCTCCTCAGTCCCCGTGCAAAATTAAAGCCGGCACTCGGTTGAATGGAAGATTGCGTCACTCCAGCAAGCTCACGCTCCACCGGATCTTCCAAGGTGGATACTTGCCGGCCCGCCCGTGCCAGTCGGTCCAGGCAAGCGTAGAGTGTCGTGGTTTTGCCACTTCCAGCCGGCCCGGTCACCAACACCATCCCGTCCCGCCGCGACAAGGCCTTCGTCAGCCCCGCCAAAACCACTTCAGAAAACTGCAACTGGCCCAGACTCAGCACCTGACCCGCTTGAAAGAATCGAACCACCACCTTCTCGCCATGCACCGTTGGAAAGGTGCTAACCCGCCCCTCACCACCCGCATCGCGAAACCCACCCTCCTGCGGCACATCGTTCTTGTAAGTCAACAGACCCGATAAAACCTTGCACCGTGCCACCACATTGGGTGCTAAATCACCAGGCAATACCGTCAGGTTTTCCAGTACGCCATCCACCCGCAAGCGGGCCACCAATGCCGTTGCGGTCGGCTCCAAATGCAAATCGCTGGCACCCCGTGTCCGCGATCGCGCCAAAAGCGCGTCCACAAGCACAGGCACCCCTGCCGCGCCCCGTCTCGCCAAATGCTCAAATGCCTGATCTTGCATGCCCTCAATCCTACACCATCCTCACTCCAACAGAAATCCCCCAAACTCCCAGTAAAACTCCGCACAACTCAATCCCTCGGTCCACAAATCCGCCACAAAAATTCAACCCCTTGAACCTTTTCGGCTAAACGAAAAGCCTCCTGATTCCCAGAGGAAAAACCAAATACTTGGCATTTTTTTGACATGTTTTTTCTTGACAAAGGCTTTTGCGGGGGAAGATTCTCAACGGGGTTGTTATTTCTTAAGATCCCTTGCGGTGAAGCCCTGATGCTTTCATCCCTGCGCTGACTTTACATTTTGTTCTGCAATGTGGTGGCAAAAGGGCACGGCCCAGCCATTGCCACTTGGAAGAGCGCCGGGCCCCTTCTACCACTTCGTTTGCAGTCGGCCCCCCCCCAAGGCTAACCAAAATGCAAAATACCACGACAATTCATCCTCAATAAAACGAAGCCCTCCCGTTTCGGG